>Ga0207067_10270_pt1 | contig 15032 bp, 4 predicted proteins | sample Alteio_BWMinCont_25_FD_153484 | JGI IMG/M metagenome (GOLD analysis project Ga0207067, IMG submission 153484) | Enriched cells from forest soil in Barre Woods Harvard Forest LTER site, Petersham, Massachusetts, United States -... | ecosystem: Environmental > Terrestrial > Soil > Temperate forest >...
TGATATTCTGGACATTTCCAAGATTGAAGCGGGGATGATGACTTTTGAAGAGCATGAGTTTAGTGTGGAGGAATTGTTTAAATCACTCCAGATTATGCTCGAAGGGAGACTATTAGAGAAAGACATAGAATTGTCATTTTTCTGCGATAAGGAAGTCCCGCAGAATTTGCTTGGGGACAATACGCGATTAACTCAAATCATCATAAATCTAACAGGCAACGCGATTAAATTCACACAAAAAGGCAAGGTGAAAGTAAGTGCCAGAGTTCTCAAACAGGAACAAGGCAGCTCCGTGGTTGAGTTTTTAATTAAAGACACAGGTATTGGGATTGCTCCGGATAAAATTAAACTCATATTTGAGCGATTCCGCCAGGCGGAATCCAATACAACCAGAAAGTACGGAGGTACGGGGCTGGGGTTGAGTATAGCAAAGCAGCTGGTTGAACTTCAGGGAGGTACTTTATCAGTAAGGAGTGAAGTAAATGTGGGTTCTGAGTTTTCTTTTTGCATAAACTATAAACATGCAACACAAATCAGTGGTGCAAGAGAGAAGGCAGAATTGAAATTTGACCTGAAAGAACTGACAAAGCTGAGCGTACTGCTTGTGGAAGACAATCAGACAAACGTTCGTTTGATCACAAGCTTATTTTCAATGAACGGCCTGCAATTGAAGGTGGCAGAGAATGGACTTGTCGCTGTTGAGATGATCAAACAGAACACATTTGATATCGTACTGATGGATATGGAAATGCCTGTAATGAACGGATATGATGCAACGGTAACTATCCGCAAGAAATTACAAAATGCTGTTCCGATCATAGCAATGACAGCCCATGCCATGGCTGGAGAAAGGGAAAGGTGTTTGAGTTTGGGAATGAATGAATACATATCCAAACCAATAAATTCAGATCAGCTGTTTGAAAAAATATACGCTGTAACACATAGTTCGTGAGTTTTAAAATAGCAAATAGGATTAACGTGTATGCCCTGACCAAACTGCTGTCAGATTTGAAATCAGTTTTTCAAGGGGTTGGCCCTGCACTCAGTTACCTGAACGAGGAACCACTGAGAGCGGAGTTGTTTAGTTCTGATCAGATGGAACGTTTTGGCAAAGCACTCGCTGGAATACATAAGTTAACAGTAAAATCGGGTCAGGATCATTTACTCAGAAGACTGTCGGAGAATAGAGTTACGCTGAATGAAGTTCGCAAGCTCCTGACCGACTCCATAAAGAAAAAGTATCAGATTTCACCCGCAGGGGAATGGTTGATGGATAATTTCTATCTGATTGAAGAACATATCCGCAATGCAAAAAAGCATTTCCCCAGAGATTATAGTGAGAATCTGCCACAGCTTTTGGATGGCACATCTCCGGGGCAGACAAGGGTATATGACATTGTACTTCAAATCATCTCCCATAGCGATGGAAGAATTGACCTGGAAAGCCTGAGTGGGTTTGTGAAATCCTATCAGACAATTACACATTTGCAATTAGGGGAATTATGGGCCATACCTATTATGCTTCGCCTTGGCCTGATCGAAAATCTCAGAAGAGTATCAGCTCGTATTGCAATCGACAGACTGGACAGGAACCTGGCGGATTATTGGGCAGGGCAAATGATTGAAATTGCGGAGAACAACCCTAAAAACCTGATCCTGGTTATCGCTGACATGGCCCGGTCCAATCCCCCGATTGTGAGTTCATTCGTATCTGAATTAACACGTCAGTTGCGTGGTAAAGGTTCTGATCTGGCATTGTCACTTAACTGGATAGAACAGCAATTATCAGAAAGCGGACTGACAAGTACTGAGCTGGTCAATGCGGAGGTTCAGAAACAAGCTGCGGATCAGGCCTCTATGAGTAACAGCATTGGAAGTCTTCGTTTGCTGGGAGCAATGGATTGGCGCGATTTTGTTGAAACGCATAGTATCGTTGAACAGACACTTCGGGACGACAAGGATGGAACATATGGATTAATGGATTTCGCCACCCGTGACAGGTACCGGCACGTAGTAGAACATATTTCAAAAGAAAGCCAGCTGACGGAACAGCAAGTTGCTCAGCTGGCCATACAGTTGGCAAGGGATAAATGCCATGTGGGCTATTTTCTCATCGGTCAGGGGATAAATGAAACCAGAAAGCAGGCGAAAATGCACATCTCCGCTGCTCAGGGCTTCCGGTTTTTGATGAAAAAGCAGGCATTACAGGTGTATTTGGCTTCTGTGTTTTTAATTACAGTAGTAATAAGTGCAGGCATTTTAATACGTGCCGGTTCAGACACAAAAATTAGAGGCTGCCTGATTCTTCTTGCCTGTCTTTCGCTTCTTTGCTCAAGCCAGCTTGCTATTTCTGTTGTTAACTTCTTTTCCACTTTATTGGTTAAACCGGAACTGTTGCCGAGAATGGATTTTTCTCTTAAAATCCCTCCGGACTGCAGAACCATCGTTGTTGTACCTGTAATGCTTACGCACGCTGATGAAATTGAGCATCTGGCAGAAGCACTCGAAGTCCGGTTTCTGGCAAATAGAAATGACAATCTGCATTTCGGGTTATTAACGGATTTTAAGGATGCACCTCAGGAATCAACTCCTGAAGATCAGGTACTCATTGACCTTGCAAAGCATAAAATAGAAGATCTGAATAAAAAGTACCAGCGAAAAAAATGTGATTTATTTTTTCTTTTTCACCGTCCGAGAAAGTGGAATCCGGATGAAAATGCCTGGATGGGCTATGAACGTAAACGTGGGAAGCTTGCTGATTTAAATTCTTTGCTGCGCGGAGGAGCGAAGGAGTGTTTTTCACTTATAATAGGAGATCAGTCTGTTTTCCCACAAATAAAATATGTAATCACCCTTGATGCGGATACCCAGTTGCCACTGGGAACAGCCTGGAAGTTAATTGGAACCATTGCTCATCCGCTGAATCGGGCCTGGTACGACGAAAAAAAGAAAAGGGTAACAAAAGGGTATGGCATCCTTCAGCCAAGAGTAACAGTTAGTTTGCCGGACATAACCGGATCCTTATATGCACGCATGCATGGAAATGAGCCAGGCATTGATCCATATACCAGAGCGTCATCTGACGTATATCAGGATTTATTTGGAGAGGGTTCTTTTATTGGTAAAGGAATCTACGACATAGATATATTTAAAAAGGTATTGGATGGGCGGTTTTCCGAAAATGGCATTCTCAGTCATGACCTGCTGGAAGGATGCTATGTAAGGTCAGGACTGCTCAGTGATGTACAATTGTTTGAAAAGTACCCTACGAGTTATCAGGCCGATATGAAAAGACATTTCCGCTGGATCCGGGGTGACTGGCAGATTTTTGCCTGGTTTCTGCCGTTTGTTCCGGGCCTTGGTAGACATTGGTATAAAAACCCGATTTCCGGATTATCCCGCTGGAAGATTTTTGATAATATCAGACGGAGCCTGGTCCCTGTAGGACTTACAGTTATGGTATTGATGGGATGGTTGATCTTGCCTTCTTCTTTATTCTGGACATTGGCTGTTTCCGGAATTATTGTTATTCCGATAATAATCACAGCTGTATGGGACGCAATACATAAACCCAAAGATGTTGTTTTAAAACACCATATAAAAAATTCGGTTCACAGTATTGTAGACATTTTCAAACGAACCTTATTTACGCTCATCTGTTTGCCCAATGAAGCCTTTTCTAATTTGAAAGCTATCCTAAGGACAGTCTGGAGAATGCTCATTTCAAGGAAAAAATTATTGGAATGGAATCCTTCCGTGCACGTCGAAATTATAAATCCTTCAGATCTTCGGGCCTCCTATTCGTCCATGTGGGTTGAACCCTTTCTGACTGTGGTTGTTTTTTTCTGGCTGGCGATTTATTCACCTGTTAAGTTGATCATTGCAGGACCCATCGTTTTGCTCTGGATGCTTGCACCCTTAATAACCTGGTGGAGAAGTCAGCCTTTGGAAAAACAGACAGCTGAACTTACGGATCAACAAATTATATTTCTCAGGAAACTGGCAAGAAGGACCTGGAGTTTTTTCGAACGTTTTGTCGGGGAGGGAGACAACTGGCTGCCGCCTGATAATTACCAGGAAAGGCCCGTTGTGCAGCTTGCACACCGTACATCTCCAACCAACATAGGGCTTTCCCTTCTCGCCACTTTAACTGCGCTGGATTTTGGTTTCATAACAACCGGGCAATTCATCGGGCGAACAACAAAAACAATTGATACGTTAAGGAAGATGGAGCGTTACAATGGACATTTTTATAATTGGTACGATACGGAGACATTGAATCCCTTACTTCCAAAATACATTTCCACGGTGGACAGCGGCAACCTTGTTGCCCATTTGCTGATTTTGAGACAAGGATTGCTTGCATTACCGCATAAGAAAATCACTGATCTGAGATTATTTGAAGGACTTCGGGACACGCTTCATGTACTTTACGATAGCCTGGAGGTCAAAAACAAAGAGTATCTGGAACAGTTCAGGATGGACCTGGATGCAGCCTGTAATACAAGCATACTGACATTTCAGGAAGCGGAAATCCACATTGGGGTTTTAGCAAAAAGCATTGGTTCTGTGCCGGACTCAACCACGCAGGACACTGAAATTGAAAGGATTTGGTGGAAGCAAATGCTTGATAAGCAACTGATACATGTAAAGGATGAAATTCAAAGAACATTAACCCGAACAAAGCTTCAGCTGGAAGAACAAAATTTGGCAATAAAGACACTAGCTCAACAGTGCAACGAACTGGCAGATATGGAATGGGGTTTCCTGTATGACAAACAAAGCAATTTATTTACCATTGGGTATAACGTACAGGAACGTGAGAAGGATGCAAGTTATTATGATCTGCTCGCATCTGAAGCAAGACAATGCACGTTTATTGGAATTTCACAGGGGAAAGTGCCGGTAGACAGCTGGTTTTCACTTGGACGCCTGCTGACCAATGTGGATGGAGCACCTATCCTCCTTTCCTGGAGCGGATCTATGTTCGAATACCTGATGCCGCTGTTAATCATGCCCACTTACGAAAACACACTACTGGACCAGACTTGTAAAGCGGCAGTGGAATGGCAGATTAAATATGGTAAACAGGTAGGCAAGCCATGGGGGATTTCCGAATCTGGTTACAATATGATAAGTGCGAATTCGAATTATCAGTACCGTGCATTTGGGGCTCCGGGATTGGGTTTAAAAAGAGGATTGGAAGAAGATTCCGTTATTGCCCCCTATGCATCTGCGCTGGCGCTTATGGTAGCGCCTGAACAGGCATGTGAAAACCTGGAATTGCTGGACGAAAATGGATTTCAGGGAAGGCATGGATTTTATGAAGCAATAGACTATACCCCTTCGCGTCTGGAGCGCGGACAGTCCTGTGCGGTTGTCTATTCTTTTATGGCACATCATCAGGGAATGAGTCTGTTGTCACTGGCCTATCTGCTTCTTGACAAACCCATGCAAAAATTGTTTGAATCGGAACCTCAGTTTAAAGCAGCACTTTTATTATTGCAGGAACGCATACCTGTGGCCACTATCTTTTTTGCGCACACAACTGACATTGCAGATATAACCTATGCAGCAGCGGGAGGAGCTGAAGCAAGATTAATACAAACACCAGACACGGTTTTACCGGAAGTACAGCTGCTTTCAAATGGCAGGTATCATGTAATGGTGACCAATGCAGGTGGCGGATACAGCCGGTGGAATGACATTGCCGTTACACGCTGGAGGGAAGATAGAACCTGCGATAATTGGGGTACATTTTGTTACATACGGGATTTGAAAAGCGGCGATTACTGGTCAGCGACACATCAGCCAACTCTTAAAAAGGGAGACAAATACGAAGTTGAATTTTCTCAGGGGAGAGTAGACTTTTCGACCAGAAACAGCGGCATAGAGGCACACACCCAGATTGTTGTATCGCCTGAAGATGATATAGAAATGAGAAGGTTACAACTTACGAACCGCTCTGAAGTACGCAGAACAATTGAAATTACAGGGTATACAGAAGTGGTAATTGCGCCCGCTGCGTCTGATGTGATGCAGCCGGCATTCAGCAATCTGTTCGTGCAAACAGAGATCATTCCGCTTCAACACGCTATTCTTTGTACCCGCAGACCACGTTCTGCGGAAGATCAGCCACCCTGGATGTTTCATGTGATGGCACTTAACGGAAAAAGCCCGGAAGAGGTATCTTATGAAACAAATCGAATGGAGTTTATTGGCCGGGGAAATACAGTCGTAAACCCGCAGGTGATGAATTATGCGGGCCCTCTTGCTGGAAATCAAGGATCAGTTTTGGATCCTGTTACAGCAACCCGGTATAAAATAACACTGGATCCGGATGAAACAGTTACGATTGATAGAATTATTGGCATTGCAGGTTCCAGAGAGGTCTGTCAGGGATTGATTGATAAGTATCAGGATAAGCACCATAAGGACCGTGTATTTGAAATGGCATGGACCCATAGTCAGGTAGTACTTCGGCAAATTAATGCGACGGAGGCAGATGCACAATTATATGGTCGCCTGGCAAGCTCTGTCTTATTCACAAATGCTGCATTTCGCGCCGATCCTTCTGTACTCATTAAGAATCAGCGTGGACAATCCGGTTTATGGGGCTATTCAATTTCCGGAGATTTACCAATAGTTCTTTTGAAGATTGAAAAGCAAACCAATACCCTTCTGGCAAAACAACTTATACAGGCACATGCCTATTGGCGGTTAAAGGGACTTGCAGTTGATCTTGTCATCTGGAATGAAGAGCATAACGGATATCGGCAGGTTGTGCAAAACGAAATTCAGGCACTAATTCCGGCAGAATTCACAGATCGCCCCGGAGGTATATTTGTAAGAGCCTCGGATCAGCTGTCAAATGAAGACCGGATATTATTTCAAACCGTAGCACGTGTTATTATTTCTGATACCGGAGGAACCTTAGCCGAACATATTGCCATCAAAAAACTTGCAAAGGCAGTGATACCTTATATTATTCCGGCGCAATCCCATGAGCCAGTCCAAAAGCCTTTAACTGCGCCGGCTGATCTGGTTTTTTTTAATGAATTAGGCGGATTTTCCGCTGATGGGAAGGAATATGTCATTACCATAGAGGACAAAATCAAAACTCCTGCCCCCTGGGTGAATGTAATAGCGAATCCCAATTTCGGAACAGTTATTTCAGAAAGTGGATCAGCGTATACATGGATGGAGAATGCACATGAACTGCGTCTGTCACCCTGGAGCAATGACCCTGTGAGTGATTTGAGCGGAGAAGCATATTACCTTCGGGATGAAGAGAGTGGAAATTTTTGGTCAACTTCACTTCTGCCTGCAGGAGGACAATCGCCTTATATTACACGTCACGGTTTTGGTTACAGTGTATTCGAACATACGGAAGATGGTATTTATTCAAAGATGTTAGTGTATGTCGATTGTGTTGCCTCTGTTAAATTTACGGTTCTTAAAATACGTAATCGGTCTGGCAGAACCCGTAAGTTGTCAGCTACCGGTTATACCGAGTGGGTGCTTGGTACAGACAGAACAAAAACTGCAATGCATATTCATACAGAGATGGACCCTGAAAGTGGAGCCCTTTTTGCAAAAAATCAATACGATGTTGAATTTTACAACCGGGTTGCATTTTTCGATGTGGACGGTGTGAAAAAAAGCTTTACCGGTGACCGTACGGAGTTTATTGGACGAAATGGGACTTTGAAAAATCCGGACGCCATGTCCCGTATAAAACTTTCCGGAAGGGTTGGTCTTGCTTTGGATCCCTGTGCTGCTCTTCAGGTGCCATTCGATCTGGAAGAGGATGCAGAATTCGAATTGGTTTTCAGGTTGGGTGCAGGAAAGGATTCCAATGCTGCCACTGAGCTTGCAAGGCAATTCAGAGGGCTTGTAGTTGCGCATGATTCATTTGAAAGGGTAAAAAAATATTGGCAACATACGATTGGAGCCTTGCAGGTTGAAACTCCGGATGCAGCTCTTAATATCCTGACAAATGGTTGGCTCACTTACCAGACACTTTCTTCCCGTTTATGGGGGCGCAGTGGCTTCTATCAGTCAGGAGGAGCTTATGGTTTCAGGGATCAGCTGCAGGATGGAGTAGCTCTTCTTTATACCCTTCCGGAACTTGCCCGGGAACAAATTCTGCTTTCTGCCTCCCGTCAGTTCATGGAAGGTGATGTGCAGCATTGGTGGCATCCGCCTGGCGGGCGGGGTGTAAGGACACGTTGCTCGGATGATTTTCTATGGTTGCCTTATGTTACCTCACTCTATATTATACGTACAGGAGATTATGGAATATTGAAGGAACCCGTTCAATTTCTGGAAGGTCGCCTCTTAAATAAGGGAGAAGAGTCATATTTTGATCAACCCATTACCTCGGCTGCATCTTCAATACTTTATTTGCATTGCGTTCGGGCCATTAAACATGGATTGAGTTATGGGGAGCACGGATTGCCTTTAATAGAAACAGGAGACTGGAATGACGGATATGATAAGGTTGGAAAAGAAGGCAAAGGAGAAAGTGTCTGGCTGGCGTTTTTCCTCTATAAAATACTTTTACAATTTGAAGAAATTGCGCGTTCACAGAAGGATTCTGAATTTGCTGATCAATGCAAAAAGGAGGCATATCAATTAAAAGAAAATATTGGAAAGCATGCCTGGGATGGAGAATGGTACAAACGAGCCTGGTTTGATGATGGCACACCATTGGGGGCTGCAGGAAACGAAGAATGTAAAATTGACTCTATCGCTCAAAGCTGGGCTGTATTATCAGGAGCAGGCGACCCCATACTGGCAAAAACAGCGATGGAATCCGCGTATAAAATATTGGTTCAAAAAGAGCCTGGAATCATTCAATTATTAAACCCTCCTTTTGACAAATCAACATTGAATCCCGGATATATAAAAGGATACGTGCCGGGTGTTCGGGAGAATGGAGGACAATATACCCATGCCGCGATCTGGATGATTCTTGCCTTTGCCGGATTAGGCGATAAGGATAGAGTCTGGGAATTAATGAACATGATTAATCCGATCAATCATGGCAAAACAGCCGGTGAAATTGCCGTCTATAAAGTAGAGCCTTACGTTTTGGCAGCCGATGTATATGCACATGCACCCCATGCAGGACGTGGAGGCTGGACCTGGTATACCGGATCTGCCGGATGGATGTACCGGCTGATTATAGAATCCTTTCTCGGTCTGCAACAGAAAGCTGATACACTGATAGTTGTTCCTTGTATTCCCAAAGACTGGGATTCTTTCAAAGTTCACTACAGATATAAAAGCACAACTTACCACATTTCAGTTAGGCAACAAAATAAGGCGGAAGGAATGCTTTTTTCATCAGAAGAAATGATTGTTTCGCTTGACGGAATAAATCAGGAAAACAAAACTGTAATGTTAATGGATGACAAAATGGATCACGCGGTTCAGGTATTGCTTATTATAAACTGAAACTTGTAGGTAATAATAAGTGCAACCTGGTTTTAAATGGCAGCGCTGTTGATGAGCTTAACTTCTTCCTCTAATTCTATACATGCCTGGGTGCATGCAATGCCTAACTGTGATACCAGATCAGCAACTCCTTCAGAAGGTTGCTGAGTAATGGAATATTCCTGGATTGTTTTCGCCATATCTTCAAACACTTTACTGATACCCATGATGGAGAAAGAGGGAATCATTTTATGAACTGCTGCATGAAGGGTGTTCCAGTCTTTAGCATAAAAACTTTCTTTCAGCGCTTTAACCAGAGGAGGTGTCTGAGTAAGGTAAAGCGAAATCATTTCCAGCATTAAAGATGATTTTGACTTTGTCAGCCTGATCAGATTAGTCAGGTCTGTGTAATTGGCTCGTTTAGCGACAAATGGCCTTTTTATCAGTCCGATTATTTTACTATAAAGCAATTTCTCATCAATTGGTTTCGCGATATAATCATTCATCCCGAAAGTTTTGCATTTGTCTAAATCGACCGTTGTTACATCAGCCGTTAGTGCTAAAATTGGAATACTCAATTTCATTTCTTTACGGATATAATCCGTTGCTTCAAAGCCATTCATTTCCGGCATTTGCAGATCCATCAAAATAACATCGTATGATTTATGGAGCAGTTTTTCAGTAGCAACTTTCCCATTAATTGCAAAATCGGATTCAAAACCAAAATCATCCAAAAGTGTTTTCATCAGTAATTGATTGAGCGGAACATCTTCCACTACTAATATTTTTACATCTCTGATTTCTGCATTTAATTCAGCAGGCTCGGTTTCCAATAGGATTTCAGGATGTGTTTTCAGGAAGCTTAAACTGAAGCTGAATGTAGAGCCTTCATCTTCCCTGCTCAACACATGAATACTTCCGCCTTGTAATTCAACTAATTGCTTGCATATAGCCAAACCTAATCCGGTACCGCCATATAACCTGGAAGTGTCACTGCTGGCCTGCTGAAAGTTTTCAAAGATAGTTGTCAGTTTATCTTGCGCTATTCCAATGCCGGTATCTTTAACAGAGAATTCAAGAATTGCATGGCGATCATCTTCTTTTAGCAAATGGGCACCGACTGTAATTTTCCCTTTCGTCGTAAACTTTAGTGCATTACTTATTAAATTTAAAACAATCTGATGCAAACGCACCGGATCCCCAACCAGCATCTCGGGAATTTTAGGGTCATATTCTTTTACCAACTCTAAATTCTTTTCCTGAATTTTTGTTTCGAACAAATGAAGCATAGCTGACAAGGAGGCCTCCATTTTGAAAGGAGTTTTCTCAAATGTCATTTTACCTGAATCTACCTTGGCAAGGTCGAGTATATCATTAATAAGCACAATTAATGAATCTCCACTGGTTTTTATAGCTGACAGATATTCTTTCTGTTTCTCAGACAGATCAGTTTTCAGAATAACTTTTGTAAAGCCAATGATCGCATTCATGGGAGTACGGATTTCATGGCTCATATTTGACAAGAACTGCTGTTTTGCCTTCACCGCATCCTTTGCAAGCAGCATAGCTGCCTCCAGTTTTTTGTTTGCGATTTCCCGTTTTTCTTTCTCCTTGTTTTGAAATTTGAGTTCTATCCCGGCTATGGCCAGCTCAGCGGCTCGTTTTTCTTTCTCCTTGTTTTGAAATTTGAGTTCCTTGATGGCAATCGACAACTCAGCGGCCCTTTTTTCTTTTTCTCTGTTTTGAATAATAAGCTCCTTATTGGCCTTGCCCAACTCTTCCGCACGTTTTTTCATCTGAGTAGCGATCGCCGACCTCTTTACTTCAGTTATATCAGCAATAGCAAGAAGAATGAGTTGTTCCCGCTGTATTTTTTGAATAATAAGATGCCCATTCAACAGCATTACTTTTCTGCCAATACCGGGAAATGTGTGTGTAACTTCGAAATTTTCGAAACTGCTGTTCTTGGAAATAATATCAAAAAGCACTTTGCGCAGTTTAGGAATATTCCACTGCTTATTGCCCAGATCAAACAGAATCATTCCTTCGGTTTGTTCTTTTTTAACATGGAACTTTTTATAAAAGGATTTGTTCGCTGATTTTACTGTAAAGTCCTTATGCAGTATAACCATGGGGTTCTGAAGAGTTGAAATGATCGCTTCTGAATATTCATGTGCTTCGCCGAGCAGATCAGTTCGCAACTGCAATTCCTGATTCGTGGTAAGAAGCTCTTCATTGGTAGCTTCAATTTCTTCCTTTGATGTTTCAAGTTCTTCATTCAGACTCTGGAGTTCTTCATTGGACGAAACGACTTCCTCATTCGCTGCCTGTAATTCCTCCTGAGTGGTTTCCTGCGATTCGAGTATGGAATTAATTTCTGCACGCGTGGTATTCAGCTCTTCCGTCAGCGTTTTTATTTTCCGGTCCTTCTGAAGTAAGTTGATTTTTCCGCCTTTTGTATTTTCAATAAACGGTTCTACAGTATTCTGCATTGTAAAAATAATAAGCAGCAAAGGTTCATCCCACTCAATTTTAAGAGGGCTGACTTCCAAAGACATAGTTCTTGAAACAGATTCAATTTTAATTTCAATGCCTGACTTGTGAACTAATTGCTTTGTTTTTATCGCTTTATGAATCGCATTACGAAGTTCAAATGCAAATTCTGGTCGCGTCATCTTTAGAATATTAAGGCTTGCTTTGCCGGAAGGGTGAGCCAGGTACATGGAAATGGGTCCTCTGAACTGCAGAATTTCCATATCCTTGTTTACAACAGCACAGGCAGGCATATATCGGGCCAGAATTACTGAATCAATGGCGTTCTCAATACCAGTTGGACTGGCGCCGGCATTTTTAGAACTTAGGGGTATTGTTTTTCTGTTAACCCAGGCATCAGGAAAATGAGGTGTCAGGTCAGGTATCCTTCTCAAACCTGAATTCTTTTTACGGGAATAGAGTTTGATTTTTTTATTTATCCGGGTAAAAAACTGAGAGGATGTTCCGGTTGTTTCTGCTTTACCAAGCATTAGATACCCTCCGTCTTTCAAAGTAAAATGAAGTGTTGCGAAAGCTTTTTTCTGTGCAGCGGCATCAAAATAGATCAAAAGATTACGGCAACTGATAAAATCCATGCGTGAAAAAGGAGGATCGCGTAAAATATTGTGTGTGGCAAATACACACATAGTGCGTAACTCTTTAATTACCTGATAGCTATCACCTGTTTTAGTAAAAAAGCGCGCACGCTGTTTTTTAGATACAGCTTTCATGTCATTTTGAGAATATTCACCAATGCGTGCAACACGTATGACCTCTTCGCTGAGGTCAGTAGCAAAAATCTGAACAGGTATTTTTTTTGTTTTTTTATCCTGCAGTTCAGTAATCAGCATGGCAATGGAGTAGGCTTCCTGACCTGAAGAGCAGGCGGGGACCCAAATACGAAGCGTTTCGCCAGATGTTTTACTTTTAAGAAGCTTAGGCAGCAAAGTGGTTTTCATGTAGCGAAAAACTTCCGGGTCTCTGAAAAAACCTGTTACATGAATAATCAGGTCTTTGTAAAGCAAATCCGCCTCGTTGTTTTTTTTGAGCAATAGTTTGACGTATTCCTTTATTGTTTTTACACCAGAACGGCGCATTTTATGCATCAAACGCCTTTTTATGGTAGGCATTTTATAATGGCTGAAATCGACTCCTGTTTCTTTGTACAAAAGCTGATAAATCACTTTCAAATCAGCAGTAGTGTCTTCCTGTGCATCATTTCTAAATCCTGCATTATGTCTTGCCTTACGTCCCCTCTTTTGAAACCCACTTTTACTATATCGGGTTAACTCACCGGCAATTTGCTTTGGAGAAAGAATATAATCAACCACACCTGAAGCAATTGCAGATTCAGGCATACTTTTAGCCTGTGCGGAATCATCTTGAGCAAACGTAAGTCCACCGGCTTCTTTAATTGCTTTTAGTCCGACCATTCCATCACTGGCATATCCGGAAAGAATAATTCCAACAACATTTTCTTTATGTGTTTTAGCTAAAGAGGTGAAGAGTCTGTCAATCGTAAGCTTGGTAGCAGGTGTTTTTGGGCGTGGAAGTAATTTAATATGGCCATCCGTCACTTCAATGCCTTTGTTGGGCGGAATTACATAAACATGGTTAGGTAACATCTGCTCCATATTTACTATCTCCTGCACCTTCATTTTAGTAAGCTTGGATAAAATAGAGGTGAGAAAACTTTTATGGGTAGGGCTCAGGTGCTGCACATAAATAAATGCCATGCCCGTATCTGAAGGTAAATTTTTGAACAAACTACTTATTGCTTCCAGCCCTCCTGCTGAAGCACCAATTGCTACAATAGGGAATTTTTTTTCTTGAATTTTCTTTTTATGGAATGATATCTTTCGGGGCAATACTTATTGTTTCTGTAAGTATAGCGAATAATACTGAAGAAGACTATGTTATTATTTTTTAGCGATAGAATCTGTTGGATTTACGCACTTGTTAGTTATAAATTTTTCCGGATTCATTTTGAAAGTTGCTTTACAGTTGTAATTGTCAAAATAGTATTTGCTTCCATTGTATTTCAATACATAGGCATCCGATTTATTTACCTTCATTCCGCAGACCAGATCAGTAGCAAACTCCGGAGATTTATTGGGATAGAAAAGGAATGTACAGGAAGTAAGGACAATCACAAGAACAAATAGCAATGCCTTCATACAGTTTTAATACTTATTTGTTAAAATCTCACCCCCAATGTGAATTGGTACCAGGTGTTTTTATAACGTGGAGTTGTAGATGTTCCATCCGGATTGTTATTCTGAAGATCCCATCCTAGCCTTCCGCCTAAGACGAGATGACTTAGGTTAATATCAGCACCACAAACAAAAGACATGAGGTTTTTACGTAAATCGTCATTTTCAAATTGCTGTTCCTGCTGGATAGTTGTGGTTGCATTGGCGAACACATCTGTTTGTTTTGTCAGATAGGAAAATTCAGGGCCGGCCATTAGCGTCAAAAAACGAATAGGTTTCAATGTAATGAACAAAGGGATATCAATAAAATCAGATGTTCGTGTGAAATTGTAACTGCCGCCAAGAAGTTCGCCTGTAGCCTGAAAACCTTTCTGGGAATACATCCCCTCAATCTGAAGACCTATAAATGGAATCAGCGGAATACATAAAAAGCCACCTGCAGCAAAGCCGAATTTCGGGTTGGCAACAAATTGAGCTCCTTGCGAATCATATACATTTGAATAATTTGTTCCGGCCTTCAGACCAATACGGACTCTGTCATCTGCAGGAGAACTATTGTCCTGTGCTTTTGAATTGTAATTCAAAGAAGTAAGAATTGCTATTGCAAGGATTGTCTTTTTCATATTTTGAGTATTAGTTTTCATGTTATTAAGTCTTGTGAATTCTTAGTTTTAACGGATAAATTCATACGACAAAGTTGCGCATCTGATTATGTGTAGGTGTTACACAACTGCAAGAGAGTCTTGCGAAATTCATAGATTAAGATTCCCTTAACCTTGCTTGGTTCTTAGCTGATTTTATTATGGTTAGTATTGTGCGCATTAAAGACCTCTAATGGATACTATA
>Ga0207067_10271_pt1 | contig 15026 bp, 13 predicted proteins | sample Alteio_BWMinCont_25_FD_153484 | JGI IMG/M metagenome (GOLD analysis project Ga0207067, IMG submission 153484) | Enriched cells from forest soil in Barre Woods Harvard Forest LTER site, Petersham, Massachusetts, United States -... | ecosystem: Environmental > Terrestrial > Soil > Temperate forest >...
CTGAATTGAGAGACAAGCCTAAACTGCTGATGCTTTGTGTCTATTTTGCTCCCTCTGTGTTGGTATGGACCTCTGGATTAATAAAGGAGGCTTTCATTGTAACGTTTCTTGGTGTTTTGCTCAACGCTTTGAAAAATCTCATTGACAACAGGAAAACCGTAATTTCTGTAGCAATAATAATACTTTGCCTGCTATTTTTGTATACCATTAAAATATACCTTCTGATTGCCTTTGTTCCTGCATTGCTTGCCTTTACATTATCTATTAAAAATAGTAATCGCCTTATTTTCGCGAAATATTTAATCATTTGTTTAGCATTTCTGATGGCAGGGTGGCTGATCAGGGTCTTCATTCCCTCCTACGATCCGCTTGAAATCATCCGCATCAAACAGGATGACTTTCAGAAAATAGCCTTACTTGCTAAAAGTCGTATCTACCTTCCCGTGTTGGATCCCACACCGCTTGGATTAGTAAGAATTACCCCTGTTGCAATTCATAACGCTTTATTCAGGCCGGTATTAATCAGCAGTTCCCCTCTGATATGTATTGCTTCAGTGGAAAACTGGCTGATATTTCTTTTTATTGGCTGTTGTTTATTATTCAGCAAGCCACTGAATGAAATTCACTGGAACCTCGTTTTGATGTGCCTCTTGTATTCCCTTATACTTTTTACACTGATTGGCTGGATAACACCTGAAGTAGGTGCGATTGTCCGCTATAAAGTCCCAGCTATTCCATTTTTTCTGATTGCATTCCTGCACGTGCTCGACCTGGATAAAATGAAACGGCTAAATTTCCTATTTTTGTTTACACCAAATCCGGCAAGATGAACTTTAGTGAATTGTTCCGCAAAAAATCTGTGAATCAGTCTGTAGCAAATGCAGTGGCTGAACAGGGATCACTTCACAAGGTATTAAAGGTAAGGGATCTTACATTTTTCGGAATAGCCGCAATTATAGGAGCAGGGAGTTTCAGCAGCCTGGGAGAAGCATGCTTTAGCGGCGGACCAGGGGTTATCTATCTTTTTATTATTTGTGCCATTGCCTGTGGTTTTACTGCATTGTGCTATGCCGAATTCGCATCCCGGGTTCCGGCTTCCGGAAGTGCCTATACCTACGCCTATGTTTCTTTCGGTGAATTATTTGCCTGGATCATTGGATGGGCACTTTTGATGGAGTATTCCATCGGAAATATTTATGTGGCCTTCTCCTGGAGCGGATATTTTGCGAATTTACTGGACGGTATGGGCGCTCATCTTCCGGCATGGTTGTCCTATAATTACACATCCGCACATCAGGCCTTTATTGACAGCAGTTCTGGAGCTAAAGAGTTTGCCGCTAAACGACTTGTTGCCTGGACAACCGCGCCGCAGGTTGCCGGTCTCCGGATTATTTTTGACCTTCCTGCCGTTTGCATCAATGTGTTTATTACTACCCTGGTTTATGTTGGTGTGAAGGAGTCTCGCAACCTGAGTAACACCATGGTAATCATTAAGCTGGTCATTATTGTACTGGTAATTATAGTTGGAGCCTTCTACATAGACATTGATAACTGGACCCCATTCACACCGAACGGATTTGGCGGAGTTATGAAAGGAGCATCCGCTGTATTTTTTGCCTTCATAGGTTTTGATGCCGTCTCCACACTTGCCGAAGAATGTAAAAATCCCCAACGTGACCTTCCAAAGGGTATGATTAATTCATTGGTTATCTGCACCGTTATTTACATCGTCCTTTCGCTCGTATTAACAGGTATGGTCTCCTACACCAAACTTGGCGTAACGGATCCTTTGGCCGAGATCTTCCGTTTGAAAGGTGTGAAATGGATGTTGTTTACCGTTTCCATAGCTGCTGTTGTGGCTATGACAAGTGTGCTGCTTGTTTTTCAGATGGGGCAACCCAGGATATGGATGAATATGAGCCGGGATGGTCTGTTGCCTAAACGATTTTCAGCCATACACCCAAGATACAAGACGCCGGGGTTTGCAACTATAATAACAGGCCTGGTTGTTGGGGTTCCCATGTTCTTTACAGATGAGAATTTTTTTCTGGACCTGACAAGTATCGGCACTTTATTTGCCTTTGTACTTGTTTGCGGTGGGGTACTAATGCTTCCGCCCCGGGAAAATAAACCTGATTCGGCAGGTGTATCGGGCACTGAAACCGGAACAAAAGGGCGGTTTTACCTGCCTTATATTAATGGCAAATGGATTGTTCCGGGAGCAACCCTTATTTCCTTTGTTCTGTTGCATCATTTTATTCCCGGCTTTATCGGGGATAAATTTAATTTGAGTTTGGGAAATCTTGCCAATGCCCTTCCAATGCTTGTTTTTTTTATTCTCTGTATTGCCATGTCCATATTTTCCTTCCTTAAAAATTTCTCGTTAATTCCAGTTTTGGGTTTGATTTCATGCTGTTATCTGCTTACAGGTATGGCCCCCGCAAACTGGCTATGGTTTTCAACCTGGCTGTTCATCGGCCTGGTGATTTATTTCACTTACAGTTTTAGAAAAAGCAAATTAAACCAAAAGGGTCCAACTTTCTGATGAAAAAATTACTTGTTATTGGTTTGACACTGATTGCATTTTTTTCAAAAGCCCAGGATGCCGCTCCACGGAAAGTAAGTTACTCCCAGCGCGTATATGGAGGTTTCATATTCCCGCAATATCAGAATAACCCCGACCTTACCACAGGGACAACAGCAAGTTTCTCCTTTAACCTCGGATACAGGCGAACCTATACGTTTTTCGGATCAAGCTTTGATGTGGGATTGGAATACATCAACGAAAACCTTTCTTTTAATTCCTATTATCATGCGGATGGTTATTCACCTTTGTTTGGCGCCCCATTCCCATTTCAGCATGCGTTAAACATAAATGAATTTCAATTACCTGTACTCTTCCGGAAATCCTTTGGGCGGGAAGATAAAAAAAGAGCGATACCCTATATTACATTTGGCTGGGCCTTGCGTTATTTTGTTTATTCCAGCACGTCCATAACAGACACAGAGAACGGAGTACAGGTCTACGATGGCAAAACCAATATAACTTTCGAATATCCTTTTTTTTCGTATCATCTGGGAGCCCTTCTTCAGGGAGCACTTGGTTTGCAGTTGAACAATGTCAGGACAAAGAAGGGATTGTTTTTTGAACTCGGTTACAAATTAGCTCTTTCCCGGTTTAATTACATTGGAAACAATAACAGTAATGAACTCCTGATCAAGGATTCAAATTTCACATTCAACATCGGAAAGAAATTTTAGGAGCCTTATGCCATCCTATAAAATAATCAACCTGAACGATTGGGAAAAAGCCTCCGCATTTTTGCTTGAAAACTGCCCGGATGCCGGAATATTTACATTCACAGGTCAGATGGGTGCCGGAAAAACTACGTTTATCAAAGCAATCTGCAGACAACTTGGAGTTACTGAGAATACAAGTAGTCCGACCTATGCAATCATAAACGAATACAAAAGAGCAGGTCAGTCAAAAATAATCCATTGCGATTTCTTCCGCATCAAAAACCCGGAAGAAGCGCATGATCTGGGTTGCGAGGAATATTTTTGGTCAGATAATATCTGTCTGATCGAATGGCCGGAAAAAATTCAGGAATTGATTCCTGAAAATGCCGTAAATGTCAAAATCAGTGTAAATGGTAACGACCGGACTATAACATTTTAATTTGTAAATTTACCCAAAGCAATTAAAATCATATTGACCCCATAAATTCCATAATTTGAAATCCTCTAAAGAATTAATAAAATCCCTTTCCCAGACTGCCCTCATGCCCCAGGAAGAAATGCTGGAAGTGGCAGTAAAGAAAAATCACCTGTACATTGGGATTCCCCGGGAGATTTCCTTTCAGGAAAACAGGGTTGCTCTGGTGCCGGATTCAATAAGTTTACTCGTAAACAATGGGCATCAGGTCATCGTGGAAACCAATGCCGGTAAAATGTCTAATTTTCAGGACAACGATTTCAGTGAAGCGGGTGCCCAGATTGTATATACACCGGAAGAACTTTATAAAAACGCAGAGATCATACTGAAAGTTGCACCTCCTTCTCAGGAAGAGATTGAGTACATGCGTCCCAAACAAACCTTGATCTCTGCATTACAATTGACAGTGCAACCCGAGAGTTTTGTACGTAACCTGATGGCAAAAAAAGTGACTGCCATCGCATTCGATTTGCTGAAGGATGAAGAAGGTATATTTTCAGTTATTCGTTCCATGAGTGAGATTGCAGGAGGAGCTTCAATTCTGATAGCAGCCGAATACTTAAGTAATGTAAATAATGGGCAAGGCGCTATGCTGGGAGGGATATCCGGCATTTCTCCGACGGAGGTAATAATTATTGGGGCCGGTACGGTAGGTGAATTTGCAACCCGTGCCGCATTGGGACTTGGAGCTTCCGTAAAAGTTTTTGATAATTCAGTGTATAAACTGAGACGTTTGCAAAGCGTGCTCGGCTCCAGGATATTCACTTCTATTATTCAGCCCAGAGTTCTGGCTAAGCATTTAAAAACGGCCGATGTGGTGATAGGAGCCATGCGGGCAAAAGAAGGCCGTACGCCGCTCGTAGTGACTGAAAATATGGTGGTGGATATGAAGGTTGGTTCAGTTATCGTTGATATAAGTATTGATCAGGGTGGCTGCTTCGAAACGTCCAAGCCAACTAACCATACCAATCCGGTGTTTCGCAAACATGGGGTCATACATTATTGTGTTCCAAATATTGCTTCCCGTGTTTCCCGCACGGCATCCTATGCGTTAAGTACGATCTTCGCTCCTATTCTGCTGGATATTGGTGAAGAAGGCGGAATAGATAAAATGCTGAAACACCATGTGGGTGTGCGCAATGGTGTTTACATATACAATGGCAGTCTGACAAATAAATACCTCGGTGAGTTATTCAAACTCAGATACAAGGATATTGAACTTTTAATGGCGGGGATATAAAATAGCGTGTTGAAATTTGAGGATGTGTTTTCCTTTAAAAAAGACCCTGACCTCTGGCGAAGGCTTCGGTTTTATGGCTTTGGACTATTAATGGGTTGTTTGTTGGTAAGTGTTATTACAAGAGGGAAAGCATGTCGCTTGCCCGGTACCCTTAAACTGGAAGAGATAAATGCACTTACGTTAAAGCTGAACCCTGAGTTTAAACGTTGGATCAATTGTATGGGAATAAGCAACGATCAGCTGAAACAAGTACTTAAAGACGGGAGTGTTAATTTTGGAAAAAGTGAAGTGCATGGTACGCCCTACCCTACCTATGCAATAGATGGCAAAACTCTTTCAGGGCAACACATTCGGCTAGTGGTTATTGTTGGTGCCGACACAACAAGAATGATTTCCGGCTTCATCACAGATGTCGGGAAGTCGACCTGTAAATGTGAATAAAAAGCAACATAGTTATTCAATGGTTCAGTACGGGGATTGCCCTATCCATATTGGGAAAGGTGCTTTTAAAAAGTTAAAAGACCATTTAAAAAACCGGCAGAACAAAAAATACGGGATTTTTATTCTTGTTGACGAAAATACAGGAAAATATTGCCTGCCTGTGCTTTTAAACCAGGTCAGCCTGTTAAAGAATGCTGAAATCATTGAAATTGAAAGTGGTGAAGAGCATAAAAACATAAATACGTGTATCGCACTCTGGAATATTCTATCCGGTAAAAACGTGAACCGTGACGCAGTTCTTATAAACCTGGGTGGAGGACTGATCAGTGATTTAGGTGGCTTTGTGGCGACTACATTTAAACGAGGAATTGAATTTATCAATATTCCTACAACAGTATTGGCCCAGGCAGATGCAGCTACTGGTGGCAAAACGGGAGTTGATCTGAATCTGCATAAAAATGAGATTGGCGTATTTAAACTTCCTTCAATGGTTATTATTTACCCGGATTTTTTAAAAACGCTGAGCAGAAGAGATTTTTTTTCAGGCTTTGCCGAAATCATTAAACATGCCTTAATCGCTGATGCCAACTATTGGAAAAAAATCCGGCAGGCTCAACGGACGGATGAAAAAGGAATGCTGAACGTGATTAGACAGTCCATTGTTATTAAATCCACGATTGTAGAAAAGGATCCGCTGGAGAAAGGACTAAGAAAAATATTGAACTTTGGACATACCATCGGACATGCCCTTGAAAGTCATTTTTTGGGGAAGCCGGGAGTTCGTTTGCTTCATGGAGAAGCGGTAGCTGCGGGAATAATTTGCGAATCCTATATTTCTTATCAGGCAAAGAAGATAAGTCAGGTGGAACTTAATCAAATAACTTCCTTTATTTGTTCGTTATATAAGCACATACCCTTTAAAAGGAAAGAGGAGAAGAAGCTGATACAATTTATGCAACACGATAAAAAAAACAGGGGAGCTGACATTAATTTTACCTTGCTTGCTGCAATCGGAAAAGCAGAGATCAATAAAACCTGTTCTGTTGATGTTATCAAAGCTTCCTTCGGCTTCTATCACAAATTGTACCAGATGAGTTATGTATAGGCTTTCCAAAAGGAACAAAAAACTGGTTGGTACAATAACGCTGCCTGCTTCCAAAAGTATCAGTAACAGGGCACTTATTATACAGTCCATGTGCGGCTCACCTGTAAGGCTTGACAATATTGCTTCATCCGCAGACACACTAACAGTTAATTCAATTCTGGAAAGGGATGCAACAGAGTACTGGGAAAACATTGAATACAATGTTGGAGCTGCTGGCACTGCTATGCGATTTTTGACCGCATATTTTGCCTCCATTCCGGGAACCCGGGTTCTGACAGGAAGCTCCCGAATGAAGCAACGGCCTGTAAAGCCATTGGTAGATGCCTTGATTCAGCTTGGTGCGGATATTTGCTACCTGGAGCAGGATGGTTATCCACCGCTTAAAATTGCAGGTAAACTACTCGAAGGCAGTGAAGTCGGCGTGGATGGAACGCTAAGCAGTCAATACATTACCGCCTTGATGTTGATTAGCCCCCGCTTGGTAAATGGTCTGGTCATACATCTAAAAGGGAAGATCACTTCAGCGTCCTATATAAATCTGACCTTGAAAATGATGAAAGAGTTTGGTGTAACGGGGGACTGGAAAGATAATACAATAAGTGTAAGTAATCAATCCTACAAGCTGGATGAAAAGCAGGTTTATAAGATAGAAGCTGACTGGAGTTCGGCCTCCTATTGGTATGCGATGGCTGCGCTTTCAGATGAAGTGGACTTAAAACTGATGGGCTTGAAATCCGAGAGTATACAAGGCGATAAAATAGTCAAGGAGCTGTTTGCCCTTTTGGGAGTAAAAACTGAATTAATTGAAGGAGGGGTGCATTTGTCAAAAGAGATACCGGTGATTAAGTCATTTGCCTATGATTTTTCAGATTGCCCGGATCTGGCGCAAACGATTGCCGTAACAGCTGTTGGAATGCGTATGCCCATCTTAATGAACGGGCTTCAGACATTAAAAATAAAAGAAACGGATCGCATTGCTGCCTTGATAACTGAATTTGGAAAATTAGGAGTCTCTGCTATAGAAACTTTTCCAAACACACTTGAGATCAGGGAATACCCTCTCTTTACGCACAGTTCACCGCGTTTTTCCACTTACGATGATCACCGTATGGCTCTCTCATTCGCGCCCCTGTCCTTGGTTTACCGACAAATAGAAATAGAAAATCCGGAGGTGGTTCAAAAATCTTATCCCGGTTTTTGGGATGACCTCAGCTCCCTTGGGTTTGAGGTTCTGTCTCTTCCTCAGGCTTAAATTGCAGCGCGTACAACTTCTTGTAATGTCCGTTTAATTTTAACAACTCCTGGTGGGTACCTGATTCTATAAGTTGTCCATGATCAAGTACAAGGATACGGCTGGCCTTTTGAACAGTTGCCAGACGGTGAGCAATAATAATAGAAGTTCGGTTGGAGATCAGTTTATCTGTCGCTTTTTGAATTAAAATCTCAGAAGCGGTATCTATAGAAGAAGTGGCTTCGTCCAAAATCAGGATTTTTGGGTTAACAACGTAAGCGCGAATGAACGCAATTAATTGCCGCTGTCCTACAGAGAGCATCCCCCCCCGCTCCATCACATTGTATTCATAATTTCCCGGCAGTTTCATAATGAAATCATGGGCGCCAATTGCCTTGGAAGCCTCCATAATTCTTTCCGGCGTAACATCCGGATCATATAAGGAAATATTATTCGCTATTGTATCCGAAAACAAAAACACATCCTGTAAAACCAATCCAATGGAAGAACGAAGCGCATGTAATTCATAATCCCGTATACTAATGCCGTCTATTGTTATTTCACCTTTACTATATTCATAAAAGCGATTTAATAAATTTATGATGGACGTCTTTCCGGCACCAGTTGCACCCACCAGGGCAATCGTTTCGCCTCTTTTCACCTGAAATGAAATTCCTTTCAATATCCAGTTTTGAACTGGCTCTTCCTCATAGCTGAACCATACATCCCGGAATAAGACCGCACCAAGGATGGCATCTGTCTGAAGTGTCCCCTCATTAACAGGTGCGACCTGTGAATCCAGCAACTTAAATACACGTTCAGAGCTCACCATACCCATTTGCAATGTGTTGAAGCGATCTGCCAGCATGCGTATGGGCCGAAACAGCATATTAATCAGCATGATAAATGCCACCAGGTCCCCAGGCGTAGCAACCCCTCCCAGGACACTTTTCCCTCCATACCAGACCAATAACCCCAAAGCTATGGAAGACAAAATTTCAACAATGGGAAAAAAAATGGAATAATACCATACTGAACGGATATTGGCATCTCTGTGCCTGCCATTGATTTCCTTGAATTTCTCAAACTCAGGCGCTTCACGGTTAAATACCTGCACAATTGTCATCCCCGTAATATGCTCCTGTACAAATGCGTTCAACCGGGCAACCTGCGTGCGTACATCCTGAAAAGCTGACTTGACCGAGTTTTTAAACCAATTGGTCGCTATAAGCAGAACAGGAATCGTCGTCAGCAGAACAAGTGTAATTTTAACATTAAAATAAAACATCAGCCCAAGAACAGCGAGCAGCTTTAAGAGATCACCGGTAATCTCAATGAGCCCCTCCGAAAACATATCCCCGATTGTCTCCATATCAGAAACAACCCGGGTTACCAGAGTTCCGATAGGAGTCGTATCAAAATAGCTTAGTCTGAGTTTACTGATGTGGGAAAAAAGATTTACCCGTATGTCTTTTACGATGTTTAATCCTACAAGGCTGGATATATAGGAACCTGCAAATTGCAATACACCCTCTGCTATTAACAATAGGATCAGGGCAAGTGTGCAGTTCAGCAGCATCGGCAAGTTCGGGATCCTGACATAGTGGTCAATCATGTATTGGGTGAGCAAAACCCTGGCAGGCGAAATAAAAGCTAAAAAAAAGGTGATTGTTACAGAAAGGATGAATAGGTTTGAATACGGTCTGATGTACTCGACTATTCGCTTAAACTGTCTCAAGGAGGTTTTCATAGACGATCCTGTATTGTTCTCCTTCCACAGCCAGAACTGTATTTGGAAAAACGCGCTGCGCTTCTGTAAGTAAGGGAGCCGGATCACTGTACCTCGCCGAAAAATGTCCGATAATTAGTTTCTTAACCCTTGCCTTTAGCGCAACTGTTGCGGCTTCTCTGGCCGTGCTATGAAAGGTTTCTTTGGCACGCTTCTGCAGGTCATCCAGAAAAGTAGACTCATGGTAGAGCAAATCAACTTGTTTTACCTGATCTATTACCTGTTCATCATAACAAGTATCAGAACAATAAGCATATGAGAATAAAGGCAGAGGTCCGCCGGTTATTTTTTCATTGGGGATATGAATACCCTCTTTACTCACGAAATCTAGCCCTTGCTTAATGTTGTTCATTTCAGCAAAGGGAATTTTATAATGCGCCATTGATTCTTTGCTTATTTTGCGAGGCTTGTCTTTTTCTCTGAAAATAAAACCGGTGCAGGGGATTCGATGATTCAGAATAACCGTCTTTAGAATCAGTTTTTCATCTTCAAAAATAACCTCCGCCTGATCATGTCTTAACGGATGAAACAGCAGGTTAAAATGCAACCGGGTTTCAGAATGTTTATATTGTAAGTCTATAATTTCCTTCAGTGCAGGAGGACCGTATAGATGCAGATCTGTCGAACGCCCCAACAGATGCATGCTGGACAGCAAGCCGATCAAACCATAATAATGATCACCATGCAAATGACTTATAAGAATATGGTTGATGCGCTGAAATTTAATTTTGAAGCGCCTGAGCTGCATTTGAGTGCCCTCACCACAATCAATTAAAAAGTATCGTTCGGCAATATTGACAAGTTGTGAACTTGGATTTCGTTTGGAGGTTGGAGTTGCAGAACTGCATCCCAGAATGGTCACTTCAAACTTCTGCATACGGAAAAAACATTACCCTTCAGACTCTGTATTTTTTGCCAGCTCGGCAAAAAGCAAATCAACGCTATCCTTTGCTGAAGATGCAATATTAAGTATAGTATCAAGTTGTGAAATAGCGATCAGTTTTTTGACAGGTTCCTGCAATCCGGTTAAGACAAATGCACCATTGGCATTTTTGCAAAGGCGGTTCGCTACTAAAATCGAACTAAGTCCGGATGAATCACAATAACGCACATCACTTAAATCAATAATCATATACTTAACCCCATCAGCACTTAACACCACCAACTCAGACTTTAGTGAAGGAGCTACGGCAGTATCCAACTTTTCGCTTTTTATTGTAATAAGCGTATATTTCTGATTTTTATCTACTGTAAAGCTCATAGTCTTTATTCCTTCTTTTAACCAAATGTACAGATTTTTTCTGATTTTAGCAAGACACCAACAGGCTCAAGGCTATTTGCCCCCGACGATGCGCCCTGCAAGAAGATACAAAACAGCCATACGCACGGCTACTCCATTCTCCACCTGATTAAGAATAATGGATTGTTTGGAGTCGGCTACATCGCTGGTCATTTCAATACCCCGGTTGATAGGCCCGGGGTGCATTATGGTGATTTCCTTTTTCAGGGAGGCCAACAATTGAGTGTTTATCCCGTAAAGCATAGTATACTCCCTCAGGGAAGGGAAATACTTAATGTCCTGTCTCTCCATCTGAATCCGGAGCATAATGGCAATATCACACCAATCAAGCGCCTTGCGAAGATTAAATTCGGCCTTTACTCCAAGGCTGCTGATATATTTCGGCACCAAAGTAGTGGGACCGCATACCATCACTTCTGCGCCCAGTTTTTGCAGGCAGAATATATTCGATAAAGCGACCCGGGAATGAAGGATGTCACCTACAATAACCACCTTTTTCCCCTTGACAATACCATGTTTTTCACGTATGGAATAAGCATCTAAAAGTGCCTGTGTAGGGTGCTCATGGGCACCATCCCCGGCATTGATAATTTTAGCACTAACGTGTCTGGACAAAAAAAGGGAGGCTCCGGCATTTGGATGACGCATGACAACCATATCCACTTTCATGGCCAATATATTGTTAACGGTATCGATAAGCGTTTCACCTTTCTTTACGGAAGAACCAGAAACAGAAAAGTTCACGACATCTGCAGACAATCTTTTTTCAGCAAGCTCGAAGGAAATTTTTGTCCGGGTGGAATTTTCAAAGAAAAGGTTGGCGATAGTAGTATCCCTTAAAGAAGGTACTTTTTTAATCGGACGGTTGATAACAGTCTTGAAATTATCTGCCGTGGAAAAAATCAGCTCAATATCCTCCTTGGTAATATCCTTGATACCAAGCAGATGTTGCGTGCTAAGCTTCGTCATTTGACTTTATTCTGTTTTAGTATAACCAAACCCTGTCCTCCCCATCCGTCTCCTTCCACTCAACTTTAACCTTCTCCGAAGCCACCGAATCAATCGTTTTTCCGACATACTTCGCTTGTATCGGAAGGTTTCGGCTCAGTCTTCTGTCAATCAGCACAACAAGTTCAACATCATTCGGCCTTCCAAAGGCCAACATGGCATCAAGCCCCGCCCGGATGGTTCGGCCTGTAAACAAAACATCATCCACCAGAATTACATTTTTGTCCTCCGTACTGAAATCCAGCTGCGTTGTATTGGGTATCAATTCTTTCTTTCGGAAATCATCACGAAAAAAAGTAACATCAAGGTTTCCGGATTTCAGATGTTTTTTCTTGAGAATTCGCTCCAACTCAGCGCATAGCCTTTTAGCCAGATAAACTCCTCTGGGTTGCAGACCTATTATAACACTATTGGAAAAATCGTTGTGAGTTTCTAACAACTGATAACAAAGCCTGATAATGGTGAGTTCGAAAGCTTTTTTTTCGAGAATCAGTTTAGGCTCCATTTCGAAAGCAAAGATACTTATTATTTAGTTATTTTTGACCTGAATGAATTCCCCAACACTATTTGCGCTTCTGCTTAACTATCCTCTCTGGTTCATACTGTTTTGTATACTTACAGGGGCAATTTATGCAGGTGCACTATATATCCGCGATCAGAAACTAAAAGAGTTCTCTAAGGGAATTATTTATCTGATAACAGCTTCCCGTTTTACTACGGTCAGCCTGATCGCATTTTTACTACTCTCTCCTTTTATAAAGACAATTTCAGTAACAACCGACAAACCAATTATCATACTGGCTCAGGATAATTCAGAATCCATTATACAAACCAAGGATTCAGGGTTTTACAGAACAACATACCCTAAAAAACTGGCAGAACTCATTGATAAACTTAGCGAGAAATACGAAGTTAGGACCTATTCCTTCGGTGACAGGGTTGCCGGAAATTCAACCTTCACCTATTCCGAAAAGCAAACAGACATCTCGGCTTTATTCAACGAAGTAGAAAACCGCTATTCCGGACGGAATGTAGGCGCACTCATTTTAGCATCGGATGGTTTGTATAATAAAGGTACCAATCCGGAATATACATCCTTTAGTCTGAATGCTCCCGTCTACACCATTGCACTTGGAGATACAACGATCAGGAAGGATTTGGCAATTGCTAAAATTACACACAATCGTTTTGCATTTCTGGGTAATAAGTTCCCCGTACAGATCAATATCAATGCCCATCAGCTAAAAGGTACGCATAGTGAACTCGCGCTTAGTAAAAACGGTGAAAGGGTAGTTGAACAAACGATAGACATCAACTCCACAAATTTCAATTCAGTTGTTAATTTGGTCCTGGATGCAAAAGAATCAGGTATTCAGCGCTACCATGTAAAACTTTCCCCGGTGCCGGGCGAAACCAATTTAACAAACAATGAACAGGACTTTTTTATTGATATCCGGGATAGCAGGGAGCAAATTTTGCTGATTGCCAATGCCCCTCATCCCGATATAGCAGCCATTAAAGATGCGATAGAAAGCAACCAGAATTATGAAGTTGAACTTGGTTTCCAGGAGAGTTTTACCAAACCTCTGAAAAAGTACGGTATGGTTATTCTGCATCAGCTGAATGCATCCGCTAAGATTATCACGGATGTAAAAAACTCCGGTTTGCCGGTCTGGTTCATAGGCGTTCCACCCGCATTACTGCCTATGGGCGTTTCAGTACCGGCACCTGGAAATAAGACCAATGATGTGGAAGCCATACTGGTTCCCACTTTTCCTTTGTTTACAATCAGTGATGACCTGCGTAAATTCATGAGGAATTTGCCAGCCATACAATGTCCCTTTGGCAATTACAAGACAGGGACAGCTGCCAATGTATTGGTTTATCAGAAAATTGGCATTGTTGAAACACAGACTCCCCTTTTTGTTTTTAATCCAAATGGAATTCAGAAGACGGCCCTCTTCGCGGGAGATGGATTGTGGAGATGGAGACTGCGTGATTATGCAGAACATGGTTCCCACCTGCTTTTTAATGAACTGATCTGTAAAACAGTTCAATACCTTTCTACCAAAGTGGACAAAAGTTTTTTCAGGGTACTTCATGAAAATGATTTCTATGAAAATGAAACAATAGCATTTGATGCCGAAGTCTACAATGCCAGTTATGAATTAATCAATGAACCCGAAGTAGAACTTTCCATTATCAATGGAGAAAACAAGAAGTTCCCTTTTACATTTACCAGAACTGCCAATGCATATCGCCTGAATGCCGGCATGTTACCTGCCGGTCAGTACAGATATGAAGCAAAAGTGAAAGTGGGCGATAAAACATATCAGGAAAAAGGTGTCTTTAGTGTAACTGCCCTTCAGGTAGAGTTGGTTAATACCATTGCCGACCATCACCTGTTATACAACCTGGCTCACAGGCATGGTGGCAGCATGGTATACCCTAAGGAATTGGAAAAGCTAAATGCATTGGTACAGCAAAGGGAAGACATTAAGACGGTTGCTTATACGACGAAAAAATTGACTGACCTGATTAACGTGAAACTCTTATTTTTTACCTTGCTTGGCCTTCTGACCATGGAATGGTTCATCCGGAAGCATTTCGGGGCTTACTGAAAAGTTCCTCCAGCCCCTTGAGTTCATCCCTCAACCGGGCAGCTTCAACAAAATCCAGTTCCCTGGCAGCAGCTTCCATAGACTTACGTGTCCTGTCAATTACTTTCTTCAATTCATCTTTATTCATAAACTGAATAACCGGATCAGCTGCCATATTGAACTCCTCAGGACCTGTATATACTTTGATTAGTTTTCCCCTGACATTGACTACGCTTGTCCCGAGGATAGAAGCATGATGCCCTTTGACAATGCTTTTTGGAACAATATCATTAGCCAGGTTATAGGCAATTTGCTTTTGCCTTCTTCGCTCTGTTTCCTGTATTGTTTTCTGCATGGATACGGTCATCCGGTCTGCATACATGATTACTTTGCCATGAATATTCCTGGCAGCACGTCCCGAAGTTTGTACCATGGCACGTTCAGATCTTAAAAAACCTTCCTTATCTGCATCGAGGATAGCCACCAGAGAAACTTCCGGTAAATCCAGTCCTTCCCTTAATAAGTTGATACCTATTAGAACATCAAACAAGCCTTTGCGGAAATCCGCCAGTATTTCCACACGTTCCATCGTATCTA
>Ga0207067_10272_pt1 | contig 15023 bp, 11 predicted proteins | sample Alteio_BWMinCont_25_FD_153484 | JGI IMG/M metagenome (GOLD analysis project Ga0207067, IMG submission 153484) | Enriched cells from forest soil in Barre Woods Harvard Forest LTER site, Petersham, Massachusetts, United States -... | ecosystem: Environmental > Terrestrial > Soil > Temperate forest >...
GTACTGGAGATCACTTTGTCCATATTGGATTCAACAGTAGCAATATTTCCCATGCCAGAAACAATATTCATCACCAAAACGCCCTTACGCCCCAACATACGTATATTGTAGTTGAGTGTATTGGCAGAATCTTTGTCGAATTTAATTTCTTTAGCCCAATGTAATTTATGCGAACTCTTATCATAAAATGGTTTTTTCGCCCAACCGATTAATTCGATCGGCTTATATCCCAGTTTGATGCGTTCGGGATTGTCGGCGACAAACTGTTTTTTCATTTCTTCCAGCAAATCATCGTAATTGGTTTTGCCGGCATCATCATCCATCACATGTCCGCTGGGGTCGTAGGAATAGACAATCGCCCAACCATCAGCATCAAGCATACTTACGTTTCTTGGAACAAGTATTCCAAGAATGTCATTACTTTTTGGATTTCCCCAAAGATCGGATAAAATGAACTCGGCATCTTTTGCATTTAAGAAGGCAAATCCCTGTGGAACAGTTATTGTTGCAAGGTTATCGCCGACCGGTATTAGCCCTGTTTTATAGTCCAGCGAATTGAGCATACTATCACGACTATTGAATGAAGCATACAACGCGGCAGAATCAGCTTCATTTGAATTTGCTGCAGATCCGAAAAGGCAAATGATACTAAAAATTGCAGTGAAGGTCAGACTGTTTTTCATGTGTCCTAATGTATTGAAAATATTCAAAAGTTAAAATGGTAAGCCTATTTTGAAGCCAAGCAATAGCATCAGATAGGTGGAATTTGTATTAGATACCTGATAAGTGGCATTGAAAGTTGAATTATTATTAACAGTAATAACCTCACTGATATTTGCGGAACGCAGAGCCAGGCCTGTATAAATATCTGTCAGCAGGTTGGTATTCCAGAAACTTTGATACTGCAGACCCAGCTTCAGTTGGAAGTCGAGTAAATTATAACCCGGGTGAAAATTTTCAGGAAAGCCTCCGTTGCTATTTGATCCCTTGTTGTGAAAGCCTTCGAAGGAATAAGGCCGGTAGCTTATCATGGGTGAAAGGTAAATTCCATTGATATTGTCTTTGGTCTTAAGATAATATCTGAGTCCTGCTTCTGCGCATGTATGAAGAATGTGTTTGCCATAAGAATTTTTAATAAAGGAATAAGGGTCTTGTGGATCAGAATTGAAAACCTCAAAAATACGATCCTCTGTGATAAAACCCATACCTATTTCAGCATTCAGTTTATCGGCTATAAAAAATTCGTAATTGACTAAATATACTCCACGAAGTACAAGAGAATAATTCCACTTAACCGAATTACGCGTAATCTTTTTGTGTTGTGCGAATCCAAACTGAGAAACAAGCAGGAGCAGCAGTAGTAGAATTTTTCCAATGTATATGTTATTCATTTTTAATTCCGCCTACTTATATTTAATTGCAATTCCGGTAACCAAAATTACATCTGATCCCCATCTATTGGTAGAAGTGGAAAAATGAATGTTAATTACGGCATCTGCTCCGATACCATGAGCCTTCGATTTCAGGTCCACTAACATATCTTTTGCATTCGTAAATTTTAAGGTTCCTCTGGACATTACATAATCAATTTCGCTGTATTCTCTCTTGGGAAGGGTAGAAAAATAGAGAGGAACGCCGGATGAGTTTAATGCTGCGAGGTCAAAGGAGTGTCTGTCTGTTTCAGAGGTCATGGATATAAAGCGTGTATGGATACAGCTACATATGGAGATACAGAGAAAAATAAAGAGGGTAGTTTTTAAAAACCTTTGAGGCATAGGTAAAATTATTGTTTTTATAGCATTAAATACCGGGACTCCTTATTGAGTATTGATAATTTTCATTTCAACCCTGCGGTTCTGTTGCATTCCATCAGCCGTTTCGTTATCAGCAATTGGTTTTGATGATCCATAACCCACAGGTACGAGTCTTTTTTTATCAATGCCTTTGTAATAATAAGGAGCAACATAATACTCTCGTTGATTATTGACAAGGTAATCTACCACGGCATGGGCACGATTCTGAGAAAGCAGGAGATTAGCATCCTCATTACCGGCTATGTCGGTATGTCCTGCAATCTCTACCTGAAGTTTGACATTCTGGGTTAAAATATCGTAGAGATTTTCAAGTTCTGCTTTAGAGCTTTCTTTTAATATGGCATTTCCTGTTTCAAAAAAAACATTCTTCAGGACCACAGAAGACCCGATCTCCACCTTCTGCAAAATCACGTTTCTTCGGATGACGGAAAATTTACTTTGTTGGGGTATGTCCACATTTTCAGAATGAAACAAGTAGCCCTCTTCTTCATAGGATACATTGTAGTTTTTGCCGGTTGGAAGGGATAAATAATAAAGTCCCGAATCACCAATGATTTTGTGAATCTGCAAAATCTTACCTGACATATTGTCCTTTACGATCATTTTTACATCGGGTAACAGTTTTCCTTTCGTGTCACTCACAAAACCAGTGAGGGATACATCCCCTGACCTTTTAGTTTCAAAATTCACAAGTTTTAAACGCGTTTCCTTCTTCAATTCCTCATAAGAAGAGCCGGGCTCTACTTTCAATTCCTCTGTCACAGGGAGATAGCCGTCGGCTTCAAAATCAAGTTTATATGTTTTTCCATTTGGACCAGGATTAAGTACCATAATGTATTTTCCCGTCTTGTTATTGGGTCTTATTTCCTGCACACGTTCTCCCGATTCTTTATCAGTGGCAGTAATTCTTACATCATTTGGTATGCCGGTAGTATGTCCGTTAAATGTTAAATAACCAACCAGCAAAGCAGTGGGGTCAACCACCACATTTTTAATGGACATTTTGAACAGGTCTTCGTCACCCAGGCTTCCTTCCCGGGCAGAAGAAAAGTAGGCTCGCTTACCGTCCGCCGACAGTACGTAAAAGACATCATCTCCGGTAGTGTTGATTGGATACCCCAGGTTGGCAGGTTTGGACCACTTTTCAGCATTTTCATTAATTCCCTGCCCATCCGATTTTTTGGAATAGAAAATATCAAAACCTCCAATACTTCCGGGTCCATTGCTGCTAAAAAAAAGTGTCACTCCGTCTGAGTGGATAAAAGGAGCATCTTCATCGTAAGGTGTGTTGATTGCAGGACCCAGATTAGTAGCCAGACTCCAGTTACCATTGGGAAGCATTACGCATTTATAAATATCACGCCCACCATAACCTCCGGGCCGGTCACTGACAAAAAAAAGGGTTTGACCGTCAGCAGCTACGCAGGCATGCGTTTCCCAGTATTTTGAATTTATGTCTGAACCCAAAGGCAGTGGCTTGCTCCAGCTGCTTCCCTCCAGTTTACTGTATAAAAGATCTCCGCCGTTGGCTGCAGAAAAAATAAAAAGCATATTCCCGTCCGGAGATAACCCAATTGCTGCATCATTGTCCGTTGTATTAATAGGTCCTTCGTCAATCAATGCAGGCTTTCCCCAGTTTCCGTCCTCGGACTTCCTGCTGATATAAATATCCTCATAATACTGTCCGTCCGGAGCTATTTCATCTGTCGTGCCACCGGGTCGCCTGGAGGTAAAAATCAGAGTGGATTCATCCCCATTGATAATGGGGCAGTACTCGGGATACATTGTATTCAGGTTGGGCCCCAGGTTTTCAATTTTCACATCAGCATTGTTTTTTATCAGCTGCATGCCAACATTGCATTGGTCAATCTGAACCTTGATGTCTTTAGGAATGTTTTTTTCGTTCAACATTTGAGCGCAGGATTGAAATTTGAGCTTCGCCTTGTCAAACTGATAATTTAAATGATAGGCCATCGCCAGATAGTAAACAGCCATCTCGGGAACCTGGCGCTCGCTGGCATCGCTCTCCTTATAGTGATCCGTAATATGTTTGGACACCTTTTCAAGATAATGAAGTGCTTTGCTTTTTTCATTCGGAGAAAACAGATAAGCCACCCCTAATTTAAAACGCATGTTGTCGTTCGTGGAATCCAGCTGAAGTGCATTTTGAAAGCTCTTAACAGCTTCAATGTAATTTTTATCCTGGAAGAATTCGTTTCCCTCGTCAAAATATTTACGGTAAGCTTTTACATCATTCTGGGCCAGCAAATTGGCGCTGAGCAACATAAATGCAGGCAGAAAATGGAATTTCATTCTTAGGGAATGGTGGTGTTAATCGTTGCACTGGTTGATACCGTTCCTGAAGGACCGAGGGTAAAGGTAGTACCGGAAGTCCCCAGCCATTCTCCGGGACTACTGAAAGCAGTTGGATTATTAAATGCAGCATTCCCGTTGGCGTCATAAATTGCATAGAAATAATACGTGCCCGGATGCATGGAATTGAACACATAGCTCTTATCCCCGGCAGTTAAGATTACATAACGGGATATACATTTGGTATTTACGGTAGTACCGGAGATAAGGGGTTGGGTTGTGATAATTAACAAGACTTTATTTGCCGGATTGGGTGTGTAGGTTGGCGTGTTAAAATTAAAACTTGCAGTGGTTGTCCCTACATAAGGTTGCACATTATCCGGATAGGGATCGACTGCTGGAGATTGCTGAGGAGCTCCGTAATAGATTGATTCCGGTTTTCCTGTGGTTTGAGAAGCGGGAAATACAAGGGATGAAAAATCTCTGGTCATGATTTTCTGTGGAAAGGAAAATTTGATGACCGCAGGTATGCAGGAAGTGGTATCCTGTCTTGCTGCATTCCAGGACATATGAAGTACAGGAGAAGGTACCGCACCTTCCTTATTTGTATAGGTGTTTATATGTAAACTGTCTGCATTAAAAATAAAATCGGAATAAGCTCTTTTTACCCCCTGCGCGATTTCAGAAAATCTGTAAAATGAACTTGTTGCTGTCTCTGCAACACTGTCTGCCAGAAAGTAAGCAACCCGTGTTATGGATTGAAATTCACCTCCATTTCTTAGCGCCACTTTATATTGATTGGCATATTTAACAATAAAAAGGGAGATAAAAATATTATTTGCCGTATCCAGTTCGTTTTTTGCTGCTATCTGATTCGCAGAAATTGGCCGGAAATCCACAATCCATTCGGGATAGCTTCCAAGGGCTGTAGTTGAAGACAAAGGTCCGTTCCACATGCCCTTTATTTTATTCAGAATTCCAACCCCCAATGTATTACTAATATTTCCTGAACCGGAAGGCGCTGAAGCCGGTGAAACTTCATTGTTCTTGGGCTTGCAGCTGAGAAGGTATATAACTAAGCAGGTTGTTAAAGTCAGGAGATAGTAAATTAATTTTTTCATGTTCAAACATTAATGGATTCAGTTGAAGGTGTTTTCAAAGTTAACATTTCTGTTCAAAACACTTTCTCAAGACTCTGTGCCTGGGGTATTGCTATTAACTCCCGGCATAAATCAGTCCTTCCTATAATACGAGGAGACTTTCCGCCGGATTTTCTGCCAGGTACTTTATAGGGATATTGGAGCCAACTTGTATCTGTTTGCGAATGACAAATTCACTGTTCAGGGTATTTATCCTTCTGGTGTACTTATTGTTGGTTTTGTCCTGATAGGTGTATTCTACAATGGAGTAGATTGGGATGTTATTTACAAGAGCATTCCAGTTTTTATCCACGAAAGTTACTGTACCCTGTGCATCGATTCCGTTTTGCATAATGATTTGGTTCTTCTTGTTTTGTTTAGACCCACGTATTATGCCGGTTAATCCAAGTATGGCAAAAAACAGTCCCAATCCTCCCAAGCCAACGACGATATAGTTTAAATAGTCCCTGGATTCTTCTGCACTAACTACTCGATGATTTACTCTTACTCTCGGGTTGGACCGGGAAACAATAACTCCCACGACAATAAGAACAATGCCAGCAAATAAATAGATTTTCCCTCTCATGATTTCTTTTTGAATGATTAATTAGAAACTGTTCAAATATAATGCAAATGATGAAATAAAATCGAATAGATTCTTTTCGTCCACCCTATAATTTCTGCAAATCTATAAAATACGGTCTTGATTCGATCAAAACATCTTTTCAAGGCTCTGTGCCTGGGGTAGTAAAAGCCGGGCTCCCTTTTCTGTAATCAGCATTTCGTCTTCTAAGCGAATTCCAAATTCTCCGGGAATATATATTCCAGGTTCATTGCTGAACATATTTCCTGTCTGCAACAGCCGTTTGTTACCCCCTACGAGGTAATACCATTCATGTCCATCCATTCCAATTCCGTGTCCAAGCCGGTGCGTGAAGTATTTGTAGCCCGGACCATATCCTTTGTCTGTAATCACTTTCCTGGCAGCCTCATCCACGAGTTCTGCATCCACTCCTGGTTTTGCAAATTTCAGGGCTTCGTTCTGAGCCTGACTTACAATTGACCATACGGTGTTCATCTTTTCTGTAGGTTTTCCGAAAACAGTTGTTCGTGTAATATCAGATTCATAGCCTTCCACAGAACATCCTCCGTCCATTAGCACAATGTCGTTTTCTTTCAGCCGGTTTTCTTTTACCAATCCATGCGGATGCGCAGAAGCTTCTCCGAAAAGGACGAGCGCACCTCCTTGAAAACCCAATGCTGAGAATTGACCGGAAATTATTTTGCCAAATTCTTTTTCTGTCATTCCGGTTTTCAGCTGTTTTACAGAAGATTGGAACACTTCAGCTGTAATGTCATTTGCAATTTGCATCAGTTCAACTTCATGAGCTGTCTTCAGGCTGCGGCATCCTGCAGTAATTACAGTTGCATTCTGAAGCTCCAGAGAAGGAATTTGTTTCTGAAGATTGGCAACAACAAAATAGCGTGTGCTTTCTTCAACAGACATTGTTGCATTCAATAGATTGTTTCGATCCAATAGTTGCCGGATGACCTCATAGGGGTTTTCGTTTTCCTTCCAGGTAAGGAGTTGAGCATTGCCGGTTTGTTCTCTGGCCCTTGATGCTTCAAATTCGGGAGCGATAAAATAAGGTTCACCTTTTAGCGGAAGGATCATGGCAAAAAGGCGTTCGCTGCGCCACCAGTCAACACCGGTAAAATAATTAAGAGAAGTACCGCCTTCAAGAAACAACGCGTCAATGTTGTTTTCCTGCATTAACGACTGCGCATGCTTCATTCGTTGCAATCTTTCTTCTGAAGTAATTGGCTGTATTCGATTCAGGAAAGAATTCTTTGTTTCTTCCGGTAGATCGAATGGAGATCTGGAAAATGAAATCACAGGAGACAAAGCAGTTAGTGCTGCTGCAGCGCCGCAGGTATTTATAAATTTTTTTCTATTCATAAAATGCTGATTGCTAAATAGTTAAATATTATTTTCTTCGTTCTGTGTCGGCCGTCATGTTTTAAATGTAGGAAAAATTAACACTCATAAATTAGGAAAACAGGCCCTTTTTTGTATTTTAGCATAAACCAATAAAAAAAATCTAACCATGACAAAACACAGCCATCACAAAGAAGCTGCTCATCATCATGAGAGAGCTGCTCACCATCACAAACAAGCTCATGCACATCATGAAAAGGGTGATCATGAGAAAGCTGCACATCATGCCCACATTGCGCATGGTCATCACAAACATGCAGAACACCATACGCATGAAGCGGCTAAGAAACATACAGCTCATCACGACAAATAAGTTTGATTTATCCCATAAGGGATAATTAGGCAAAGGGAAAAGCCTTCTCTGATTTATTTCGGGGAGGGTTTTTTTATTTTCCGTCTGCACCAGTTGAATCCCTGCGCATTGGAGTTTTGCTTTTCCAGCCGGCAAATTGCTGATTGACAGTAAAAGAAAGAAATCCGGGAATTGCATACACCGCATCTTCATTTGCATAACGGATATAGGTCATGCCGCTTCTGTTGGAAGGGTTGTAAGAAAACTTGCCAACAACCATGTCATAGGATTTATTACCCGTTGTTGTGAATTTTATTCTTGTTCCGGAAGTGTCAGTTACTTGTAATGTTCCCCAGCTTTCCCGGTCCTGTCCAGCAAGGCTGAGGGGTTTAATTTCTACAAACTGGCCAAGCAGTCTTCTGATTGCAGCAGTATCGGCATCGGATTCTACCTGATCGTATTTTAATTCCCATAGATTCTTGTTTTTCAGAAGTTTCATCTCTTTCCCCTTTTCAACTTTGGGATAAATTGAGATGCTGTTTACAACAGCCGTGTCGATCTGAACAAATACCGGACGAAATGTACTTTCGTCTTTTTTGCCCAGATAGAATTTATTAAACAATACAATCCCTCCAATTACGAGAAGAATAATAATGAGCCAGGTTGTATTTAATTTCTTAAGCATAACTTTCCTCCATTCTTTTTACACGTTGGATCCTTTTACGTTGCATACGTATCATTCCGTAGGCTACAATAAGCAGGACAGGTAGTAAAAAGTTTAAATATTTGTAAAACGTCCTTGTTCCATCCTCTGCAGCATCCAACGGTCTGGAGGTGACTCCTTTGGTGCGGAGCTCAGTCAAGCCTGATTCATCCGAAAGCCAGTCGACTGAGTTAACAAACAGATTCAGGTTATCAGGCTGGAGCTGTTGCATTTGCTGACCCTCGCCGTTAACAGCAAAATCTCCGTTGGCAATCACAACCATTTTAGAGGGGGATTTCCCGTTTATATTCCCCGAGAGTGCCGCACCTATGGTAATGTTGTGCATGGTAAAATCAGCATCCGTCCATTGTTTTTGTAAATTAAAATAGAGGGGCGATTGCTGAACTCCGGCCTTGTTACTTGATTTTACAATAGGGATGAAGCGGACAGAGGAATCACCGGTATAATGCAAAGGGCTTGGAAAACGAAGTATGACTTGTGATAATCCTTTGGTTATAGGGTGCTCATCGAATTTATGAATTAGCAAAAAATACGGAAACTGCAATTGTGTATTAAAGGCAAACTGTCCCTGCTGCTGACGAACACTGACTGCCCCGCAGCTTGCATCAACAATAAACTTGTCTTCAATTTCAATATGGTGTTTAATCAGCCAGCTTTCCAATCCGGTATGCCGGGGTGAGCCACTTGCCTTATTCAGGTCAGTGTTTTCGCGGTTGTAAGTAATAAAAACATTTTTACCAGCACCGACAAATTCATCCAGGTGACGGAGGTGGCTTTCCGGGAAACTATCCTTAGGATCAATAATAAGAAGTGTTTTTATGTTATCGGGAATAGCTGATGAGTCGTTCAGTTTTACAGGTTGAACAGAATACAAAACGGATAAGGCGTTTTGAACCTGCTGAATGGCTTGCATAGAGGGCTCTCCATGCCCCTGCAGAATTCCAACAACTGGTTTATCCACTACTGATAATTTCTTGATACTGGATGAAAGGGAATATTCCATTGCGGCTCCCGGCTGCATAAAAGGGATAGCATCCGTGCGGTCACCCATTTGCAGCTGGGCTCCCAGGTAGGCCTTCTGTTGTTTGACCTGGTCTTTTTCACGTACATTGATCATTACCGGCTGAACACCAGCCTGAGCTGCCTGCTTTTCTAATTCTTCTTTTTCGTTTGGGTTGATAAATTCATATACAATTTTCCCCTTTGACCGGTTGGCATATTCAATCAGCAGTTCTTTAAAATCACGTTTTGTTTTGGCAATGTCCGGAGGAAGGTTTTCGGAAAAATAGGCCTTTACAGTAATAGGCTCTTTGATGGATTTTAAAATAGTCAAGGTAGCATTACTTAAGGTATAGCGTTTATCTGAAGTAAAATCAAGACGGAAGAAATAACTGTCGGACGCTATATTAACCAGAATAATTATACCAGCCAAAAGCAGAAGGAAGCGGTAAAGAGCTTTTTTTGTTTTCATATATTCAATCAGCTAAATTTCTTTTCGACAATGTTGTTTCAGAGAGCACCAATCCCAGGAAGATGATGGAGAAAAAATAGATCAGGTCTTTACTGTCTATCACGCCCCTTGAAATGGAGTCGTAATGGGTGCTCAGGCTGAGGTAACTGAAAAAGGCGCCAATACTTCCGGTAGACCCTGAAGCAATAACATCAAAAATGATGTGGAAAAAGATACCAATTAAAAGGGCAGAGAGAAAGGCTACAATCTGGTTACTGGTTACTGTGCTTGTATAAATACCAATGCTGATATAAGTAGCAGACATTAATATCAGGCCCAGGTAACCTGTCAGCACAGAACCATGATCAACCGGACCCAGTTTCCAGACTGTTAAATAGTAGGGGAGTGTTAATGCCAGAGCAATTAAAATAAGAACCATACAGGCTACGAATTTTCCCACGACTATTTGCCAGTCGCTAACCGATTTCGTTAAGAGCAATTCGATCGTTCCGGATTTATTTTCTTCTGCCATCGTTCTCATGGTTATGGCGGGAATAAAAAAGAAAAGCGTCCAATAGGCTATGTTGAAAAACACCTGCAAGTCAGCTTGATTGCGAAGAAAAATATCCGAGCCATATAACCAGGTAAAAAAGCCACTGAAGCCTAAAAAGGCAACCAGCATGATATAGGCTGTTAAGGAATCGAAAAAAGTGCCCAACTCCCGTTTTGCTATAATCCAGATCTTGTTCATGTATTTATTTTTTCTTTATTATCTGCTGATTATTTTAAAACTGATATTCATTATTCCTTCTTTTTAATATTAAAAAATCCGGGTGAATTTAATTCAATGTCAGATCTCTGAATAAATCTTCGAGTTTAGTTTCAACCGGAGTCATCTCCGTCAGAGCCCAATTATTTTTCACACATAATTGATAAATGGCACGGCGATTGGATTGTTCATTTCTGCTTTGAACTTCAAAACAGTTAGTAAGGCCCCGGATGGGATCTACCATCGCTACCTGTTCGATTTTTTGTAACTGAATAATAATGTCATCGCGATTACCATCTTCAATTCTGACACGCACCAGTTCCCTTCCCTGAGATTGTTTGCGCAGGTTTTCAGACGTGCCGTCAGCTACAATTTTGCCCTTACTGATAATCAGGATGCGGTCACAGGTAGCTTCCACTTCCGGAAGAATATGTGTACTCAGAATTACTGTTTTTTCCTTACCAAGGTCTTTGATCAGTTTGCGGATTTCTACAATCTGGTTCGGGTCCAGGCCGGTGGTCGGTTCGTCCAGAATAAGAATCTTGGGATCATGGATCATGGCCTGTGCCAGCCCCACACGCTGGCGATAACCCTTGGATAGTTCTCCGATTTTTTTGTGTTTCTCCGCATTCAATCCACATTTACGGATCATTTCCCGGATGCGTTCCTGAATTTTATGATTTGGGATACCTTGGATAGCTGCCGAAAATTCGAGGTAGTCAAGGACGGGCATTTCCAGATACAAGGGATTGTTCTCAGGCAGGTAACCGATGAGTTTTTTAATTTCTTCCGGATTATCTTTCACAGAGAAATTCCCGATTCTCGCATCTCCTTCATTCGGGGCGATCAGCCCGGCCAGAATTTTCATGGTGGTGGTTTTTCCTGCACCGTTTGGTCCAAGAAATCCAAGTACCTCACCTGTTTTTACATGGAAAGATATATTGTCAACGGCCTTTTGGTAACCGTATTTCTTTGTGAGGTTTTCGAGTATTATATCCATCTCGCTAATACTGTGCTAAGTGTTATTTAATTTATTTTTAGAAGTAATTATTATATAATCTCAGCAGGCGAAATTATAAAATTGAATAAAATTCCAAAATCCGTTTAACAATTTTTAACAAAAATGTCAGTGGTCCAAATCTTCAGAGACAAGGTGATTTTATTTTAACTGATGATTGCAGGTACTTAATTCATTGCGTGGCCTGCAGGTGAAATTTCTTCTAAATTAAGGAGATTAAATATTTATATGAATTTAATCTCCTGACATTTGAATTTTTATATATTAGCCATTTATTATTATTGCAAAATCCATTAATCAACCGGAAATTCAATGAATAAAAAATTACTCGCGTCTGCAGCAATTCTGTTTTTCTTATTTGTATTCTCTTCTTTAAATTCATTTGCACAACCCTGGATGCAGGCGCCTTACCTTCAGCCGAAACAGGGTACTGTCTCAGGGAAGAGTTCTGTAGCATCCACGGGCTATAGTTTCAAAGAAATTCAAAATGCATTTAATGCCTACTGGCAGTCAAATAAGCCAGATCATGATGATCGTATCCAGGGTGAAGAAGAAGAGGAGGGAATGTCCGGCTATATGCAATTCAAACGGTGGGAAAATTATTATCAAAGCAGGCTTATGCCAGACGGATCTTTGCCGACTCCCGCCTTTCTGCAAAGTGTATATCAACAACAAAGCAATAATCAATCTTCTTCGAGGGTAAAATCTTTAAATGTTGCTAATTGGAGTGCGCTCGGGCCTTATGATACCCCCATTCCAACAACAGGCACCCCAACAGGTTCCGGGGCAGGAAGAATGAATTGTATTACTTTTCAGCCCAATGATTCAAACATTATCTGGGCAGGTTCACCAACTGGTGGAGGGCTGTGGAAGTCTACCGATGCCGGAAAGACCTGGAACCCCAAGGGAGATAATTGGACAAGTATGGGAGTATCATGGATTGCAATTGACCCAATTAATATAAATACGATGTATTTGGTCACAGGGGACCGTGACTGGACCAGTCCATCCTACGGATTATTGAAATCAACTGACGGAGGAAATACCTGGATAACCTGCGCTACATTTTTTCTGAACACCTTTCAAAAAATGAGTAAAGTCATAATCAACCCTGTCAATACAAAAGTTCTAATCATGGCCTCTGATTGGGGTATCTACAAGTCAAACGATGGCGGAATTAACTGGTTTCTTGTTCCCTGCGGCGGTAGTGTCTGTGACGTGGTTTATAAACCGGGAGATACCACCACAGTTTATGCGGTACGTTGGGGCAGTGGTTTTTGGAAATCAACGGATGGAGGAAATAATTTCTCGCAAATTAATTCAGGTGTTCCTGCAAGTGGTCTTGGCCGTGCAATTATTGGTGTAACTCCAGCTAATCCAAGCCTTGTTTATGCAGTTTTTGCTGATAATAATGAGGGTTTTTCTGGTTTATACAAATCGACGGACAGCGGCGATGACTGGTCTACAGTTTGCACTTCACCTAATTTATTGAGCGGTGCCAATGACGGAAGCACTCCAGGCGGGCAAGGCAGTTATGATCTGGCGTTCGCCGTTTCTACCTCCAATGATCAGGAAATGTATGTGGGCGGCCCTCATGTGTGGAAAAGCATAAATGGGGGGGCTACTTTTTCAAATATTTCAATATTTACTTCAGGAGTCAGTTCCGGAACCTGGGTGCATTCCGATCAGCACATGTTTGCTTTTTTCCCAGGCTCAGAATCTTTGTACGCAGCGAATGATGGTGGAATTTATAAATCCACGGGTCAGGGGAATATTTGGACAAAAATGAATACGGGGATTGCAAACACCATGATGTATCGTGTTGGGAATTACCAATACGATCCGGGCGTTATGATTGCCGGACTGCAGGATGAGGGAACCTATAGTTTAAGAAGCGGAGTCTGGGCCGCAAGTATGCTGTCTGACGGAATGGAATGTTTTATTGATTATAAGAATTCCAATGTTATGTATTATGAATGGCAAAACGGGGGTTTGTTGAAATCTACCGATGGTGGGAATACTTATTATAATATTAGTCCTGCCGGAACACAGAATCCAAACTGGCTAACACCTTACCTGATGCATCCTGTTAATTCAAATGTAATTTATGCCGGATATTCTGATGTTTATCAAAGCCTGAATGGTGGAAATACCTGGAATGCAATATCCAATAGTTTAACCGGTGGGGTTAGCTTGCAGTTTATTTCAGTTGATAATACAGGGAATACAATTTACGCAGCAACAGGCGCTAAATTATTTATAACAACCAATGCAGGAAGCTCCTGGATGGATATTACCGGCACCCTTCCCGTTGCCAATCAGGTTATTACCCGTATTTATTCGAATCCCTCAAGCCCTTTAAATGTATGGGTTGCGTTAGGAGGTTATGTCAGCGGGCAAAAGGTATATTACTCCGGCAACGGTGGAGTAACCTGGGCTAATATTTCAGGGACGGCCCTGCCAAATGTTCCGGTCAACGCTATTATAATGGACCTAAACAGCACAGACCAGACCTTATACATTGGAACAGATGCAGGTATATATTACAGAAGTAATTCGACAACTGACTGGGTAGCTTTTAATACAAATCTTCCATTTATAGGTGTGCGTGACCTTAGGATTAATTATAAGACAGGTAATATGCAAGCAGGAACCTGGGGTCGGGGTTTATGGCAAACGCCAATTCCTACTTCTCTTACACCCCCTTCCCCTTTGCCTTGCACAAAGCAGAATTATCAGGTTCCAGGAAGTTTTGCAGGCTATGCTCCGGGCTGGGGTTATGTATCCGGACAAAACGGGAGCGGATGGAATGAGTTTGCTCAAATGTTTACTCCGGATGGGTCTTATACGCATATAATGGGCGCAGCTTTTGATTTCGCCCAGGTCAAGACCAGTAGCCCCGCTACCGCCAGGGTGACTGTTAAAATCAGGCTAAGTGATGGACCGGGCGGTGCACCTGGAACAATTCTGGCCTCCAAGGACATTTTATACACCCAGTTTTTAGCCGACTTTACCAATAGCCTTACTGCAAGCATGACTTTTGATAATCCTGTTCCCGTACCCACAACACCTTATTTTATTGATTACCAGATTTATTATACGGGCACTGATACGATTGCTTTTAAATACAATGCCAATATTGCAGCTATTAATCATGGCTGGATTTTGAACAACAATGTCTGGCAAACCTATTCTGCAATATATGGAGGAGCAAAATCTGATTTCGCGCTTTATGCTGTTACGGGTTCCGTACCGAAAGCTTCTTTCAGTGCGAGTTCGGGAAGTGGCTGCCCTGGAAGTACTATCAACTTTAACAATGCAAGTACCAATGGCAATTCCTTTCAGTGGACTTTTACAGGGGGAACGCCTTCCACTTCTACTTCAGCCAATCCTTCTGTCACCTATGCAACTGGTGGAACATATGACGTTAAACTGGTTGCTTATGGTTCCTGTGGTGGAGCTGATTCAATCACCAAAAGCGGGTTTATAAATATAGGTAAACCTG
>Ga0207067_10274_pt1 | contig 14870 bp, 9 predicted proteins | sample Alteio_BWMinCont_25_FD_153484 | JGI IMG/M metagenome (GOLD analysis project Ga0207067, IMG submission 153484) | Enriched cells from forest soil in Barre Woods Harvard Forest LTER site, Petersham, Massachusetts, United States -... | ecosystem: Environmental > Terrestrial > Soil > Temperate forest >...
CAATGACGATCAGAAACTTGTAGCGAATGCAGCTGAAATAGTGCGCCAACTTCAATACGCTGTTTCCCAACATCTTGGGCATAAGGATTTCTTTGATTGTACTTATGAAAACAGCCATATTTGTGTAGGCGATTACCTGTTTACTCATGCCGGCGTTGATCCCAGCAAAACATTGGCTCAACAAGGGATAAATCCCAAGGACACGCATTATAAAGGCAAAGCCGAGGATTATCTCAGTCACCTGATGATCCGGAATGAGTTTTTATGGCGCGATGATTTGCCCAACTGCGATTATGTCGTGGTGCACGGCCATACACCGTCGGCCATTGAATTATCAACCGTTGCTAAAGCAGGCGTCACGAACGTAAATACCATTGCCGATGGCCAGAAAGATTACCGCTTGTGCGTTGATACCGACGTTTATAAACCCCAAGGCGCTTTGACATGTTTTACGCGCCATGACGACTATGCAGGCTTCATGGCAGTGAATAATTCCGATCCCGCCAGATTGGTTGAGTATAGCATTCCGGTAGTAGGACAATTTGTCGCCAAGCTGCAACATACTAGAAAATATCCGGAATATCATCGTCCACAGAAGGCGATCAACATATAATGCGCCGCACCGACGGCAAGTGTATCCGTATAAAAAACCGCTTTCAAAAGCTGATAAAATGTGGGAAATTGCCGCCTCTAAAGGTCAATTGAGGAGATAGGAATGTCCAAAAAATATGTTGTACTGGGCGGTGGCGGGTCTTTTGGCTTGCATACGTCAAAATTTCTGCTGGAAAACGCCAATCCGAAAAAGGTGATTTCAATCGGTCGCAATCCGCCGAAACAGAGTTGCTTTACCCTGGGCGTAGGCAAAGGTGACCCGCGCTATAGCTATCACGCTATTCATATGAACTATGAACTCGATATGCTCATGGAGCTGCTGGATAAGGAAAAGCCGGAAGTGATTATCAATATCGCGGCGCAAGGCGAAGGCGCCGCGTCGTTCAGCAAATCCTGGCGGTTTTTTGAAACCAATTGCGTCGCACTCAGCAAATTCGTCGAAGAGCTAATGTCGCGCGATTACATGCAGCGTTTTATCCAGATTGGCACATCCGAATTGTACGGCTCGGTCAACCATCCCTCCAAGGAAGATGACCCAATCAAGCCGTCCAGCCCTTACGCGGCGTCCAAGGTAGCTTTTGATTTGTATCTGATCACGATGGCGCGGTTCCGCAAATTCCCGATGAATATCATCCGCCCCTCCAATGCCTATGGCTCTGGCCAGCAATTGCACCGGGTAATTCCCAAGGCGATTTTATTCGGCCTGACCGGGCGTAAATTGCCGTTGCATGGCGGCGGCGCGGCTGAAAAATCCTATATCCACAGCCGCGATTTTGCCCGGGCGATTTACCTGGTATCGGAAAAAGCGCCGCGTTGTCGAGCTGGTAGCAGAGTCGTTGGGCATTCCATTCGAGCAATTGGCCGAAGTAACCGGCGAACGCTTAGGCCAGGACGGACGTTACTGGCTCGATAGTTCCGCTATCAAGAAAGATGCCGGCTGGGAGTCGCAAGTAAGCTGGCAGGAAGGCCTTAAGGAAACGGTGGATTGGGTGAAAGCCAATTTCGATGAATTGGTCGAACTACCTACCGATTTCCGGTTGCGCGCATAACTACTCGTCCTGCGGTCGGATTTATAGACAAATCATACCGCTTAAAATGGATCTTGCTTGAAGTCCCTTTCAACGCACACCCCCTATTGCCAGGAAAGTCCGACCCAACTGGCATATAGACCTGATATTGATGGGTTGCGCGCCTTAGCTGTTTTATTCGTGCTATTCTTCCACGCTTTCCCGAATTGGGTATCGGGAGGATTTATCGGCGTGGATATCTTTTTTGTCATTTCCGGTTTTTTAATATCGACCATTATTTTCGACGGCCTGGATGACGGTACGTTTCGTTTCATTACTTTCTACAGCCGTCGCATCAGGCGAATATTCCCGGCACTAATTATTATTCTTATCGTCTGTGCTGTATTTGGCTGGATCACACTGATTCCTGACGAATATGAGCAGTTTGGCAAGCATATTGCCGGCAGCGCAGCCTTCATTCCCAATATTATTTTATGGATGGAATCGGGCTATTTTGACAAGGCCGCAGGATCGAAACCGTTGCTACATCTTTGGTCATTGGGGATCGAGGAGCAGTTTTATCTCATATGGCCGTTTATTCTCTGGGGGATGCGCGGTCGGAGACTCACTATATTTATTATCATATTATCGATTATTGCAGCGTCATTCCTTGCCTGCGTTATTGGGCGCCATGACTTTCCCGTTAGTCATTTTTATTTTCCACAATCGCGGTTTTGGGAATTAATGATAGGAGCGGCGCTTGCTGCTATTACACTTTATAAAAAATATATTTTTAGCGCTGCCATAGAGCGGATTGAAATATTCGGCGGCGGCCAATCCAAGATCAAAAATCTGCAATCTTTTGTCGGCGGAAGCATGATTGTCTATGCAGCATTTAATATAACATCATCATATATTTATCCTGGTTTCTGGGCGCTTCTCCCTACTATCGGCACCTATTTGCTTATTGCCGCCGGTCCTGAGGCTTGGATCAACCGGGTAATACTCGCAAATAAGGGATTGGTATGGATTGGACTTATCAGTTATCCCCTTTATCTTTGGCATTGGCCCCTATTGTCATTTGCGTACATCATTAAAGGCAGCCGACCGTCATATATCATTCGCGCGACGCTATTGCTCACGAGTACCTTACTGGCATGGGGTACATATCGGCTGGTTGAAAAACCTATCCGCTTCGGTAATTACAGCAAAACAAAAGTAATTATATTGCTTGCGCTGATGATGGCGACGGGAGGGTTTGGGTTTTGGATATCGCTTGAAGGCGCGCCGAATCGTTTTCCTGAGGAAATACGTACATTGCTTTCACGTACCTATGAAAGTGCAGAAAATCCAAAATCATCGCTCGGCGCGAGTAACGATCCTAAAGGACCGTTATTGGTTACCTGGGGGGATTCACACTCGCGCCATCTGGCCGCCGGACTCGCACAGTTACAACAGGATCGGTCATTCCGATTTACCAATTTTCGCTGGGATTATTGTTCCCCAGAGAGCCGGCCGTTCGACCAGTGTACTTATCCAAGCCCAGTGGCAATGGATAAAATTCGTCAATTAAAACCCGATATCGTCATTTTATCGGCGTTTTGGTTTCAATATAAAAACCGCGAACAATTTATCCGCGACAGCGTACGTTTTCTCCAGCAGATACACGTACGCAAAATTATACTTCTTGGGCCGGCTCCCTTTTGGAGCGATCCGCCGCGATTATTGCTGTACAAAGCCTATAAAAACGACCCCGAGCATCACCTTCCCGATCGCCTTTCAGATGAGAACCCAGGCGATGCCGCTGTTGAGAAAGAAGCGAGTGATTTAGCCAAACAACTCGGATTAGTTTATCTCTCGGCACGTGACTTTTTATGTAATGAGCAAGGATGTCTCGCGCGGATAGGTGATTCTTTGATTCAAGGTGATTTAACGCATTATACGCCTACCGGTTCCATACTTATAATGCGTCATTTTGCTCCGGCCATCTTTGATGGCACCAATAACTAGCTGATTAGTTAGTTGAATTATAAAATAAATAATGTAGCACAATCAATCAAAACTCCCTTGCCATAATCCATGCCATTGCTACAATCGCGGCTCTTGATTAACAACGCTATCTAGGAATCATGCAGAAAAAATCGCAAACACGCGAACCGCAATACCAGATGATTGTGGATAAATGTACCGCGCAAGGACTCGCATCATTCGGCATGATGACTAGTCAAGCATGGGACGATGACCCGAAACGCCTGACCTTTACTTTTTCGCGCTACAAATTCGTAGCAAAAATGTTTGCCGGAAAAGAAAATGTGCTCGAAATCGGCTGCGCCGACGCTTTTGCCACGCGCATTGTCCGGCAGGAAGTAAAGTCTCTCACCGCCGTTGATTTCGATCCTGTTTTTGTCGACGACGTCAACGCACGTATGGGTGACAAATGGAAATTCAAATGCTTTCAGCACGATATGCTGACGGGACCGGTGCCGGGGAAATATGATGGAATTTATGCCCTGGATGTGCTGGAGCATATCCAACCTGCCGATGAACAACGCTTTCTGGAAAATACCGTCGCTTCGCTTGCGCCGCACGGCGCCGTTATTTTCGGCATTCCATCGCTTGAATCCCAAGCCTATGCATCACCCATTAGTCGCGAAGGCCATGTGAATTGCAAATCCATGCCCGATTTCAAGGCAACTATGCAGAAATATTTTCACCAGGTGTTCATGTTTTCGATGAACGACGAAGTGGTGCACACCGGTTATCATAAAATGGCGCAATACCTCTTTGCTGTTTGCTGTGAAGCGCGCCAATCATAGGAATACGGTAGGCTAAATCAGCAAAAAGGGACACGGGCATTCGATTTGCTAATGCTGATTGTCGTCCAATTTAATGTCTGAGTGGATTGGTTCATTGAACGTATTTTGCTGGGCACAGCATGCCGTCCACAAGGGTCTCATTTGTTCGGCATAAGGTTGCAAAGAAACCGCTATACGACCAAAATTACGTGCTAATTCCTGACGCCGCTCAGGCGTGATTGATTCCAGAAGATCCGCTGTCTTTGCCACAATACTGGTTGCACTCTTGGGAAGCGTGGAACCGCTTACAAATTGTGAAGTGGCCGCTCGTATATGCTGAACACCAGCCCAAACTGGCGACATAACAGCAAAAATAACAAGAGTTATTATAGCCCACCGCCTGATTTTCTCTTCTAAGCGCCAAGGATTAGATTCCCCCTTATTATCCTCTATTGCCATAAAGTCGTACTCCACTGTTTTCCAAATTGATCAGTAATATAATCACAAGGCGGTAAATGTTCCATATGGCCTTTTTCTAACATAAATGGCGCTGAAAAGAAAGGCTCGCTGCTCCTGGTTTTGGTATGGGCGTGGATGACGGCAATATAGGCCGTGCTTTCCGCAAGGTTGGCATCAAATGCGATGCGCCCCCCTCGTCCTTCGCCCGTTTTTATAGCATTACTATTCACTTTACAATTAAGGTCGTTGTAATGAACAGGAAAAAGGCTCGCATCCGTTATCGCTTCCGATACCCTGTCTTGCTGACGGTATGTATACTGGATAACCAAATGCGTGGGGGTTCCGACTGGCGCGACCTCCACCGTCGGTGGCACTGGCAAATAGGGCGAAAAATCCCAATCCAGCTTAACGATCATCCAGCGATTCTTGGGCCCATCTTGCGCTATCACTTCATTTTCCGGCCATACACCGTCATGCGGTTTATTAAGCGTAAGCCGCGATAGTCCTGATTCGGCACAGTTTTGCAATGGGATTTGTGAATCTAGATTTTGCGACGCAATTGCTAATGTTGTCGGATTATAGCAAACATAATAATTCGGACGTGTGTAAGCGGGATTATTCCTATCTGCCTGCCATAAGGTATAGCGATCCTGTTCATAGCTGTATCCTTTTTTGCTATCCCTAACAATATGGGCGCTTGAAAAAAGCGAGTCCAAATAGCTCCAATTACCCGTGAGGACCGTGAAAGGCACGCCGTAATTATTGGCAATAATGGTAGCCTGCTCGGGAGGCAAGCTGCGTAATGCCTTTGCCAAGCCATAAAAAGCGGTTGGCGGAATGGCACGCGCCATGGTCAATTGCGCCGACGCCCAAAGCGCGCATAGGCCAACAAGCACGGCGGTAATGCTGCACGGCAACATATAACGATTTAGAATGCTTTTTGAATGTTGAGCAAAACTGTTAGAAACATGGGCACCGATGCCGGTTGCTATCCAAACGACTGTCCCGATAAATAGCGCGAAAGGTATAAACAGAATATTGTGACTGCGAGCCATATAACCGGAATAAAGATAACCGGGAAATAGGATTTGCACAGTAATAAGTCCAATGAGAAAACAGCCGATCAGGATAAATGCTTTATTTGTATGTGAAACGAGAACGGCGCGGCGCGCGGGGTCTATATCCGGCCCGAGCATCGCTATCACCGCCGCCCCGATACTTATCAGCACCAACAAAATGCGTTGCAAGACAGTGGCCAAAGCAGAATGGCGCCATATCCCCGTCCATGACTGGTCATAAAGCAGATGGTGATAGCCGGCAAATATAGAGGCAAACGTTAATACTATTCCGCCTCGTACCAGCATATCAAGCGGCATCGTTTTATTTGCTGATCCCTCAATATTATTCTGCACCAAAAATCTTGACGCCACTATCGCCGCCCCAAAGGCGGCAATGATAAAGATCACCATCCACGCCGAAGACACATGATCGCTAAAGCCCAAGAACAAGGGGTAAGCGGCGGCGTAAAATAAGATAGGGCACAGGCAAATAGCTAAAAACAGGCCGGCTTCCGTCACGCGTATACGCTGTGCAGTTCGCCCCGCCCGTCCCGTAAAAAGAGCCAGTAATAATAGGATCGTAATAAAGCCAAAGAGCAGCCCCAGTGGGGGAGTAACCCATGCAACAACGGATAATATGGCTAAGTCCGCAAGCCACAGCTCTGGCCAGCGCAAGTTGTTTTTGTTCCAATAGAGCGCGATCACCGCGCTTGCCGCCAATATTATTAAGCCATAAGCAAAGGGGGGCGAGTAGGCTTCGAGACCATATTGAAATAAGATTTCTTTGAAAAAACGACATGTGCGGTAAAGGCTGCCGTCCTGAAAATTACGGAACGAAGCGATATTGTGTTGCTCTACGAACGTCTGAAAAAAATTTGCCGCATCCGGACCGTTCACTCCTTCATTGCGAGCAAAATAAGTAATTCGGACATCGGTCAGAAACCCCTCCCATCCAAGATAACGAATCAACTGAATGACAAGGGCTCCCGCGCCTATGATAACGCCGATAATTTGGACGCCGATGATCGTAAACGCGTGGCGTAAATTTTTACGGTTAAGCCACAAATTCCAGACTCCGGCGGTCACCGCAATGAAGGTCATGAAAACGACCTCATAATACGCCATGCAAACATAAAGCAATAAAGCAGCGCCTAAAATTCGCCGCCTAGACTTGAAGGATTTCTGCGTGGCATCATGCCAATATTGGGTTATCGCAAGCGCACACACCAACAACGCGGGCAACCAAATGCGGTAAGTCACCAAAACCCATTGGTCGAAGTAGGCATAATCAGTAATCAAAAACAGCATCGTCCACAGCGCAATGCCAGCACCGAGATAACGGCGTAATAATTGAAAAAGTAAAATAACACAGGGAAGGCCAATGACGAAGGTAGTAACGATAATTTGCGCTTCCGGAGAAGTTATTCCAAGCCAATAAAGCAATGTTGCAAATAGGCGGGGAAAATTCCCCTGATGCGTATGCGCCATCGGATGGCCGGCAGCAGCCAGTCCTGAAGCTTCATCGGCAAGCCCAGCGGTTTGCGCAAAGCCAAATGTGAGTATGTTCCGCGCATGCAGCAGCGAGGAATAGGTTTCATTGCCGTCCATGATATAGGGAAGGCCATGGCCAACGGCGATAATGGTCCCCGCCAATATCACAAAAAGGGCAGAGACTGCTATTGCCCCATTGCATGAAGCCCAACCGGGTTTGCTCAAATATAATTTGATAGAATGCAGCAAAGTCATAAATTTTACTTTGGGGAGTGTCTTCTATACGTTACGTCAATAAAACATCCTGGCTTGCTTTGCTTCCATAAAGCCACTATAGGAAACCTAGGATTTGTGCAATAAGTATTGTTTTGTATATGGAAATAATGGCTTTGCATATTTTATTGCTGGCGATGTTTTTTATCTTGCATACCGCAATTTTGAAACGTTATCTGGCGTCAGAAAGGCGCATTTTGCTCTTTCATATTGGCCTTTTCATCTTTTTACCGTTCTGCTCCATAGCCATAAAATCCCAATTGGGTGGCCAAATTATTTCTCTTGATTTTTTCCTGATCTATGGAATCTCGGCTATTTATTCTTTATCTTTTCTCGAACTTTGGTCGCTTACCGAAGGCAGCTACTCATTGCAAATTTTGAATGCCCTGCAGGCGGGGATTAATGTGCGTGATCTTGGCAGTTCAATAGGTCACCAAAAACAAGTCAATAGGCTAAAAGGAATGACGGGGCTGGGGTTGATACAAGAACATAATAATGTATTTGAGGTTTCTCGCATAGGATGGCTGATTGCTTTAATGACGTCATTTCTCGCCTGGACCGCCGGCGCTAAGTTGAGAGAATAATATGTCTCTCATTTATGGCATCTTCGCGACATGCATGGCCGTATTGCTTCACTGGGTAAGTCAATTTCCACTTAAATCCATGGGAACACTGGCACGTTTTCTCGTTGTTTTTGGCGCGATAACAGGCGTTCTCATTATTTTGCAAATAGCGCTAAAACTCCCGCTGGAAGACACTTTATCTGCAATCGTTTGGTTTGTTTTTTTGTGCGAATTATATGTGTTCTTATTCACACTATCCTTAAGCAGCATCTCAGTAAAAATTTTGCAGCTTCTTAGGCATCGTCCCATGACTTTCGTCGAAATTGAAACCACCTACCGGCCGGATGCCATGGTGAACAAGCGCTTCGAACGCCTGCAGACCGCCGGACTGATCGAAGGCCAGAATAATTTTACGCTAACCGCCAAAGGAAGAAAGCTGATGTTTCTGTTAAATTTTGTAAAAAACATCCTTCATTGTAATAGAAAGCAAGCGTGGTGATAACGCGTCACCCCAAAATTGACGTAATGCACTCCCGGCAGCAATTGGCGATGCGCAAATGGTCATGGCCAGTGCTACTTCCTATGTTATCCGCTTTTATTTTCCCTGTTTTATTGTTTCGGGTTCACATTTTTGGCTATGGAACCTGGATCGGCAACCCAGATCGGCTAAATAGCAATCTAAAAGTTCTAACGTTCTTTTTACGCAGTATCGCTAGCGGCCATCTTTCGGCTTGGAACGAGCATGAAATGTTAGGATATGATGCGTTTACATTACCCTACACCTTCCCTAACCCTTTAACCTGGCTAAGTGGTATCGGCGGCCTCACAAATCTACCAATCACGGCAGGATATATTTCAGTGGGACTGCTCACCCTCGCGGGATTTTCCGCTTATTATTTTTTGCGCTCGCTAAATATTTCACCACTCGCCGCCATCGTCGGCATCGCCCTTTACCAATTAACGACACTGCCTGTTTTGAAAGTCAGTCAAAATGACACCAGTTTTCTGGTGTTTATCGTAATACCATTGGCCTTGCGTTTATTACGCATGGTTTCCCGCCACCATTTACCGGCTTTTTTCTTAAGCCTGGTAGTGTTGTTATTTACTATGTTGCATTTCATGTTTTTGCAGAAAGCTGCTTATGCATTGATGCTGTGCGGAAGTTACACGTTATGGCGCGCTATTACACAACGGACTTGGTTGCCACTATTATATTTCTGCGGCGCGACTATTGTTGCTATTGCGTTGGCTTTGCCCCGATTGATCGGTATTGCAATCGCTATAAGGGAGTATGCGAGAGTGCCGTGGGAGGGTAGTTTATCAAGCTTCGAAGATGTATATAAATTTCAAAATATTTTACCCTACCAAATTTTGCGTTGGTTGGACCCTACTATACTTGGCATAATACCATCCGATCCTGTGGCATTAAAAAATAATATTAACTTAAGCGAAGGATTTCTTCTCGGTAATAGCGCCGCTATTCCTCTGCTTCTTTGTATTGGCCTTATCTATGGCCATAATCGATGGCTGCCTTTTTTGCGGCGAGATGGTCAAGATTTTGCATTTTGGATGTGGGCGCTTGTAGCAACCGTTTCCGTCATTATATGGCAATTGCCCTTAGAAGGGTTATATTACGCGTTCGGTCAACTCGACTTTACGCATGCGCGCATCCTCATTGTAGGACTCACCGCCTTAACGGCAGCGGTTACACTGCTTTTGACCAGTTATCAACCGCGCGGCGAAATGCTATTAGGTGCTATTGCCATAGGCATCGCTATAGCATTCATGGCTCTATTCTGCATAGAAAACTACGCTGACTATAATGCAGCCATTACCCCTACGTTCCCATGGAATTGGGATGAAAACACCCCTCTTGTGTTAAGATTGGATGCATTTCTGCGGGCAAAATATACTATTTTGCTCTGTATTGGGTTGCTAGCCGGACGTTTTATGTCTAAGCGACCAGCGTTCCAACACATGTTTTATGTTGCTTTTTGTAGTGTCGTAATTGGTCAAACATTTTTAGCTGCGGATGCTCAAGTCAATGGACATCAAACCCGCAATCAAACTATACCTTTCAATAAAGGTGATATGTTCATGGCGCATCGCGACCAGTTTTTATTGCCTAATACTGAGCAAATCAACCTCCTTGCCAAAAAAGTAAATTCTCATGAGCAACGCGTAATTCTTATTTGTGATCCCACTATAGCGGGAGGATTTTGTGCGGGTCACATTCCCGAAGCCTGGCAGTTGCGGAGTGTAGACGGATATTATGGTTTGGGCGTGCCCCGACGAATACGTGCATTGCCATGGTCGAATGCTATCGGATTACGAACCCTTAGTTTTACTTCCTTAACAGGGATAAATTGGCCGTTACTCGGCGTCTTGAATGTTGGCAATGCAATAGAGGTAACACTTGATCTGTTTGAGAATAGCACCAATGCTCGAACACCTGCTGATCCCACACGCATCAAAATTGTACCTAACCCAGCGCGGATTGTACCGCGCGCTTTTCTTGCTAAACAAATCGAACCTGTCGATTCGCCTGAAGCTGCAGTACAAAAACTAATCCGTGATGATCATATAAACGCACCAGAGCAAACATCCTTTGTCGAAGGAATTACGGATGCTCAACAGTTCGACGCAGTCGGCACCGTAGAAATACAAGGAGCGAATGACACTCTCGTTTTGGATGTTTCATCTACCCATGGGCAACGTTTCTTGGTAGTAAATGAGCTGTTTTTCCCAGGCTGGCATGCTTTCGTGGATGGCAAAGAAACTCACATCTATCCCACTAACTCCTTTATGCGCGGAATCTTTCTGCCCGAATCGGCGCAAACTGTTATGTTAAATTATAGGCCTTTTGTCACCACTCGCTTGGCGTTAATTCTATATATGTCTGGTCTCATACTTTTAGGGGGTGGAATGGTTGTATGTTATCGCTTCGCACGTTAGCATCCCACGTTAGAAGATATTCCTTATTTTGGTCGGTATTCTTTGTCAGCATAACTTTTACCGTTGAGAATTGGATTTTCGGTTCTGCGTCTTGGATTTACGGTTATGGCAGCGGACTGGAAACCATTCCGGCGTTTTTAGCTCTCACTCATGGATATAATTTTGCGGCATGGGCGCCGTTTGTCGCAGGCGGCGTAGACCGTCTTGCCTTTTGGGGAAATGCGGATCCGCTGAGTCCCGAGATAGCATTGTTTTCATTGCTCCCTGTATGGATGGCCAATGCGCTTCATCGCACGGCGCAATATGGAATCGGCATTTACTTCACTGCGCGCGTGCTAACAGATTACTTTAACATGAGTCGTCGTTTTGCATTGTCCGGCGGCATAATATTTGGCTGCTTAAGTTATTTTACTGTCGGCGCACTACTGACGTTACCTGGAGTTCCATTTATGATCTGGGCATTGGAGCGATTGTTGCGGCAAGCGCGAGGCCAAGCCTATTTTGTTGGGCTTGGTGCAGTAATGTCGCTTGCCACCACCTTTACATTTGGTGTTCCTTATCTGATTAGTTTCGCCTTTGCGTGGATAGTTATCGTACGACAGGATATTCGTTTTTCGACCTTATTGTCTGTGGGCATATTTTCGTTAACACTTATCTTCTTAGAGTTACCGCAGTTACTGGCGGTTATTGCCAATGCTCCGCAATCTCAACGAGCTAATTGGGCTATTGAACCTATAACATTTACATTGGACGGATTATTTTACCGCCAATTGCAATTTGATCTTTTTGCACAGGATAAAATCTTACTATTTATTACGCGCGATGTGCCTCTCCCCTTATTGTTGCTATGCAGCGCAATGATGGTGACACGCATTTCTCGTGTTGCTTCACAAACCTATGTCATTTCCCCATTTCTACGGATAACCGCTCTGTTTCTCCTATTATCCCAGAAATGGCTATTTTTAGCCTTTCAATCCCTAACCGCACAAGTTTTACCATGGGCGGGCGGGATTTATATGGGCCGCTTTTTTGAACTACCCGCTTCGTTTCTACTTGCTATCGCATTCACCCTAGCCGGTCAATGGATGTGGCTAACTGTTCCTGCTTATCCGATACGCAAGAGTATCACAGTCGGCTTTGTTTTATTCGCGGCTTTTATGATCATTGAACCCAAGCGACATCTTTTTAAAACGCTTGGAATAAATGATTGGGGCGAAGCGAATTATCACGTTGCGGCTATTGAAGCGCTTAAGCAAAACGAGAATCAACCATTTAGGGTAGCTAGCGTTTTACCGCTTCAACCAGCATATGCTTATGCCCAAGGGTTGGAAACGGCCGACGGATGGGCGAACATCTATTCCCACTATTATCGTGAAGTATGGCTCAAAATGCTGGAACCGCTTTATACACAAATGCCTTTTTATCGCCAATTTTTCGGCGTTGATAACGGCAAGGCCGTCGATAATTTTATTTTTCTTGGCGCAAACCTCACCAACTTTCTCCCCAGTGAGAATATACAAACTGCACTTACAGATGGTTTTGATGTGGATCGGCGCTTTCGTTTGGATTTACTACGGCTGCTGAACGTGGAATATTTGCTTTCCGAATACCCTTTACGCGGCAGGGACATTGAACTGGTTCATGCGCCGCATCTTTGGCCTACAGCGTTACAATCGCGTGATCCTAATACGGGTTTAGTGAATAGCGAAGCGATAACAATGTCGCCGAAAACGAGCCCTATACGAGATAGCTGGCAAGAGTTAATGACAGCCAATGCGCGGAAACGATTGGGGAAGGACATCTTCATCTATCGCTTAAACGGCGTTGTGCCGCGTGTGCGGCTGGTTCAACATGTGCAACACTGCAATAATACTGAGGAAGCATTAAATAACATGGCAAAACTAAGCGGAAGCACCTTGCAAACAACCGTTATCAGCGAGGATGATAATGAAAGCGCCACTCGCCTCGCGAAAACGTTTGGCAATGGAAAAATAACTAACTATTTTTCCGAAAGAGATACCCGAACTATGGATGTGGAGATAGATCAGCCTATCTCTGGCTTTTTGGTAGTAGCTGAAAATTGGAGCCCATCCTGGCAGGCGCAGGTAGATGGCATGCAAACTCCAGTTATGCGTATTAATCACACACAGATGGGTATTATTCTTCCGCCGGGAAACCATCATGTGGAACTTACCTACCGTCCTTTTTACCGGCATCTTTTATAGCCAACCCTTTATATTTTTCCTAAATCCACGATATGGCCGATAGTTTTGCTATGCGGCATTTGCACATTCTCGCTGCGAGAATTCCCGCGAAGCGCTTGAGCAAGAGGCGCATATTGTTGGCTTAGTGGCGTAGCACCGATTTTATCTATCCAAATAAGAACTGGGGTCGTCGCAGGGTCATTCGGACCGGGCGTACTGCCGTTGAAACGGAATTGAAGCTTCGGGAAAGATACATCAAGGACATCATTGCCGCCATTTGAGGGTGTCCAGGTGGGAAATGCTGAGGCTCCTTTTAACGCAATAATAAATACATCGCCAAATTGATGGTTATTATCCAGCAAATAATAGGTCACTGGGCGATTGGCCGCATATTGCACAGTACTATAAAAAAAATCCCACTGCTCATTCGCCTGCGCGCGCGATTCCTTGAGGTCATGAAAAAACTCCTGCACCGGAAAGGTCAGCCCGGCATCCAGGACAGCAATGACCCCAAGAACCATGGCAAGGCGCGACTTCAGTTTACCATCACTGAGCATAGTAAGAAAGGCAAACCCAAAAACCATCTCGACCAGCGCCATATCAAACATGGTAGTTCCCGCCGGACGTTTAAGGATGGCCACAGCGTTAACAAAGACCGCGGCGGTAAGTCCGGAAAATAGCCAAGCGTCCTGTTTTGTTTTGATGTTGGGTAGAGCAAAGAAAAAACCGCTTATCAAGACCAGCCCGGCTATTTCATAGACCGAAAATAGATAGGTAAGAGCATCAAACCCCTCATCACCGCCGGGATGCATCAAAAAACCATACCAGCGGGGCAATACTTGTATCAGCCAGGACACATGAAACCCGCCTACTGCCAGAAAAACAAGCAACCATACTAAGACGATGAGTATAACTGTTTGTACGGCAAAAATGATTCTGCTTTTTGTGTCTTTGCCGTTCAGAAACAATACCAAGAGATAAGGTACTGCCACCATGGTCATATTTATTTTGTTGGCGGCAAGCAAGCCGGTAAAAACGCCTGCCCATATTGTTTCTTTTGCGCTTGGCGCTTCTGAAGACCTTTGTCGCTTAATGAATAAAAACAGGGCGGTCAAAGCAAGATTTACATTGAGAAGATAATAATCCGGCCAAAGAAGCATTCCATAATTATGTTTAATGCAATAGGTAATGGAAAAAACAAAAACAGCGAAGAATCCTAGATGAGCCTTTTCCAGACCGGAACGAAACGCCATGATTAGCGTCAAAATTCCGATAAAGTTGAAGCTTGCTAGGCTTATTATTCCGAACAGATTCACTGCCGCCCGGAGGTGATCAACATCGAGTTTTAAACCCGGTGCCAAAATAAAAAGCCATGCGGACTGAATCGCGGATGTCAACTGCCCCTGCGGCAACCAAGCGGTGGGATCAGGCGTTCCTTCATTGCGGAGGGCAT
>Ga0207067_10275_pt1 | contig 14780 bp, 12 predicted proteins | sample Alteio_BWMinCont_25_FD_153484 | JGI IMG/M metagenome (GOLD analysis project Ga0207067, IMG submission 153484) | Enriched cells from forest soil in Barre Woods Harvard Forest LTER site, Petersham, Massachusetts, United States -... | ecosystem: Environmental > Terrestrial > Soil > Temperate forest >...
AACAGACTTATGCGCGAGGACAGACCATGAAAGCCTGGATGTTAGCTGTTGCTGTAATTGGTTTAAGCTTGACGTGGAGCACGCGGGCCGACGATTTGCCCCGAATGAGATACTCCTCCGGCACATGGGTCCAGGACTTAGCAGAAAAGGGGTATCGCTGGGTCACGGTTAACGGACCATACGCTTGTCCGACTGAACAGGAGGTTCGCACATCACCGGTGACCGAACCGACTCGACAGAGCTGCACCTGGTGGCGCCTATTACCTCATTCCTGGCACTCTAGTTCGGGTAATTCAGGATGATCCCGCCAACGGTATGTCGCAGATTGTATGGGGAGAAATTACTAGACCTCTATGGACCTACACTAGTTTCTGACCGCACGTCCGATACACGACACCTATGGTATTCTCGAAACCCCGGACACCGGCGGTCTAATCGACCCGGGTGACGCCGCAATCGACGGAAAACTGGTGGAAGCATATTGAAGGCTCTTGCCGATCTGGAGGGATCTTACCTCGGAACCAGTTTGGAAGTACGAAGAATTACCTCCACTGCTGTTAGCGGAATTAACGAAGCTGGATTTGTTCGAAGTTGGTGACCCAGAGCTCGCACGCGCCCAGTGGCTTTGGTCGCGCAGGCCCAAGCCGGCTCTCTATGCGAGCACTGCACTCCTGGCGGCGGGGCTTTGTGTGACTCTGTTGTTGGCTATCGCGTTTGTTGCCTGGCATGAAACTTCGATGCCTAAACGCGTCTCCGAAATGATTATTTCACTCCTGGCACTGGTTGCGGCGATCTACCCAATCGCACAGCGGATGGGATTTGTCAGCTGGCGACGCGAATATAAGCTAAGCATCGATCGGCTCATTCATACTATTCATCCGAGGCGCGAAGGAGGATCGGCTATCGAGTGGTGAAATTTGTAGGCCCCAGCTTTTCGGTGCGCGAAAAATTTTTAGACCTACGAGTTTCTTCGGACACGCCTAACCTAGTTTGAATTTGGATTCAGAGGGATTCGAAGAAGAGGAGTTGCCTGCTTCTCTCGCGCGCCTCCGGCGAGGAAGGAAAACATGTTCGCCCCCCAGAACGCAGGGTAGAACATATGAATAAATTACATCGGATTAACGGGGTAAACCCCGGCCAAACCTGGGCACGTACCCGTTGGAATACCCACGGATCGGGTGCGGCCTTCGATCGGAAAAAGCAGTTTTCCCTCTCATCTGCGATGAAGGCTTTCGCAGAAGGCCAGGACTTCTACGTTATATCATTTCTGGATACTAACGCTCATGTTTCCGGGCGCTTATTGCAAGGACGCCTGGGTGAATTCGCCAAAGCGCCCGATGACCATCATCTCATCATTCAACCTTTGAATCTGGCCTTGGATGACTTACCTCTCTGTAAACCCGGTGCAGGGTCCCGGCAGCTAGGCATAATATTTATCGAATTCAAGACTCGCAAACGCCTTTGCCTCCACGCGACTGCCGTTTGGGGATGTAGAAGGCGTAAACTGACGAGCACCAAATCATGACTAAACATAGGACAGCCGTCATCATCGTGGGTGCGGGCCCTGCGGGTTACACGGCGGCGATCTACGCCGCGCGTGCCAGCCGGCGGCCTATACTGCTGACCGGCATACAGCCCGGCGGGCAACTCGTGACGACGACAGACGTCGAGAACTACCCGGGGTTCGCCAAGGTCATCCAGGGTCCCTGGCTGGTCGAGCAGATGCGGACTCAAGCTGAGCACATGGGAACGCGCATTCTGTACGACCACATCGTTTCGATCGAAACGGAGAAACGTCCGTTTCGTGTTATCGGTGACAGCGGGGACCACTATCTCTGCGATGCGCTGATCTATGCGACGGGTGCTCAAGCGAAATGGCTTGGTATTCCGTCCGAAGAGGCGTTCCGAGGATTCGGCTTGTCGGCGTGCGCGACATGCGACGGCTTCTTCTTCCGTGACAAGCGAGTCGCGGTCGTGGGTGGCGGCAATACGGCTGTAGAGGAGGCGCTCTACCTGGCGAACATCGCGAACGGGGTTGTTCTCGTCCATCGACGGGATACCCTGCGCGCCGAATGCATTCTACAGGACCGCCTCTTCAGCAATCCGAAGATCGCGATCCGCTGGAACAGCGAGGTCCAGGCCTTCCTCGGCGATACCGCTCCCGCCAAAGTTTCGGGTCTGCTTCTCAGGAACACAATCGACGGAACGACCGATAAGATTGATGTGGATGGGGTATTCGTCGCCATCGGTCACGCGCCCGCTACTGGGCTGCTCGAGGGCAAGGTCGATCTGCACCCCGATGGATATGTGAAGGTGACACCCGGAACGACGAGGACCAGTATCCCGGGCATATTCGCTGCGGGCGATGTCGCAGACGGCGTATATCGCCAAGCGGTCACAGCCGCCGGAATGGGGTGCATGGCTGCCCTCGAAGCAGATCGGTTCTTGGCCATCCACGCGGATTCGCGTCGAGGACGGAAACGCCAATCCGAGATTGACCATGGACAGCCCGGTAGTAGTCGAGGAATCGCCGACGGTCAGGCCCTGCGTGGCTCCGGAGCTGGATGAACACACCGAACAGGTACTGGAGCAATGGGCTTCGATCCAGCTAAGATCGACGACCTACGTGCTAACGGCGCCATCCCGCACCTGACACCAAGAAGCGGCAGCCGCTTGAAGCAAGAAAATCTGATTCCCACCTAACTAAAACCAGAATTCAAACTAACAAACTAACCCAATCAAATCAAAGTTAGCCAGGTAGAGCATTTAACAATTCAAAAAGCGAAAAACATCACAACGATGGGAGAACCGTACACGATGGAAAAAGTGACCCTCCATGGGCATGATCCGTTGCGACTGGGCTTGCAATTGATCGAGTCAATGGCCATAAGAAATGGATTGGTACCTGCCACGTGGTTCCAACGTCGTCGCCACCGATTCGGAGGCCAATCTGCATCGGTTCATCGAACGAGGTTATCTGCGAGAACCGCTTATGAGAGTTCTTAAGAGATTATGAAAATCAGGACGTTAGTTATTTATGTGGTTGGTTTAAGCTTGATAGGCATCACCTGGGCTGACGGTTCGCCTAAGATGGGATACACTTACGGCGGATCCGTCAAGGGCTTAGTAGCAAAGGGTTACCGCTTGGTCACTGTTGATGGACCCTACGCTTGTGCCAAGCAGCAGGAGGTCCGGCAAATTACCAGCAGCTGCACCGACTTGGTGGAGCTAAGCCTGGTAGACGCAGACGACGCCTACTATCTCATTCCCGGAACGCTAGTTCGGTTAACGCAGGATGATCAGGTGAACGGGATGTCGGAGATTCTATTGGGAGGAATTACCAAGACTCTTTGGACCTATACGACGTTTCTCAGCTCACGTCCGATCCAGGATATCTACGGAATCGTGGAAATACTGGACACTGCTGGTCTAATTGATCCAGGCGAGTCTGAAGTTGCGGGGAGCGCATTGAACGAGCGGGGATCAGAGGAAGCGCCGTGAATGCGAATGTAGAAGTTCGAAACGACAGGCTCTTGACGATATGGAGGGATCTCACCACAGAGCCAGTTTGGAAGTACGAAGAATTACCTCCCTTTCGGTTATCTCACTTAACCAAACGCGACTTGCTCGAAGCAAGCGATTCAGAGCTTGCACGAGCCATTTGGTTTTGGTGCCGCCGGCCCAAGCTGATATTTCATGACAGCGCGGCGCCCATCATGGTAGCGTTATGTGTTCTTATCTCTTTGTTCATCGCGTTGGTTAACTGGCCGGGAGCGTCGATGCCGAAACGCGCTGTGGAGACGGTTATTCTACTCTTGGAGCTAGTCGTGGAGATTTACCTGGTCGTACAGCGGCTCAAGTTTCTCCGCTGGCGACGCGAGTACGAGCGAACCATCGATCGGCTCATTCGGACGCATAATGCGGGGATGTGAATGGTGTTCCGATCACAGAGCAGTTCCTAAAACTCGGGAGATAGAGCTTTTACAACATCCAATTCCAGTGACACCCTAAGCTCCCGAGGACTGTCCGGTACGGACCCCAAGATAGCCTGGCTCCCAACGATCAACAGTTCCTTGCAAAAGGTTGCTGCCCCGCACGCTCGAATAATGTGCTCAAAATCTTGCCGATTCATAGAACCGATTGAGCGCGCTTCGCCGTTCAGCTTCGCTCAAGACACCCGCTAACGGTCTGGATCGACGCAGGCGCGTCGCTTCCTCTCCTCTGTCAGCGGTTCTAGGACTCGCATAATCATCCGTCACATTCCAATCTGCCTTTCTTAACCCCCGAACCGGCCGAATCAGCCTTGTCCCGTCCTAGCGCTGAATTAACACGTCGCGTGGGCCGCGCCTTTACCCCATCGCGCGAGCACGACCACCGGATTCCCGCGCTCCAAATACGTTTCCCCAACCATCTGTTGTCGCCTCATGTCCATGTTTTCTCTAGCGATCATATAACAACCAGGGTCCAGCCGGTATCTCTGCTTGTTCGACAAACCGCCAATCGACCACGCCCAAAGATCCCAAGCCCAGATAATCTCGAACGGCGGGCGAGACATCGATGCCCCCTCCATGGTTGACGTCCGGGGGTGGTCGCTCATTGCCGAACACATAGCCCGCTGAATCCGTACAGAACGGTCCTACATCCTCCCATTGTGCTTAACAGATTTTGGCTCCATGGTGGATCTCAACCCAATGTCCTTTGCAGACGCTAGAGTGAGGTCCGCGATATCGACTAATGAACCAAGGTACGACTTTGGCCGCTTCAGGCTTTAGCACTCCTTCAACCATGTCACAGTATGGCAACGCTACATAAAAGGGGTTCTCGAGGGGTCTGAACCGGGTCGGTTCGTATCCCCGTCTACGCACCGGATCATCCACCCCACCGTAATTGCTCACCCTATTTGTATCCCACGCGCCACGTCTGTTAGTCGGGCCGCTACCTGTTTCGCCAATCCAAAAGACGGTTGCGACAATCGCCATCTTCCAAGGGTAACACAACGAGGACTCGTCGGATTTGATCGACAGATCCGGCACTAGCGCAGTGACACTGACCCCGCTCCACAGCTGCGTCTTCACGTCGCCGCAGGTTCCCATGGGCTTGATCACAAAGACCGCATGATCTCCTTTGCTCAGCTCTCCAGAACGCACCGGAGCGGGGATGACGACCAGAACCGCACTAGCTAAGAGGACCAACCGATCACTTTTTGCCATTAATAAAAAACGCTTTGCGGGGACAGTTATACTCGAGCCGTCCATTGGTCTCTGTATCGCTAAGCAATGCGTCACGGACAGCTTCCTGCACAGCTTCGCGCGCCGCGTTACGCATTCGTCGCGCGCCCTGTTTCTCGTTGTAGCCATTCCGCACGATTGCTTTCAAGGCTTCAGCTTCGCACTCGGTGATCTTATACCCTCGGCGCTCCTGCGCTTCGATCTCCCACTGCAAATGCAACCGCCCTACTTCGATCTGAACTTCATAAGACAGCCGGTTAAAGACCAGCACCCGATCGAACCGGTCGAAGATTTCTGGGCGCATTTGGTCCCGAGCTTCCTGAATAACCCGGCGCACTAACGTTTCCCGGACGTTTGTCTTTGAGCCGACCAACAGAGGCGAGCCGATGTTCGAAGTGGCGGCAACATAGAACTTTTCGAGGTTGAGAACTCGCCCCAACCCAGCGTGAGCCTAGCGGCACTCAAAAGCTAGGGCTGGCAGTAATGTGGTGTACGAAGCTCTGATCCCGTGGGTGTTTTTAGCGGGGTTCGGGATGCTGATATATGAGGCGTTCAAGGTCTATCAAGGGAGTACGGCAAGCACTCTTTGCTCGCAGGAACACGCACGTAGGTCTCGTCGCCGTCATTGGCGTTCATGCGGATCGGATGGTTAGCTAAAGTCCACCGATCGATCTCAGCAAGATCACCCAGAAAAGATTCAAGAATGGAGACACTCATTCCTGTCGCTGCCGGGAAAATGACCCCGTTACTCCTCGGAAGGCGCGCATTTCCGTGGACAGTTTCCTGCGGCGCTCGCGTAGTTTGTTTTTGCGGAAGGTGCTCCGTCAACTCCAGCCGAGCTTGTCGTCCCCCTACCCTCTGATGGCGTGGAGTTCGAACCCCGCCAAAGTATGAAGTACCGCAGCGAGTTCGATGCCATCGATTTGACTAGGCAAGCTAAAAGAGAGCTGGGAGATGCGGATGCCTAGTTACCAAATGTAGCAACAGCTGTGAAGATCCGTCCCTTTGAGGATTGCCCTTCCGGATCGTAATACCCCGAGTTCTCCGGAAGGGTAAGGTTTAAATTACACCAATAGGTAGTGCTCTCGTCTGCGAGACCCGTGCGATAGTACCCACATATTCCGATATCGCATTGGTTGCCGGGATAGCTGAGCAGTGAACGCATCTAACTTCGTGAAATAAATCTATTAAATCTGAATCAGATACCGGTTTCGGAATTGCCGAAAAACAGCCTAGTTGCGCGCTATATCACAGTCGGCCCCGTTGTGTTAGGAGTTCCCGATCTTTCCTCTATGTAGGTGGATGGTTGAGGGCGATGGCGTTTAAGAAGACTTGGAAAATCGGGCGCTGTTGGGTGCTGCTATGATCGCGGAGGCGAATGTTGCAGAACTGAAGGCGGAAATTGCGCGCACGCGCGAGCAAAGCCACGGAGCAAAGGGGCACCTCGCGAACCCGGAAACTCGATCCTGGCGGCACCACGCCCTATCGGTGATCCGATACGCGAACGCTGTTCTTCTGGTCTCTTCGGCATTCTTCGCGATGTATATGCTCAGAGACTCTTTTCCAGCGCCGACCTTTCAAACGCCGCTTTTTTTCTGCTCGATTGTACTCAGTGGTTGGTTCGCGGGCTTGGGCCCCGGAATTCTAGCGACAGTCCTTTCGATGTTCGCAATCAAATTCTATTTCGATTCGCCGCCACACAATTTCGCGTTTACAATGGGCGAAATTCCCTGTTACACCGTCTTTTTTTTGGTCGGGTGGTTCGTAAGTTGGGTGAGTTTCCGGCAGAGGCGGGACGAGGAACTTGCGCGGCAGGCGATCATTGCCAAGGAACGGCAAGCAGCGGAAAAGGCGAAGGCGACAGCGCTCGCGGACGAACGAAACCGTTTGGCTGCTGACGTTCACGAAACGTTGGCTCAGGCGTTTGCTGCCACGTTGCTCCACCTGCGGTCTATGGAAATGGCACGACTTGAACCGGACTTACGTTCGCACTGCCAGTTTGCTCAGCAAACCGCCTCCGCGGGACTCACTGCTGCAAGGCGAGCGATGAATGCGGTTCGTACCGCCACGCCCACGGACAACCGGCCATTACCGGACCGGCTTGCCGAGCGGGTACGGCGGGTGTCCGCACGCACCACTGCTAAACTCGATTTTCACGTTGAAGGAAAAATCGCCGTTTTATCATGGGCTGTGGAGGACGAAATCGAGCGCCTCGCTACGGAAGCGCTCTTCAACGCGGAGCGTCATGCTGCGGCTTCTAAGATCATAGTGAAACTCGATTATTTGCCGGAGCCAGGACTTCGTTTGCGCGTCCATGATGATGGCCGCGGCTTCGACCAAACTCAAGTGATCGGTGGCGGTCTGGGCCTGCGCGCCATGCATGAACGAGCCGAGCGGATCGGGGCGACCTTTACCCTCATTACCGAGAGCGGTCAAGGCACCGAAGTTATCGTCTTATGGACGTCTGAGGGTGCTAATACCGGACCCGAAGCAAACCGCCTGAAAGGGACGTTATGACCAAACCTGTCGATCAAGATCGAATTCGCGTCATTGTTGTCGATGACCATACCCTGATGCGGGAAGGTGTTGCAGCCGTCATTGCCCGTCAGCCCGACATGATTGTCGTGGGCGAGGCTGTAGACGACGAGGACGCTATCGTGCTGGTAGAAAGAAAGCAACCGGACGTGCTATTGCTCGATCTGCGCATGCCAAAATTAAACGGTGTAGCAGTGATCGAACGGCTCTGTCCCAAGCGCCCGGGTTTAGCAATCGTCGTACTGTATCCGCTGCGATCGGAGCAAAACTCGCTGCTCAGGCTACACAAATCTCTCTCACGTTTCGTGAACTCGACGTTATCAAGCTGATCGCCCGAGGCAGTTTGAATAAGGAGATTGCAGATCGTCTTGCCGTTACCGAAGGCACCGTGAAGTCGCATACTAGCGCACTGTTTTCGAAACTCGGCGTTTCGAACCGCACAGAAGCTGTCCGCGAAGCGGTTCGCCGCGGCCTGGTTCGTCTCGAGTGACCGCATCGGGCAATAAGACCCATCCCGTTGTAAGGACTGAATAGCCGCTGTTCAGCCGTCCCTAAAGGATCTGTCGGAATTTAGGTCTCGAAGAGGTGGCAAGACCATAACGGTGGAACGGCCGCCGTTGCCCCCTCGGGGCAGAGATGCGCGCTCCACCCTTTTCGTCCCTATGACTTTCGTTGGGTTCGGCTCCATCAAACGGTGTACAGAACCCTCGATAGATCGAAAGGCCGGCGCCAACTATCGCCCAATAGACGGCAGCCTGTCTTTTTCTTAATTGTTAGTCATGACAATAACGACTAGCGTCCTATTTCTCTTGAGGGAGAACTCGGTTAATGCAGTACTAACCGTCCTCTAGGTTAGCCAGTGCCGCTATTTGAGCCGTTAGCAAATGAATAGCCCAACGGCAAAGCAAGCTTTAGAGGGGTACCAGCGCTCAAATCGACAGACGATTCTGTATGCGTAAATCACTTATTCAAATGAACTACACTGTTAAATCTATTAAATCACTATTCAGTAACAAGTGTTATGTCCAAACGATCATGATATGGGCCTGGATAAACGCGCAATAGAGCAAGATGGCTTGCTCGGAATACCGAGCGGAATGAATCACATCGATCATGAAACTTTCACCACTACTCATTAAGAAGTGCTATCTGAAAACAGCCTTGGCCCTGCCGTTGCTCGGTCTACTGGCTTTTACTGGATGTGCGAGCCTCGATGGCACCAACGATAATCATGACCCGGCAAACAACCAGGTAGCAACCTATATATACCAAAAAGACTCTTCCACAATTTCCTGCTGCCGATAGAAGGTTTTCGAAGAGACGGTAATCGGCGGGAGGTGAGCCCAGAAGCCCTACTTAGAAATCCTTCGTTGGAGAGTCCAAAGCATGGCCGCTGCTTCACACTTTCGGGTTATCTAAAATTGCTCGTTCAACCAATAGCGAGTCGGGCTCAGGTAATACTACATTGGCAAGGCCGGACTTGGATTGTCCATCGCTTCGTCAGTTTGCACGTCCCGCGGAGGAACCATTTACGCCGAGAACTTAGCGACTGGAGGCTGCGTTTTACTGCCGAGTTCGCGTTAGCTGATCTATCGCAATAAACCGTTATGAAAGAGCGAGAGACAGAAGCCATCCGACCCCCCACTTTAACACGCAGGCGCAGACGCCTCCCGCGATTCTCGAGGCTCACGGTCGCGGTCATTGTCCTGCTGGTGATCGGCATCGGATTCTGGCGGCTGCTAAGTAAGCCTGGTTCGGCTCAGCCGCCAAATCCAACCGAGTCGAAAACGGTCGCCGTAGTCAAGGTGGTTCGTAAAACTCTGAAAACAGACAGCACCCTCCAAGCCGAGTTCATCCCGTATCAGGACATTCTGATTCACGCCAAAGTATCCGGGTATGTGAGCATGATCCGGGTCGATATCGGAGACCGGGTAAAACAGGGGGAGCTTTTGGCGACCCTGGAGGTGCCTGAGCTCCAGGACAACATTAACAAGGCGAAGGCCGGCTTATCCGCGACGGAGCAGGAAATTGCCAGGGCTCAAGCGAACTATGATAACCTGCACCAAATTTACGGGCGGCTGCACGAGGTGGTCAAGGCACACCCTAATTTGATTGCTCAGCAGGATCTCGATACCGCCATGTCTAAGGAAGAGGCTGCCCTCGATGCCCTTGGGGACTCGGAACAGCATCGGCAAGAGGCTCAGGCCGAGCTGGGGCGCCTCAATACTCTCGCCGGATACGAGAAGATCACGGCCCCGTTTGACGGAATTATCACGAAGAGATTTGCGGATTTGGGTTCGCTGATCCAGATGGGAACCTCGTCCAACACTCAGGCGCTACCCTTGGTTGAACTGGCCCAGGACGACCTGTTGCGGCTCAGATTCCCGGTTCCTGAAGCACAGACTCCCTTCATTGAAAACGGCCTGCAGGTCCAAGTAACGATCCCGACTCTCAATAAGACTTTCGTCGGAAAAATCGTGCGCTCTGCTTGGGATATCAGCCGATCCACCAGAACAATGACCACGGAGGTCGATGTGAAGAATCCCGAAGGACGCATAAAAGCCGGGATGTACGCTGCGGTGAAGCTGCCCCTGACCCAGGCAAAGAATGTTCTCGTTGTTCCACTGCAAGCATTATCGTCAGGCGACAATCCTTCGGTCTTTGTGTCCAGCAAGGACGGAAAGCTGGAAGAGCGCCTCGTAAAGACAGGACTTAGAACCGCCACGGAAGCGGAAGTGACGAACGGGCTATCAGAAGGAGATTTGGTGGTCGTTGGTAACCGATCAGGGTTGATCGCCGGCGAGAAGGCGGAACCAAAGCTCGTGGCGTTGCCGGAAATCACGGAGGAAGGCTGAAGAACAAATTCACAAGCTCTGCCCCTCGGAAGATTTTCCGATGGCAAAGCTGCTCGCAGTATTCAAAACACCCGTACCTGATCTCGCCAAGGCTTTCATTAGATAGCACTCACACTTGTTAAACTATGTCTCGGTTTGCCATTCGTTACCCTTATCTCATCATCGTTCTCTGCCTAGCCATTGGTGTAATCGGTACGAGTAGCCTCCTGAGAATGCCGGTGGATCTGTTCCCACCCATCAACATTCCGGTGGTAGTAGTCGCAACTTTCTATTCCGGCATGCCGCCGGAGCAGATCGAGAATGATATTACGGGCACCTACGAGCGATTCTTCACTCTGGCGAGCGGGATTGACCACATTCAGTCGCGTTCGCTGCCAGGCGTCAGCCTGATCAAAGTCTACTTCCATCCGGGCACGAACGCTGATACCGACGTTACCTCGATTTCGAACCTGGCCGTGGCGAACCTTCGTCGTTTGCCACCCGGAACACTTCCTCCGGTCGTGCTCAAGTTCGATGCCTCGAGCTTGCCAGTCTGTTTGATCACTCTCCGTGGGCAAGGTCTGAATCAAGCGACTCTACACGATCTTGCCCAATACAACGTCCGGAATCAGGTAGCCAGCACCCCAGGTTCTTCGGTCCCCCAACCGTTCGGCGGCAAGGTTCGCCAGATCCAGGTCTATGTCGACCCGTTGAAGCTGCAAGCCTATCAGCTCAGTCCGGAGGACGTGGTGCAGAAGATCAATAACGCCAACCTAATCTTGCCTGCCGGTGACGTTAAGATCGGGGCATTTGATTACAACCTTTATACGAACAGCCAGCTAAGTAATGTTCAGAAAATAAACGAGGTGCCTCTCAAAATAGTAGACGGCCACCCCGTGCTCGTGGCGGATGTAGGAAAGGCTTCCGATGACGCTGCCATCCAGACCAACATCGTCCGGGTAAACGGGCAGCGCTCCGTTTATATACCAGTTCTCAAATCTGGCACTGACGCCAACACCATTGCCATCGTTGATGGGATCAAAAACGCAGTTTCTCATCTGCTGGACGTCCCAAAGCAACTCCATACGCGCGTCGTATTCGATCAGTCCGTTTTCGTCAAGACCGCGATCGAGAACCTGGTCCACGAAGGATTGATCGGTTTGGTACTGACCGGTCTAATGATCCTGATCTTTCTCGGCAATGCCAGAGCGACTCTGGCGGTGTTCCTATCTATCCCGCTGTCACTGCTGGCTACGTTCATCGCACTCTATTTCGGCGGCAGCTCGATAAATTCCATGATCCTGGGCGGTTTAGCTTTGGCACTTTCCCGATTGATCGACAACTCCGTCATTGTTCTCGAGAATATTTTTCGGCACATGGAATTGGGCGAGACTCCAGAAATAGCCGCGGAAAAGGGTGGTCGAGAGGTAGCCCTGCCTGTCCTGGCTGCGACGCTCACCACTGCCATTGTATTCTTCCCGGTAACTTTCCTTTCGGGTGTTAGTCAATTCCTATTCACTGCCCTGGCATCGTCAGTCGTCCTTTCCTTGTTTGCTTCGTATTTTGTCGCCATGACTGTCGTACCATTGTTCTGCGCTAAACTGATCAAGGCGCATCAGGTACACGCGGATTCAGCCGATTCTCATCAAGGACAGCCCAGGGGATGGTTGGCCAAATTCAATTTGTGGTTTAACAACCGGTTTCAAGCCTTTCTCGGTCGTTTCGATCGCGTCCAAGGACTCGCGCTGGCCCGTCCTGCATCCACGGTAATCGGTATCCTGGGGATTGTCTGTTTGAGTTTTACACTTCTGCCGGCGCTTGGTTTTGCCTACTTCCCGAGGACCGATCCAGGGCAGTTTGTCGTCAGTCTGAAAGCCGAGACCGGAACTCGGGTGGAGATCACTGAACAGGAAGTGGCAAAGGCAGAAGATCTAATCAGAAAAGTGGTTTTCCCACATGACCTGCGGCTCATGGTCTCTAACATCGGTGTCACGCCGGATCTATCCGCGATTTACACGACTAACTCGTCTACGCACACTGCATACATCCAGGTCAGTTTGAACGACGGCCATACGATCAGCAGTTATGGGTATATCGACCGGGTAAGAGCGGCTATGCAGAAGCAATTGCCAGAGTTATCTACCTATTTCCAAACTGGCGGCTTGGTAGACGCTATTCTAAACCAAGGCTTGCCGGCCCCCATAGATGTTCAGGTCAGCGGCAATGATCTCAACCAAGCTTATAAAACTGCTGCGAGCATTCGAGACCAAGCCAGCCGATTACCCGGCGTGGCGGACACTTATATCCCCGAAGACATCGACGCACCGTCCCTGCAACTCTCTATCAATCGCTATTACGCCCAAGAGATGGGACTGAGTGAAAAGGCGGTCGTCGACAACATCATTACCTCGCTCGCTTCCGACGGGGAAATCTCTCCCAGTTATTGGGTGGACCCAAACAGCGGCAACCTGTACCTGCTGACGGTCCAATTCCCGGACAATACCGTTCGATCTCTGCAAGACCTCAAGAACCTGCCAATCCGGTCATCTGACCAGAAAAACACAACGGTTCTCGGAAACATCACGAATATAAAAATGATCGAGTCGCCGACTGAAGTCGATCACTACAAATTACGCCGAGTCATCGACGTCTATATCTCGACTAAGGGTGAGGAATTGAGTCGGGTCGCAACCGCAGTACAACAGATTGTCGATCACACAAAAAAACCGGAAAACGTGGTGATTTCTGTCCGGGGGATCGTGGGCGCAATGAATTCGTCGTTGCAATCTTTCGGATCCGGACTGATCCTCGCCCTGGTATTAGTTTACCTGATCCTGGTGGCTCAATTCAGGTCTTTCACCGACCCGTTTTTGATTCTGTTAGCTGTCCCCCCCGGGGTCGCTGGCGTTTTGCTAATCCTGACCACGACGGGTACTACCTTAAATATCATGTCGCTAATGGGCCTCGTGATGATGGTTGGTATCGTCGTTTCCAACAGCATTCTGATCGTCGAATTCACCCATCACCTGGTCGATGATGGGATGCCCTTAAAAGAAGCGGTACAACATGCAGTTCGCGTCCGGCTGCGACCGATCTTGATGACCTCTCTTGCAACTGTCATCGGATTGATACCGATGGCCTTGGCCCTGGAGGCAGGCAGCGAGTCTTACGCTCCACTCGCACGCGCCATTATTGGAGGATTACTCGCATCGGTTAGTTTGACCGTATTTATTGTGCCTTCGGCCGTTTATCTGGTCTATCGAAATCGCAAACACGTTAGCCCGTCAAAGGCAATCGCGCATTAACCCGTTACATTACGTAAGATCCAGTAATGCTCTGTTTTGTACTGACTGAATAGCCGATGTTCAGCCGTCCGTAAAGGATCTGTCGGAATTTAGGTCTCGAAGAGGTGGCAAGACCCTAAGGGTGGAACGCACGTTCCACCCTTTTGTCTCTATGACTTTCGTTGGGTTCGGCTCCATCAAACGGTGTACAGAAACCTCGATAGATTGAAAGGCCGGAGTCAACTATCGCCCAATAGACGGCAGACTGTCTTTCTTCTTAATTGTTAGTCATGACAATAACCGCTAACGCCCTTGGTTTGAAGAGCAGTCGCAAATCACTTACTCAAATGAACTATACTGTTAAAATCTATTAAATCACTATTCAGTAACAAGTGCTATGTCCAAGCGATCATGATATTGCCGGCACTCGGCATCCTGGCCGTTACCGGATGTTCCGGCATCCAGGGCACGGCTGACCAACAGCAAACTACACACCGAATGGCTACCTATATGGAACAGAGCCAAGAGAATCCACAGGCGGCCGATTCCGATCCGGATCCAGGGTACGAATGGTTTTATTAATCAAATGCTCTGTTAACCTCTTTTACTTCTGGGCGACGCCTGTTTGTCTAACTTAATCAACATCATCTCTCGGTATCATCAAATCTGATAACTTATTTAGACAGTCGATTATTCAAACTTCGACAGATCACTTTCTTTCGGTATGAAGGATATGTTTTACGAAAATTCAAAAGCTGCGGAACCTGCGATGACAAAACTCGAAAGTTCAGAGCACTACGGGGCGACAAGATCTGCCGCCTTCTTCGATGCTGCACACGGGCTGGCACTAGTACGCGTGACGATCGGCGCGATGTTTCTGTGGGTCTTCTTCGAAAATC
>Ga0207067_10276_pt1 | contig 14741 bp, 12 predicted proteins | sample Alteio_BWMinCont_25_FD_153484 | JGI IMG/M metagenome (GOLD analysis project Ga0207067, IMG submission 153484) | Enriched cells from forest soil in Barre Woods Harvard Forest LTER site, Petersham, Massachusetts, United States -... | ecosystem: Environmental > Terrestrial > Soil > Temperate forest >...
GCCGCCTGACAAAAACATGAGCCGAATATTCTCAAAGGTGTACGCACCGAGAATAACCGTGCGTCCGCGTTGAGTTTGGTGACGCCCCAAGGCATCGACATATTCTACACCGGCCGCGTGACCGGTTTCGTCGGTCAGGATTCTGATTACGCTGCACCCGGTTCGCAGATCAAAATTACCGGTGTCCAAAGCGCGAGGCACACAATCTAGTGAGGGATCCCATTTGTCGCCGGTGTACGAACCGAACCCGTTGTTCCAAGCGGTGTAGGTGGACGCCGGTCGTCCGCGATAAGGAATCGTATTCATTCCGGCGCCAACCGGGTGCGGATGTAAACCGAGCGATCGGGCGGCGTGGCTAAAGATTTCACCAAGCCGGAACGGCCGCATAGGCGGCATTGGCAGCGGTTGTGAACGTTTGACGAATGGGTTGGTTTCATCTCCCGCGATACCGATGGCGTGCTCTAGATCGCAATAGAACGGTTCGAGTTCTTCGTATGAGACCGGCCAATCGGTGAGTGAGCAATTGCTGGGTATTGCTTTATCTCCCCAACGATCCACTACGTAGCTGCGCATCCGGAAATGATGTGGATGGAACCGGCGCATCCAAGCTCCGTAATGGATGACCGAGCCACCGACACTGTTCATCATCCGCCCCAAAGAAAAGGTGGCTTCACGCGTTGGCTCCAAATCATTTCCGCGCCAGCGGGGAACCTCGCTGGCGAACTTTGACCCCATCAGCGCCCGGCAATAGTAGGCCGAGCCGAGCTCGTCTGGAAAATAGTCGGCACCGCTCCGGAACGGCCCCGGTTCAAAACCGATTACCTTTAGACCGGCCTCAGCCAGTATCGGCGCCACAATCGCATTCATCGAGCCGACCCCAACGAGAATGACGTCAACTTCGTTGGCGGGTGGAGCTTGTCCTCTTAGCGGGTCGAACCCTGGGATATCGCGAACCGGCATTTGCCAATTCGCACCAAGGTCTGACAAAGATTGATATCGGCCGCCTTTATCGGCCGGTGTTTCCATCAGATTCTCTTCTGCCGAGTTCTCGAGCCAAACCCCCGGATGCTTAAGAAGTTTCCAACCTGATTTTTCTTTGTTACCACCGTGTACCGGGTCCGCGAACAATCCTTCTTGTAAATGGGTCCGCAAGGCTCCGAAGAAGTCTGTAGCTGGAAAATCGGGACAAGACGAAAGCTCGTTTCTTTCCAAAGCTCGTATGATCTGGTCTTGCTCGGCGGTACTGGCCGCCTTGAACGTTTTTCCTGACCGCCTCAACATTTCGCGGTCGAGTGCGGCTAACCCTGCTCTATATAAGGGATGGAGATGAGAGTAGGCACTGCTTAGCGCCTTATCTAGATAGTCGGTTACCCCAATTTCTACGGCTCCGGGACCGTCGTTATCTGCCGGGAACATGCGTTCGAAAACGGCGTCCAAGGTTTCGGCATCGTGCTGATTTAGCGCGATTCGTTCTGGGGAAGATTTGGTCATGTTAACTGGGTACTTCGTTCTCGTCCTCGTCCTCGAATTCTGGCGAGCGGAGCATCGGAGTGATGGAGTGTGGGAGTATTGGAGTACTGCCCTACAGCAGCTCGGTTACTTCTGCCGGTCTCCCAGGTCGGAAGGGTTCCAATACGTCCGTTGATGTGCAATCTCATGCCCGTGCCCTCAATTCCAAGCCGAGCTTCTTCGGTTCAAAGAGTCTCGCGTCCATGACCTTCAGCTTCGGGCTCACTCGCAAAGCGGTGTCAGCCTGTAGTAGAACGTCCCGATCCAGGTCGATACCGGGTGCAATCTCGATCACAGTCACTCCCTCCGGTTCGAGTTTTAATACCGCTCGCTCGGTTACGAACAGAACTTCTTGTTTCTGTTGTCGAGCTCGCTTCCCGCTGAACGTGACGTGTTCAACCTGTTCGACAAACTTTCGGCTTTTGCCTTCTTTTCGAATCCGCAGTTGGCCGGCTTCAATTTGTTGGTCCAGTCCGCCAGCTGTGAAGTAGCCGCAAAAGACGATGGCTTTGGCATGTGCGGTGATATCGATAAACCCGCCGGCGCCGGCGGTAACGTGAGGCCGGGCGGCTAAGCGCGAGACGTTAACATTTCCCTCGCCATCGACCTGTAGAAAAGAGAGGTAGCTGCGATCAAAACCGCCGCCTTGGAAATAGGTGAACTGATCCGGTGACGCCATAATGGCATCGGCGTTGGATGCACAACCAAAGGCGAACCCTAGAAGCGGCATGCCGCCGACTGCCCCTTGTTCGATCACCCAGGTCACTTCGCCATGAAGTCCTTCCTCCAACACTATGCGAGGCACCAGCGCGGAGATGCCGAAGCCGAGGTTAACGGCATCGTCTTGTACGAGCTCCATGGCAGCTCGGCGGGCGATCACTTTGTCGAGTCCCCATTCTGTTTCTTTGAAACTGCTTTCTGGACGGAAAATTTCGCCGCTTATCGCCGGGTCATAGACAGTCTGGGTGGTTTGTTTCTGTTCCGGATCAACCACAACATAGTCCACCAAAATACCGGGGATACGCACGGCCTGCGGCTTCAGCGTTCCGTTGGCGCATACGCGCTTCACCTGAGCAATGACGATTCCTCCGGCGTTCCGAGCGGCGATCGCTTGATCCAGCGCGCCGAGGTAGGCGCCTTCGTTCTCCATCGAAATATTTCCCCGTTCGTCGGCGGTGGTGCCGCGGATGATCGCGACGTTCGGCGAGATGGCAGGATAGAATAGCCATTCTTCACCGCGAAACTCGGTGAGCTGAACATAATCTTTCGGTGTCGATTTGTTCATCGCACCGCCTTGCAAGCGCGGGTCAACGAATGTGTTCAGACCGACCTTGCTTAATATGCCGGGCCGGCGGGCTGCACCCTCGCGATGCATGTGGAAAATGATTCCGCTCGGCAAGTTGTAAGCTTCAATTCGATCTTCGATGATCATTTTCCAAATCTCAGGTGACGCCATGGAACTGGGACCACTGGGAAGTGAACCGGCCACCACTCTGCTTAGCAGACCGGTTTGCGCCAGGTAGTCGACTCCGGCGATTCCGTACATATCGCCAGCGGCGATCGGATGAATCGACGTCAGTTCGCGCGGCCGGCCGGCTTGCCGGTAGTGATCTCCGATGGCTTTGAGCGTTGCGTCAGGGCAGGCGAGTGCGCTGGATGAACTGACTGACAATACGGCGTTGTCGGGGATCAGCGGGCCGACTTCTTGGAGGGAGATGAAACGGGCGCGAGGCATGTCTTAAGGTGAGAAGTGAGAGGCGTTAGTAATCAGTAGGTCAGTAATCAGTAGCTGAGAGGAGTTAGGAGCTAGTAGGGCTACTTCTTTGCGTTCTTTGTGCTCTTTTGCGGCTATCCTGAATTTCGCCTTTGTTATTTGTCATTATCAGCGGCTATTGAGTCTTGTACCTCACCGATGTCCGTTGGCCGGTCTTGGCGGACTCTTGGACGGCTAATCCGACGGCGAGGGAGCGGATGCCGTCTTCGCCGGTGGCGAATGGTTGGCCGCGCCCTTGGACGGCATCGTTGAAATGGCGCACGATGTGAACGTAAAGGTCTTCGGGTTCGCTGAGGGCAACCTCAGAGACGGCGCCATTTCTGGATAGGAAAACTTCTCCAACGGGATCCTGGGTCATCACGTTCTTGGCGATGAGTGACCCTTCGGTTCCGTGAACCTCGGCGCCGGTCTGGGTATGCTTGATCGTGAACGCGTCATGGAACATCGCCAGGGTTCCATTTCGGAAATACATCACTCCCATCACCGCGTCCGCGAGGTCACCCTGGCCTACGCCTTGTTGAGCGGAACGAGCAACCACGTCTTGAACGTCATCATCCAAAAGGAAATGGAGGGTATCCGCATCATGGACTGTGATATCCAGGATCACGCCGCCCCCTGCTTCGGGACGGTTGACTCGCCACCCTTGCAGACGTGGAGGCAGATAAACCGCATGGAACACTCGAGCTGCCAACGGCTTTCCAATCACGCCTTCTTTGATCATCCGGCGCATGGTTCGATGGGTGACAGCGTTCCGCAGATGATGGTTGGTGCCGAAAACCAGGCCTTGCTCTTTGGCCGTCCTCACCATGGCCTCGGCGTCAGCCAAAGTTAGCGCTAATGGTTTCTCCGATAAGATATGCTTGCCGGCCTTCGCTGCAGCGATCGCTTGTGTCGCGTGGAGTTCATTTGTCGTGCTGACGTAAACGACGTCGATCTCCGGGTCCTGCAGGAAGTCGTCCAGTTTGTGATAAGCTTTTGGAATCGAGTTCTCTGCGGCGTAACTCTTCGCGCGTTCCGCGCTGCTGCTGAGCACGCCTGTGATTGTGGAGTCCGGCCGCGATCGAATAGCCGGGATCATCCTAGTCTTTGCAATATCGCTGGCGCCGATCAGGCCCCAGTTGATGGGTGTTTGTGTGCGCGGCATTGGGAAGGACGCTGAGAAAGTGAGAGGTGGTTTGTGATTGGTGATTGGTGGAGGGAAGCGGGTGTTAGGCTGATGGTTCTTTGGGTTGCGGCGCTCAGTAATCAGTAACCAGTTGTCAGTGTGGATGAGCAGCGATCTGTGTTAACGGGGCATTTGCTATTTGCTATTCAGTCCGGGCGTGACTCGGGCTGTGGATTCTCGGACGATCAGGCGTGGGGTCAGGATCACCTGGCGCACTGGGGCGGTTGGTTCTTTGATCCGGTGTAGAAGCAGGTCTGCGGCTGCTTCGCCGATCTTAGCCGGGCTGGTATCAACGGTTGTCAAACCGCCGAAATGGGCATCGGCGATGTTGTTAAATCCGACGATCGAGAAATCTCTTCCCGGCTCCTTGCCGGAGGAGCGAAGCGCTTCAATCGCTCCTAGGGCTACTACGTCGTTAAAGCAAACTGCAGCGGTTGGCGCTGGGGACAGACTCAATGCGCTCGTCAGTCCCTGGAATCCTCCTTTTCGGTTAGGCGCCTGTTCGATAACACGATCTTCCCGAAACGGGATTCCATTCTTTTCTAAGCCCTGCCGGTAACCGAGAGAACGTTGTTGGGCGGAAGAGAGTGAGGAGGGCCCTCCGATAAAGGCGATGTGCCGATGACCCAGCGCGGCCAGATGATCGATGGCAAGCTCCGAGCCCGCGACGTTATCAACCCCCGCGTAATCAACCCCGTTCAGCGGACGGGTAAATGCGACCACAGGAGGCAGGCGTCCGGCCAGACTCCTGGCACCGGTGATCGAGCCTTGGGTTGGGCAGATCAAAATCCCGTCAGCCGGATATTCGGACAACGACTTAAGGAGGCGCTGCTGTTTCTCCGGGTTCTCAGAGGTATTGCCCAGAATCGTGACCAGTCCGGCGGAACCTAGCCAGTCCTCGATCGCGATGATGATCTCGGCAAAGAAGGGATTCGTGATATCCGAGACGATCAACCCAATGGCGTGTGAGCGTTGAGTACGGAGATTGGCGGCTCCGCGATGATACACATAGCCGAGACGGCTGATGGATTGTAAGACGCGTTTTCTGGTGGAGGGAGCGACGGACGGCACATTACGGAGAACGAGGGAGACGGTAGCGCGCGACACGCCAGCATCGGAAGCGATGTCGACCAAGGTGACACGGTCTTTAGGGGAAGCCACCGTCATGATTAGATCGATCTACGATTTGGCTGCGTTGAATCTAGTCTGGATCCGAGGAGCTTGGTTATTAGATCGATCTAATCGTAGTCGGGGAATTGTCTTTGTCAAACCGTGCAATTTGTCTTGACGAACCCCCTTCACTACCGGCTCAGTCAACTATAGCTATTCCCTACTCAATTGATGGTCATCCGGCCCTTAGCCTTCGCCGCTTCGCGGCAAATCCTCCCAATGAAAGAGCCCATTCAAAAACTCCTCCGCTTTGTCGCGATCGAGCTCGCGGCGTATGCAGTCCTAGCCGTCGCTTACTTTTTTCTAGTCTTGCGATTCTTAGGTCCTTGGTTGGCCGGCCTATTTCATGAGCAGCGAGTCTACTACGTTGTCGCCTGCATCCTTCTCATGTTCGGACAATCGATCGGGCTTGAAAGGTTGGTTACGGGACTGAGCTACATCATCCGCGGCGGAAAAAAATAGACATGTTCTTTCCGATATCCGGAGTTCACATTAACCCGCTTCTGCTGGTTCTATTGGGTCTGGTGATAGGCGTCCTGGGGGGATTCTTTGGGGTCGGCGGCAGTTTCTTATCCGGCCCGTCTTTGTTCAGTTTGGGGATGCCCTATAATTTTGTCGTTGGCACCGACTTGATCCACATCGTCGGCAAGTCAATCGTCGCGGCCCGGCAGCACCGCATACTCGGGCATATCGATCTCAAGCTGGCTGGGGTGATGGTAATCGGAACGCTGGGTGGGTCCGAAGCCGGCGTGGATGCAATCGAAGCGCTTAAAAGGTCGGGTGAAGTCAATCTGGTTGTTGGTCTGACCGCTATCACCGTTTTCACCGTGATCTCAATCTTCGGGGCGTGGGAAAGTTGGCAGGCATTGAGGAAATTTGGGGCAACTACCGGTGATCCGAGTGGTCCGAAAACGGATGTCTTGGTATTCGACCGCCTGGCGAAATTTTTTCAGGGACTGGCGCTGGCGCCAAGGGTCAGCTTGAAGCAATCCGGCATCCTGAAGATCTCGATTTGGTCGATTGTGTTGGTTTCGTTTGTCGGTGGCTTCTTCAGCGGTTTTCTTGGCGGCGGAGCCGGCTACATCAGGATGCCGGCCATGGTTTATCTTCTTGGGATTCCCACCCATATCGCTGTGGGCACGGATCTCTTCGAGATAATCATTTCGGCAGGTTACGGATCCATCCGTCACGCCATGAATGGGAATGTAGACATTCTAGTCGCTTTAGTGATGCATACTGGCGCGGCCGTCGGCGCCCAACTGGGCGCTCGGTTGACCCAGTATTTCAGCGGACCGTGGATTCGCCTGGCATTCGCTCCGCTGCCATTGTTGGGGGCGATTATGGTCGCGATTGCCCTGATTACAGGCCACCACTCGTAATTCTCCAGAATAGCAAATAGCAAATCGCAGATAGCAAAATGGTACTGATTCTATGCTAACCCGATCCGAAACATTCATATTTGCTATTTGCTATCTGCTATTTGCTATTCCGGATTGGTATCAATCCAGACCCGCCCGGACCCGATGAGAATTCTTCTTTGCTCTGAAGGAACTGAACGATCTGAAAGCGCGATCCAGCTTTGTTTGAAGATCGCGGCAGCGACCCAATCCCAAGTGACTATCTTTGGTGTCACTGAGTTGGAGCGGGATGAGGTCCCATTGTTGGAAGCGATGCGGCGGACGCAGCATGCCTTTATGGCTCAAGGGGTGAACGTCGAGATTCTCTCGAAGTACGGCGAACCGATATCCGAAATCGAGAAACGCACGCTTGAAGGAAATTATGATCTGATTGTGATCGGGGGTGAAGCCAAGCGTGGCGGTCAGGTCTCGATCCTGTCTCAAAAAGCGTACGAGATTATCGAAATGCTGCTCCGCCCGGTACTCGTGGTACCAGTTCATAGGCCGGAAATTCGGCGGATCCTAATTTGTAGCGGGGGCGGAACCTACATTGAGACTGCGGTAAGACTGGTGATCGAGTTTGCGCCGAGGTTAGGCGCTTCTGTGACCTTATTTACCGCTCTGCCGGAGACGCCAGTGATGATTTCCGACCGCTCGGAACCTTATGTGGATGTCTCTGCTTTGCTAGCCTCCGACTCGGCATTGGGGCACAACCTCAGGGCTGAAAAAGAGATGATCGAGGCGGCTGGGATTCCGACTGAAGTCCGGGTGCGTTCAGGCTTGGTCGATGCAGAAATTGCGGCGGAGATAGAAGCCGGCGATTACGATCTTGTGGTGTTGGGATCGAAGCCTAGCCGGGACGTATTTAGCCAGTATCTACTCGGAAACATGACGCGCCGACTGGTGAATTGGGTTCCGCGTCCGGTTTTGGTGGTGTCGTCCGGAATCGGCAGCCAGCGACCGCGGTCTTGGTTGGAACGGATCACGGGCCGGGGCGCTGCGGAGAAGTGATTGGTGATTGGTGATTGGTGATTGCTGGCCAGAGTCCTTCGGATCGCATCGAAATTTGCAATTCGTTATGGGGGACCGAGAATTTGGGCTGTGAGCCAAACGATTCGTCCTACCGAAGAGTTGCCTGAGCCGCTGGCGCAGGCAGATGAACCGATCACCGGCTCGCTGATTGCTTCCTGGGTTTTGACCGGCTTGGCGCTTCTAGCCATCGTTCTTGTTCATCTGGTCTCTGCTTTACTAGGGGCTTTCCTGGTCTACGAATTAATCGGACTGATTGCTCCGATCATCGAGCGCCACTTGAGCAATCGTTGGTCGCGAGGGTTCGCGGTGGTCAGCCTGGCGGTTTTGATTATTGCGATATTGACTGGCTTGGTTTTCGGCACCATCGCATTTCTGAAAAGCGATGCCGGCAGCCCCCAAGTCTTTGCCGATAAGCTTCAGCACATCTTGGTAGATGCTCGAGATAAGCTGCCGCCCGCTGTCCAAGATTACATGCCGGGTAACGTTGATGATTTAAAGACTTTCATTTCCAGCTGGCTTGGCCAGCACTCGCGAGAGGTGCAGACCTTTGGGAAAGAGACCTTGCACCTTTTTGTGCGTGGGTTCATCGGCATGGTGATTGGGGCGTTGATATCGCTATTCCAAATTTCACCTGGCAAACTCCAACATCCTCTGGCTGCCGCAGTAATGGTCCGGGTTACACGATTCGCCACCGCCTTCCGCCAGTTTGCCTTTGCTCAGATCCGGATTTCTGCCATCAACGCGATACTCTCGGCTATCTATCTAATGGTGGTACTGCCGGCGCTTGGAATTAATCTTCCGTTCGCAAAAATCCTGGTGGTGGTCACTTTCTTTTGCGGATTGCTGCCGATATTCGGAAACATCGTTTCAAACTCGTTAATCGTGATTGCTAGCTTATCGGTATCGCCTTTAGCAGCCATCCTCTCTACGATATTTCTGGTCGTAATCCATAAGCTTGAGTACTTCCTAAACGCACGGATTGTGGCTTCTGAAATAAGAGCGCGACCTTGGGAAGTCATGATCGCAATTCTCTTCATGGAAGCTGCTTTCGGATTTAGCGGCCTGGTAGTCGCGCCGATCTACTACGCGTATCTGAAGCACGAGCTGGTGGATAGGGGGCTGGTGTAGGGGAGGAGCCGGGAGCCAGAATCCAGGAGTAAGGAGAGGGGATGGGTTGGGCGAGCGCCCACCTGGAGGGGAGCCGCTTTGGAACTTACCCGAGAGATCTCGTGATATTTGTCACGGCGCGTGCACGGCCGCAAACTTTGTTAAACAGGCGGCGCCCGGGAACGTTTCAAAGCGCGATAGGTTTGTCGGCCCGTTAAGCGGATGAATCATCTCCGAACGGAACGATGGGCAAAACATCGCGGGCGGTTGTTCACGGGAGCCGCCTGCTTAACACCATGTTTGGCCTTCCTCGCACCGGAAAGAATATCACAAGATCTTTAGGTAAGTTCCACAGCGGCTCCCCTCCAGTTAAGCCTTTGCGGCCGGTTTGCTACTGTGACTCTTTCTCAATTTCGAAAAGAGATCACGAGGAAGTAGCTAACCGGTCAGAACAAGGTTAGTTGCTAGTATGCTATTAAGTTCGAAGTGAGATTCGCTTCGATAGCTGCGGTGAAAACATCTTTTGCAATTGTGTGATTATGTCAGCTACAGCCGATTCTCCAAGCAGTTCTTTTGCAGCCGCTCTTGCACTCCAAGAAGAGCATGGACGAGATTACGCCGCGCTGGCTGACCGGATTCGCGCGGAGAGCCCGGAAACAGCCTCAATTTTGCTCACCATGCGCCAGCGGCAATCGGCGCAATTGCGGCAACTCATGTGCGTCTATGGGCTATCTTCCCGGGCAGCGTTAGCAAAGACCGTTGAGAATAACAGTCGACACAGCGCGGATGAAGAAGCAGCTAAACGTTCAGCGAGGCGGTCGGCCGATGATCCCCACGTAAAACGAAAATTGTTTGTGCTCCATGTGGTCCAGCCTGCCCTGGCTGGATTGATGGACGGCTCCGTTTCAACGTTGGCCCCTGTATTCGCAGCTGCGTTCGCCACGCATAATTCCTACACTGCCTTTATCATCGGTCTGGCCGCTTCTTTGGGAGCCGGAATCAGCATGGGGTTCTCAGAGGCTCTTTCGGATGATGGCGTGATCAGCGGCCGAGGGCAGCCATGGCTTCGCGGAAGCGTCTGCGGTGTGATGACCTTCTTAGGCGGCATCGGGCATACTTTACCGTTCTTGATACCGCAGTTTTATATTGCGATGTGGATCGCGATTGCCGTGGTGGCAATTGAGCTGGCTGCTATCGCCTGGATCCGGAAACGGTACATGGATACTCCTTTGCTCAAAGCCCTCTTTCAGGCTGTCCTCGGCGGGATCCTAGTTTTCCTAACCGGGATCTTACTGGGCAGTGTGGGTTAGCGCGAAATCCGGGATACCGGGTTAACGCGAGTGTGTTGAATGCTTGAGCCTCGGCAACGTGCCGCAGTTCAGGCGATATCTTCGAAATTTCACGACAGAGGCACAGAGTACACGGAGACTGAGCAATGAAAGAGCCCTTTAGGATTAATCTTCTCTCTGAGTTCTTTGTGTCTGTGTGGTATTAAATCCCTTCCAAGACACCAGCCACTTCGATCTCGGCGGTTTGCGGGAACATGTCGAACGGTTGAATTTCCTGAATCCGAAACCGGTCGGCGAGACTTTGTAGATCGCGGGCGAAGGTCGCGGGGTTGCAAGAGACGTAGATCAGGGTTGGTGGGACACGGCTGGCCAGTATCGCGATAACTTCTTTGGAGAGGCCGGTCGCGGATGGATCGACAATCACGGTATCAGGAGTCTCTGCGACCAGAACCTGGTCCAGTAATTCGCTAAGCTCACCGCACAGATAGGTTTCGTTTGCGGTGGCCGTTTGTTGAGCTTGTCGTATAGCCGGTTGACTCCAGTCAATTCCGATCACCTTTTCGACCAAAACCGCCAAGCGATGCGAAAAGAAACCGGCTCCGCAGTAACCATCCACCAGGACTGCTCCTTTGACGCGGCTTTGTATGAATTCGATGAGGAGCTCGGCAACCTCGTTATTGGTTTGGGAGAAGGTGGTGATTTCTTCGTTTTCGCGCAGGGTGGCGTGTGCACCTGCCACCGGCCGAGCTTCCCGGAAAGAGCGAAGCTTTGCGTTCACGGTCTCGGAGGCGAGTAGGCAGTTTGAGATGTCGACTACGTTGCGGCTGCCTTTCTGGAAAAACCCGGTATTCTCGCCGTCGCTATGAACCGAGATGCGGTTGCGATAACCAAATGGTTTTGGACTTGGTTTGATCGGCCGTACGTCACAAGCAGACAGCTTGGCGATTCGCCGCAATGCTTGTTCGATTTGGCTTTGCTTGATGGCGAGTTGGTGGTCGTAAGCGATGTGTTGATAATCGCAGCCTCCACAAGTTTGAAAGTACGGGCACGGCGCAGTGATCCTGTGAGGTGAAGGCTGACGGATGGCCTTGACCTGCCCGAGGCTGTAGCTGCGACGGACCGTATGAAGCCTAACATCGACGATTTCCTGATCCACGGTGAAAGGTACGAAGATCACCTTCCCTTCTGCCCGTCCGACGCCGGCTCCGCCAAAGGCGACCTCGTTAATAGGTAACTCTCGCACCAGGCGTTGGTCTTTGGGGTATTGCGCGTTATCGGGGTGATGCGGCATGCGAATAATGTATTCCGAAATGCTATTAGCCTCGGCTCGGTCTCATCCTACTGTCGAATCCAAAACTTGTCGCGCCAGTGGCGGACGGTAGGGATGAGCTCCCGACTCCGCAAGGCCTACGTCGCGGCCAGTTTTGGGACGTGACAGACGCTAGGCGAGGGCGCGCCATAGCAAAGTGACGGGACCTGCTCATCCGGGTTCGGTAAGCTGCATTTTCAGAGAGAATTGCTGATTTCGCGGCTGTAAATAGGCGAAGCCTGGAGGGGAGCCGCCTGTTTATCACGGTTTCAGGCCGGGTCGACCATAGCCCTTGATCTATGGCGCTTTAATTGTTACGGGCGAAAGCAGCTCCCCTCCAATCGTAGGTCGGCTCCTCTCGACGCCAGGAGCGGTCAAGACGGCCATTTGTCATTTGTCATTTGTCATTTGTCATTCTGAGAGTACCGATAGGGCTGTCACATACCTATGGTGGAAACTACTTTAGTTTTGCTAAAGCCAGACTGTATTGCGCAAAAGCATAGTGGCGAGATCATTAGCCGGTTTGAGCGAGCCGGACTCGATATCGTGGGGTGCAAAATGCTGCTGCTGTCCGAAGAAGTACTGGCAGAACATTACGCCCATGTTGCGGATCGCCCGTTTTACCCCGAACTGCGCTCGTTCATGCAGCAAAGCCCGGTCATCGCCCTGGCTTTGAATGGCGAAGGCGCGGTGAAGAAGGTCCGCGATCTCATGGGACCCACTGACTCTCGAAAGGCCGCCAAAGGGACTATTCGAGGAGACCTGGGCAAAGACGCGATGATGAACGTGATTCACGGCTCGGATTCCCCCGAAAATGCTGCGATTGAGGTAAAGCGTTTCTTCTCCGATTCCGAGCTCTTCGAGGAGGAGCTTAAAAGGTAGCGAAAAATTTTACCACAAAGACACAGAGGTCACAAAGAAGGGACTAAGACTTGGTCTGAACTTTGTGGCCTTTGTGTCTTTGGGGTGAATTAGCAAGAGCTTTGAACCTGCAATCGCTCATATTCGATTTCGATGGTCTCATTGTAGACACCGAGAAACCCGGCTTTGACAGCTGGAACGAGCTCTATGCCGAATTCGGTCAAAGGCTAACGCTCGATGATTGGCGGGGCGCTACCGGTTATGTTGGTGGATTCGATCCGGCACTTCACCTGGAGGGTTTGCTTGGACGGAAGCTGGATTGGCAAAATTTGGCTCCCAGAAGAGATGCCAGGAACTGGGAGTTGACGCTCAAACAAGGGGTATTGCCTGGCATCCGCGAGCTGATGCTGGCTGCGGTTGACGCGGGCATCGCTATAGGGGTGGCCAGTAATTCGGGTTTTGGATGGGTCAATGACGGCCTGGAAAGATTGGGGCTGCGCAGTTTCATCCGTGCGATTGTGACTCGAGACATGGTGCTCAATCCTAAGCCGGCGCCGGATGTGTATCTCAAGACGGCCGAGACTCTGCAGGTTTCGCCTGCGTTCTCGGTTGCATTGGAAGATTCCGAGCCCGGCTCTCGCGCTGCCAAGGCGGCCGGAATGCGGGCGATCGTTATACCCAACCAATTTAGCGAGCGCCAAGATTTATCGGCCGCCGACCTGGTGGTTCCATCTGCTAAGGCGTTATCCCTTGAGCGCCTGGTCGGACTCCTTTAATTTCAGGCGTTCAGTCCCTGTGCTAATGAAACTTCCAGAGCTCCGTGGCATTCTGCAGTACGTCACGCGTTTTCGAGACAAGGTTTTTGTTATTGCGATTAACGGCGAGATCTTGGAGTCTGAAAACTTTCCCAACATTTTGTTGGATATTGCCGTTCTCAGGTCGTTGAACATTAAAGTTGTCCTAGTGCACGGGGCAGCTTTTCAGATCGAAAAAGCCGCGGCCCAGCGAGGCACCCCTATTTCCAACAATGACGGGACAGGGGTCATCGACGCAGCCACTCTCCAGATATCGATCGATGTGGGGATACGGCTGACTAACGAGATCATGGAGGGCCTAACCCAGGTGGATCTCCGCGCCGCGTACGCGAATTGTGTCATCGCGCATCCGGCGGGAATCATTCATGGGGTTGATTATCAATATTCGGGGAAGGTCGAGAGGGTCGACACTCAATCGTTGGAGCTTTTGTTGAGGGAGGACTTCGTGCCCGTGGTTCCGCCGCTCGGGTTTGATGGTGAAGGCCGGACCTTTCGCGTTAACTCAGATCTAGTTGCTCTTGAGATCGCAGAGGCGTTGCACGCCACTAAGCTGATCTATTTATCCGCTCACGACGGGTTGGTTTTGGACGGGGAAAGAATTGGTCACATCCTTTCGGCCGAGGTGGCGGACGTTATCCGGAAGCAGAAAGCCGAGCTCTCGACGAATCTCATGTCCAAACTGGAGCACGCGGTGCGAGCGTGCCAATACGGGATACCCCGGGTCCATCTGGTAAACGGCAACGTCAACGAAGCGCTCTTAGCGGAGATTTTCAGCAACGGCGGAATCGGGACGATGATCTACTCCAACGAGTACGAGCAGATCCGGCGCCTATATAAGAAGGATGTGCGGGCAGTTGTTTCCTTGATCCAACAGTCGATTCGTGATGATGAGTTGGTGAGGAGGACCCGATCTGAAATTCTGGCGGATATCGATGATTACTGGGTCTTGGAGATCGACCGCCACATCGTGGGGTGCGTGGCGATCTACCCGTATCCGGCTGAGAAAATGGCCGAACTAGCTTGTCTTTACGTGAGTCGTTCGAGCGAAAACCAGGGGCTGGGCCGAAAATTGATGTCGTTTGTAGAAAATCTGGCTCGTGAGCGCGGTTTTGAGCGGCTATTTGCTCTTTCGACACAAGCATTTGTCTACCTACAGCAGAAAGGTGGCTTTTCGGAAGCTGGACCAGAAGTACTCCCAGTTGCTCGCAGGGCAAAATATGAGACTAGCGGCAGGAATTCGCGGGTTCTAATTAAGAACCTTCTACCTGAGGCGGCGTCGAGGCTGTTGGCGGTTCCCGGTTAGCCGCAAAAAG
>Ga0207067_10278_pt1 | contig 14650 bp, 7 predicted proteins | sample Alteio_BWMinCont_25_FD_153484 | JGI IMG/M metagenome (GOLD analysis project Ga0207067, IMG submission 153484) | Enriched cells from forest soil in Barre Woods Harvard Forest LTER site, Petersham, Massachusetts, United States -... | ecosystem: Environmental > Terrestrial > Soil > Temperate forest >...
CATTCGCATTTCGGCGTCAGCCAAAGTAGGAGTCACGCTAGTCACCATGCGAGCTCCTCCCGCTCTTCGCACCATTCGAGCCGGTCACTCGTGGCTGCCCGTCGCGAGGCAAAAGCCGACAAGGAAGAGAAAGCCGACCAGCGGGAAGTGGTCGCCAAAGACAAAATCACCGATCGCGAGCAAAAGGCCGACCAGCACGAAAAGGTGGCTCTAGATAAAGTCGCTGACCGCGAACAGAAAGCCGACCAGCGCGAAGTGGTCGCCAAAGACAAAATCACCGATCGCAAGCAAAAGGCCGACCAGCACGAGAAGGTGGCTCTAGATAAAGTCGCTGACCGCGAACAGAAAACCGAGCAGCGGGAAGTGGTCGCCAAGGACAAAATCACCGATCGCGAGCAAAAGACCGACCAGCGGGAAAAAGCTGCTCTAGATAAAGTCGCCGACCGCCAACAGAAAGCTGACCAGCGCGAAGTGGTCGCCAAAGACAATATCACCGATCGCGAACAAAAAGCCGACCGGCACGAAAAAGCGGCTCTAGACAGAATCACGGACCGCGAACAAAAGGCTGACCATCGTGAAGTGGTCGCCAAAGACAAGATCACCGATCGCGAACAAAGAGCCGATCAGCACGAAAAAGCGGGTCTAGACAGAATCACGGACCGCGAACAAAAGGCTGACCTAGAGCAAAAGGTTGATACAGAGGCCAAAGCCGATCCTAGAACAGATACCCGATAAGGATTGGAAAGCGGATCACAACAAGGTGCCTTCCGGCGTGTAAACCCGGAAGGCTTTCGTTCCCAAAGAGACTAGAACCGATTCGGCCTCGCAAGCGAGGCAGCGCTCCACGAGCAGACCGTAGCCAGGCATTCCGCAGCCACGGGATGCCTGGAAAAACGGACCTAACTGAACTAACTTCTACTAATCGTCGTACGTGGCCCGGTACGGAGACCGTTTCACTTCACTGGGGAAGAGGACTGTCTTCTCGCCAGGGTACGGTGTGTTGAAGCCTTTGGTGGCATACCAGATGGCATGGTTCAGAATGTTCGGATCCGCGGAATCGGCTTTCTGCGGGCGAGCGAACATTTTAGCGGACTCATGTTGCCAGGCCAGTTGAACCTTACTGGTTCGCGATGCTATCTGCTGCGTCGTCACTGGTTCAACGGGATCTTATTCTTTAGCGCAGTGTACGTGGAGTAGTTCGGTGCATTCGTGAACAAACCCTGCATCGGCGGGGTAACCAGGTCGTGCTGGTTCATCGGAGGTAACCCAAGGATCTGTTCGATGGTACGGATGATACTGAGCTGATTATAATAAGTGCTATCCACGACGTTGCGTTTCACGAACGGGCTGATCACAAGTCCTTCGGTGCGATGGCCGTCCACATGATCGACTCCATCCTGGGCGTCATCTTCGGTAACAAAGATCGCGCTATCTTTCCAATAAGGACTATGACTGATCGCTTCGACGACGCGACCAACCGCGAGGTCGTTATCAGCGACTTGTGCAGCCGGGGTAGGGAAGCCGACGGAAATTCCGCTGGTGTGATCGTCACAGAGCCAAAGGTAAACCAATGACGGCAGGTTATTGTTGGCGACGTATTGGTTGAACTCCAATAGGAAGACATCGACCCCGGTATTGATCCGGTATCTCGGTATCGAAGGGCGGGAAATCGATATCCAGATTATTCTGAATAATCGGGACATCAGACACACCGGGGAAGGTGCCGAGCGGGCAATGCAGTTGGCCTTTCTTTTTGCCTTCCAGGATTAAGGAATCGTTATACCAAGAGGTCCAATCACCATAAAGGTTGTTAGGACCGTTGCCTTCGTAGGCGTACTCGCCGTAGACGCGGAGGGTGCCGCCGTGGTTAACCAGGTTTTGCCAAAGAAATCCTGAAGAAGCGTACGCCATGGCATCACCGCCGGCAGAAGGATAACTGCGGGCGTTGGTATTTAGCTCTTTTTCCAGGTAGTCCGGTGCTAACGCTTGGTTAGCCCATTGATGGCCATCGGCTGAGTTCAAAGAGGGCGCATAATAATTGTCGAGCAACACGTATTCATTTGCTAACGCGTGGATGTTTGGTGTGACTTTTTTGCCGAACTGGGTGTACTTCGGAGCGCCGTTCCCGCGGGAGTCATCACCCAGGATTTGATCGTATGTACGGTTCTCTTTCAGGATATAGAACACGTGTTTGATCGGAGATCCCTGGCCGAGCGTGGTAGGAACAGGATTCGAGGTGTCTGCCGCCGTGGATGCGTCAGCGACTTGGCCTTTCAAGAACGAATTGTTTTTGATAACGGTAGCAGTATAGGCCGCTAACTGTTGCGCGTTCGGGATATCGATCTGAAGAACCACGCTATAGGTGCTGATCTCAGCCGGACCTGTCTTGTTTGTCGCCGGGTCCGGACCCTTGCTGATGTTTGGACCTTCCAGCCCGATCCCGCGCACATTCCCTACCAAGATCTGGTTGTGCACACTGTCGACAGCGATAAATCCCGGGTACCAGCCGGTGGGGATCAGTCCATCCAGGGTAGGAGGCACCGCCCAGCTACCGGAGGCAAACGTGTAAAGGGCCAGGGCATTGTTGCCACCGAGACTCACGACGAACATACCGTCCGGCAAGAAGTTGATATCGTTCGGTTGGCTACCGTACGCCACTCCCGGAAACAGCGGGAACGTATATGCGAGTGTACCCGCCTTTGGATCGATGATGCTGATCGTGTCGCTATTGGTGTTGGCTACAAACAGCATGTTGTCGTGCAAAAGCAACGCGGTCGGTTCCAAGCCAACCTGGATGGTGTACTTAACTGTTCCCGAACCGAGATCGATACCGGAGACTGAACCGGTGCTGGCGGCGCCGGTTGCCGGATTGACCAGGATATTCGTACCGTCAGAAGAATTCGTTGGATCGCTACCGGTCGGCACCAAGCCGCCTTCGTTTGTTACCCACACGATGTTGTTAGTTGTGTCCAGAGCGACGCCCCAAGGAGCGTTACCGACTGGGACCTGTGTCGTCACTTGGAGGGTCGACACGTCGATCACCGCAAGTTCGTTCAGTCCATTCAAAGCTGCATAGATGGTGTTGCCATCAGCCGAAATCGCTAACCCGGCTGGGATCGAGTTATTCCCGTTTGGGGCCGGTAACTTCACTGAGCCTGTGTAGGTCACGGTGCCATCTGCCGCGACCTGGTAGGCATCGATGGTGGCGTTATTGGCGTAATCCGACGCGTACAGATGTTGGCCATCAGGGGAATAGACCGCACCGGTCAATGACGGTTTGGCGGCGGTGAACGGCATCAATTGTTGCAGGACGGTTCCTTTCACCAGATCGAAAATGACGATCGGTCCAGCCGAGAATCACGCTGGGCCGGCCAATCACGGTGATTTGGTGACCCGCAGGCTCGATCACCTGTGAATCAGGCAACACAACGGACCCATTCTTTTGCAGACCGACCTTTTCGGTGGGCGGAACTGGAGGCTGCCCGGCGTGGAGCGCAGGTAAATAGAAGGCGCCGCTAATTAGCGACGCCACCAGCAGCCGTTCATATCTCTTCAAAGACCATCCTAGTGAAGAAAGTAACATAAATAATCCGTGCTGAAGTTTCGTAGGAGGTTATTCAGCCGAGCCAAAGACGGACCTCCTTAACCGCACGCAGGCAGGCGCGTAACCTCGTGAGTGAAAATCCGACGAACAACTGGCCGATTGTGAAAATTACGCCACAAAACGGTAGAATCTGACAAACTTATCATGCCGATCTCGGATCCGGCGACTGTGGCGATAGCGGCTCCATATCGCGCCGTACCAGTTCGGCAGTCTTTGTGACCTTCGTGACTTGCCGTGCAATTTCGAATGGTGTGTGACAGTTCGGACAACGATTGCGCCAGGTTAGACAAAAACCTGATTGGCAAAATCGAAAAGGCATTTCGTTGCTCAGTGTGTGTCCGCAGGCTAGCCGATCAGGTCTTTATCAGCCATTCCAGTAAAGACGAAGCGATAGCCGCTGCGATCTGTGACCATCTCGAGACCTCTGGTATCCGATGCTGGATCGCCCCGCGGGATATCGAAGTGGGAACCGAATGGACTACAGGAATCATGAGAGGAATTGCTGCATGCCGAGTATTGATCATGGTATTTAGCGTTCACGCCAACGGATCGGAACATGTAAGGCGTGAGGTGGCGCAAGCCTTCTCCATGGGGCTGGCAGTGATTCCCTTGCGGCTCGATCCCGTCGTCCCACAAGACGGCCTGGCATACTTCCTTGGAACCGTTCATTGGCTAGACGCCACCTCGCCTCCGTTGCAAAACCATCTGGATTCGTTAACCAAGCGAGTAAGACGGTTGTTGACCGAGCACCATCGATCGGCCCCGGTTGCGCCGGAAACAAAGAATCATGCGACATCTGTTGCGGGATCGAAACGATGGTCTCGAGTCGCTGCCGTTGCTCTAGTGGGCACCGTCATCGCGATTTCAATCGTCGTCTGGGTCTTTACCCGGCCGGATCGAGCCGCGCAGCCGACAGCCTTGGACGGAGTAGCCGCTGCTACTTCCGCAAAGAGTATCGCGGTTTTGCCATTCGCAAACATCAGCCCGAACAAAGACGATGCCTACTTTGCTGACGGTGTGCAGGATGAAATCCTCAATAATCTGGCCAAGATCGCTCAGCTCAAAGTCATTAGCCGCACTTCTGTGATGCAATATCGCGCGGATAGCAAACGCAATCTCCGGCAAATCGCTAATGCATTGGGTGTTGCTACTGTGCTAGAAGGAGCGGTGCAGCGGGCCGGTAATCGGATCCGAGTGAGTACCGAGCTCATTGATGCTCGCAGTGACAACACCGTGTGGGCCGATAGCTATGATCGGGATCTCACGGATATTTTTACCATCCAAAGTGAGGTAGCTCAGATCATCGCCAACAAGTTGATGGCCACACTTTCCACAGAAGAGAAGAAGAGCATCGATGCAAAGCCGACTAGCAACCTCGAAGCCTACGATCTTTATCTTCGGGCCCGGCAACTATTTTTGAACGCTCGAATCTCTTTTACCGATGCGACAGTCGAAACGCCGCTAGCCGACGCCATTTGTCTCCTGGAGCAAGCAGTCCGGCTCGATCCAAAATTCACGCTCGCTTATTGCCAAGCGGTAGAGGCGCATGACTTCCTCTTTAAAGTCGACGCGAAGCCGGAGCGCCGCGCGCTGGCCGACGCGGCGGTCAACCGAGCGTTGGAGCTAAGTCCCAATCTTGCTGAGGTTCACCTGGCTTTCGCGCAGCACCTCTACATTTGTTATCGGGACAACGCCCGGGCTCGAGTAGAGCTGGCCATCGCCAAACGCGAGTTACCAAACAATGTCGACGCGATCCTCTTGGAAGCGTACCTGGATCGTCGGCAAGGCAACTGGAAAAAGGCCATTGCGGAATTCAATGAGGCCATCGCGCGCGATCCACAAAATGCGATTTCGATTAACGAGCTCGCCTCGACCCTCCCCGCCGTTAGTCAATTTCGCGCGGCGGGACAAGCATTCGATCGGTTAATCGGGCTCCGACCCGATGAACCTATGCTTGAAGTGCAAAAGGCATTCTTTGTTACCTTTCTGGGCACTGGCAACGACGAAACCGTTCGATCAGCAATCGCGGCACTTCCCGCGTCGATGGCCGATGACGATGGTGTACTAAACTTGCGGCTTATTTTCGCGCTGATGAATCGGGATTGGTCACTCGCAAAGCAATTGCTTGAAAAGATGAAAGGTCCCGACGACGAGGGCTATTTTGCTTATGATTCCGAATCCGTTCCGATGGGCTGCTACGCGATTTTCCTTGCCCGGCTCCACGGAGAAAACGCCGGCGCCGACTCGAGCTTCACCAAGGTACGGGAGGAATTAAGCCAGAAGGTCCAGAAGGCGCCGAAAGACGCCGGATTACTCAGTGAATTGGCCGTCGTGGACGCTTTACTGAATGTTAAAGACAACGCCATTGCCGAAGCCAAGCGCGCCATCGAAATTTTGCCTATCTCGGATGACGCCTTGGCCGGCGCGGGTCTCATAACTAACTTGGCGGTTGTTTACGCGTGGACTGATGAGCTAGACTTGGCCTTTGCCACCTTGGAACACGCGGCAAAAACCCCCGCAGCTATTTCCTATGGGGAATTGAAGCGAGATCAGTACTGGGAACCGCTTCGGAAAGATCCCCGATATGAAAAGTTGTTAGCTGAGCTAAAGTCTCGGGATAGTGACTGACCCTAGTTCCGTCCGAGCGGGAGGCGGCGCCTGCAATTGTCTTAGGTATCTGGCTTTGAAAGATGCGACGCCCTGAAACGATCGCCGCTAAACGCTTTCACCGATTCCAGGGCGTCGCGTCTTTCGAGAGCCTAATAGCTACCACCAGTTCCAAGGCACCGACACACGTGCGAGCTGACATATGGAATGCAACGCCCCTCCGCCTGTCCTTTTCGCATTAATTCGTAGCCGGTCGCGCCATAGCGAAGCGGCGGCGGATCCATTCGTGGTCCATTTTGCGTTCCTTGCGTTTCTTTTGCGGCTATTCCTGCTTTCGTCTTAACCTTTGCGCCTTTGCGTCCTTGGCCGACGTAGCTAAAGGGGGAGATGGGACGAAGTCTGCTTTGCGTGAGATTTTTCTATCCGTTTCGTGGGCCGTTAAATCAACCGGTGCTTTCTTTTTTGATCCGTTCCAGCTCTTCCCAGCGATGATATAACTCTGTCACACGTTCTCTCGCAGTTTTAAGATCCGTTTCCAAGGCTGCGGAGTTCTTCCCGTGTTTTCTGTAAAAGTCCGGGTCAGCAAATGTCTTTTCCAGGTCCGCCACTTTATCCTCCGCTTCCAAGATCGCCGCTTCGATCGTCTCCAGCTCCCGTTCTTCTTTCCACTTGAGTTTCCGTGGCCGGTTTGCTGCCGGAGGCACGAACTTAGCATTCGGGCTCGGTGCGGCTACCTTTGCTTTTAATATCGCTTGCTCTTCGGCGCGCTTTTCCAGGTAGTAATCGTAGTTGCCGACGCCATATCGAACGATGCCGTCACCTTCAAAGGCTAGTATCGCCGTCGCGACGCGGTTCAGAAAATAGCGGTCGTGACTGACGACAATCACGGTTCCGGAAAAATCGATCAGTGCTTCTTCTAACAACCGCAATGTACCGAGATCGAGATCGTTCGTAGGTTCATCAAGAATCAGAACGTTGCCGCCCTGCTTCAATGTTTTCGCGAGAACCACCCGATTTCGTTCACCTCCGCTGAGAAGTTCGATCTTGGTATTGATGCGATCTTCCGTGAAAAGGAATCGACGCAGATACGATCTTAAGGAAAGAGTCTCTTCCCCAAGACGGATAGATTCATTTCCACCTCCGATCTCCTGCCAAATCGTTTTTTGATCATCAAGCAACGTACGGTTTTGATCGATATAGTTAATTTGTACACGCGGGCCGAGGATGACCTCGCCTTGGCTAGGCGCCAACTGACCTAGAATCACTTTCAGCAGACTCGACTTACCTAAACCATTTGCACCGATCACTCCAAGTTTCGCCCCAGGCCTGAGATCCAGGTCGAGACCATCGATCAGTTTTTGGCCACCAATGTTTAGCGTGATCTCTTTCAATTCGATTACGCGTTCCCCCAATTTCGGCGGCGGCGGAATGATCAGATCCGCTTCTAATTCGGGAGCCGGCTCTTCCTGGGCGGCCATCTCGAAGTATTTTTCTACCCGGTCGATCGACTTCGTACGGCGCGCACTCGGACTGCGCCTGATCCATTCCAGCTCTCGCTTCAGAAATTTTTGGCGTTTACGCTCCTGTTGTTCCAAAGCGGCTTGTCTGGCAGCGCGACTCAGTAAAAAATCCGTGTAATTACCGGCGTATCGCAAGAACTTACCGCGATCCAACTCCACGATACCCGTGACAATTTTGTCCAAGAAATAACGATCGTGGGTGACGAAGAGACACGTACCCGGATAGTGAACCAGAAAATCTTCTAACCATTCGATAGCTCCGGTATCGAGGTGGTTGGTTGGTTCATCCAGTAGCAACAGCTCTGGCTGCGAAACCAGCGCTCGGCAAAGAGCAACGCGCCGCTTTTCGCCACCCGACAAGTCTCCAACCGTCCTTTCGAGAGATGGAGCGTGCAAATGCTCGATTAACGATTTGATTCGATGTTCGAGAGTCCAACCGCCCAGGTGCTCAATCCGCTCCAATAAACGCGCGCTTTCCCGGGATTCGGCTGGGGTCCGCTCGTATCGGTCGATCAATTCGAGCGTGCTGCGAGCTCCGGCGATGATATTGGCGTGCACGCTGGCAGTTTCTTCCAGCCGAAATTGCTGCGGCATATAGCCCACGATGAGCTCACGCCTGCGCACGACTTCTCCCGCGTCCGGAGCCTCATGACCGGCGAGGATTTGTAGAAAGGTCGACTTACCCGATCCATTGCGCCCGACCAGGCCTAGTCGTTCTCCTTCGTCGATGTTCAGGCTGGTTTCATCCAGCACCGTTTGCGGTCCATATCGTACCGTCAATTCCTTTGCGCTTATCACCGAGACTGGGTCCGCCATGGGCAGACTTTTACACGATACAGGTCATCTGACCACGCCGATCCCGCCGATGGGAGCACAGATCACAGAGGAATAGCCGCGAAAAGGCACAAGAGGCGCAAAAAACGGAACCCACAGAAGATCAAAAAAGTCACGAAGAAGGATTTGATGGGAGCAAACGAAGGTCAATCAAAGCGAAGGCGTTCTTCAGTGTACGATTTGAGTTTCATTTTTTTGTGCTTTTTGTGCCTTTTTGCGGCTATTCCTGGCTTCAAACTGCAGTGATCGCCACCTCGTCGGTCATGATCAGCCCTTCCTCGCACACTAATGCGATTCCGCCGTCCACAAGGACCGAGCCGGAATCGTGGTAACGAATCAATTCAGTTCCGTTCAGAGAACCTACGATCTCAGCTCCGCTCACCTCGAGATTGAACCGATAACGTTCAGACCAGTTCCAGCTGTAAGGCGTCTCGGCTAAAACCTGGATTCCGTCGTAGTTACGGATCAGGCGGGCCACCTGGTTGGGTCCAAGCAACAGGGCGTAATATCGAGTCAGGCCTTGGACTCGGGCGGCTAATCCAAAAGATTTGGCCGGGTCAGACAAGATCGCGGATTGGACCGCGTAATTTTGCCAGTCGCGCGAGCCTTGGATAAAAAGGCCGGTACCTCGGTTTTGAGAGAGATGAAAAGGAGACGTCCAGCGAGTTCCGACATGATCGACGGCGTTGATCCAAGCTCGGAGCCACATTTTGCTGTCACCAGGCGGACGTCGAAACACGGTTGTCGGTGTTCCTGACCAATCGATGTAATCGACGTATAAGCGGCCCGCGGCGGCAGCCTCCGAAGTAACTTCGAGTCCGAACTGTGCGATGGGCGCGCCGTGCAGCTCGTCTATCTTCCACTCGAAATGTCGAACACTGCCAGGGTCGAGGGTCAATTCCGGCCCGTGGCGCGGAGTTAGTTCATCGTTATCCCCATAGTAGGTAACAAAGGGAGTAACCCGAACCTTTGCGGAATTTTCCGGGGCGGCGAACAGCCGGCCGGTCACGATGTTTCCCGGGTAGAGCGTTGGGCACGCCATCAAACTGTAATGACTAGCCTCTTTTGAATCAGGCGGGATGAACGTGGGAGTTGTGATTCTGATACGAGGGAGCTGACGGGAAGGGTTGAAATCAAGGGCGAGAACCCTTGGAGCGGCCTCTGTGGAGCGCGCCTCGCTTGCGAAGCCGACTGCAGAGACACTACTGTTTTCCAAAGCTACGTTCTCAAGACGCGCGTTCGCGGTTTTAACGTCGGTTCCGACCGAGTCGGCCTCGCAAGCGAGGCCGCTCCACCCCTGTACAGAGCCGACGAGCGAGAAATGGAAACGCGCGCCATTCTTCGGAGTTGAGATCGCCTGCGCTTGACCGAGTTGATGGGCAATCCGGCAGATCTCATAAGTCTCGCGGACTGCATCTGTGATGCAGCGGCCGCCATCGGCGGTAGAAAGATAAAGCTTGTCGGCAACCGGTTCCCGCAGTTTTGGATCAATCGCGGCTAACCCATTCTTTATGCCGATCAGACAACCGACATTACCGGAATTACAATCTGTGTCCCAACCGGATGTGTTCGCGATCATGAGAGCACGACCAAAGTTATCCTCGGAATAAAGCAAACTGAGAATGATTATCGCGTGATTGGGAATCACGTGACAGTTACCATGAAATTTGTCGTAACCGTACTCACGTTCGATCCGGTCTCGAGTCAGTCGCCAATCATTATCCGTTCGATGCCAGTTGCGGACATCGCTTACTAACCGCGTGATCAGGCAATCCGCAGGCAGATATTTTAGGCCGGTCTCGAACAATTGATCGATGCCAGGTTCAACGAACGCTTGGGCTTCCATTGCTGCCAACAGTTGGGACGCATAAATGGCCTCGCCGTCATGACTGACTGAGCCGGCTTTTCGGGCGAGTTCCGCAGCCAATCCGGGGTTGCCCGGACAAACCAGCGCCCAGCCGTCGATAAAGATTTGCGCGCCAATCTGTTCGGCTACGGTTTTGCCGTTCGTTGCGATGGCACCGCTGTGCGGCGCCGGAGTCCCATTTTTCAATCGCAGAAACGCGGTGTGTTCGGTTGAATTACCCATGCCGCCCCACCAGAGGATACTGCGGTTTTCAACAATATAATTCAGCCAACTCTTACCGATCTGTTCGGCACTCAGGTCGGTGCTTCCACCATGATCCGGTAGGGCACGCAAGAAGGTAAATGTTCCGGAGATATCATCGTCCGCAACGACCAGCGGCACACCCAATCGTTCATGCTGATAATCCCAGATCTCGCCTAGCTCTGACAAAATCCGTTGCTGAGTCCAGCCTTCAAATGGGCGCCCGAGATAAACACCAATGATTTTGCCGAGCACGCCGGCATACACGCGTTCGAGGTAATCAGGAGAAGAATACATAAGAAAATTTCACCACAGAGACACAGAGGACACAGAGGTTAGGACCGGTAACTTTTGTTAAATAGGGTTATCGCGGGATGAGGTTCGTTGCGCTTCGGAGAGTAGATTTTAAAAAACCTTCCCGTTCCGAACTCCGTGTTCTCTGTGCCTCTGTGGTGAGATTGTTTTTCATTTTTAGGTTTATCCTTTGACTGAGCCGGCGGCCATGCCTTGGATGAAGCGGCGCTGCATGAGCAGGAAGAAGCCGACGGCGGGAGCGACGATCACGATGGCGGCTGCCATGATCTCGCCCCAATCACTGCTGTATTGCCCGCCCAGGGTGTAGAACCGCACGACGGCGGTTTGTTGGTCGTGGCTTTGTAGAAACGTGGAAGAGATCAGGAATTCGTTCCAGATGTTGAGGCCGGAAATCAGAGCGACGGTCAGGATCCCAGGTGAGACTATCGGAAGCAGTACATTGCGGAAGACTTGCCAACGGCTGGCGCCATCGATAACCGCGGCTTCCTCGAGCTCTCTCGGGATCGCCAGAAAGTAAGTCCGCAGCAAAAAGATCGCGAACGGGCTATAAACCGCGGTATAGATGAAGGACAGCGCGAACACATTGTCGATCAGGCCGAGATGGGCAAACCCGAAATAGAGCGGGAACAGATAGAGCTGGATTGGCAGGGTAGTGGTAGCGAGGAAATAGGCGCCGACCCACCGTAGTCTGGGACCGGTGCGCCGAGCGAGCGCATAGGCCGCCAGAGAACAAGTTGAACAGATCAAGATGACAGCGAAGCCAGTTGTTTCAGCGCTGTTTAAAAGAGATCGGCCAAGCTGCGCATCGGTCCAGGCCCGCGCGAAATTTGCCCACTGCAGGCTGCTGGGTAAGGCCAGGGGGTTCGCTACAATTTCGGTGCTCTTCTTCAGCGAGCTGATCACCATCAATGATAGCGGGAACAGAGCGATCGCCGCGGCAACGGCTAAGATGAAGTAAGCCACTAACAGTGTGCCCCGTCCGAGATTCTGATTCATTTCACCACAGAGACACCGAGTTCACAGAGGGATATTCACCACAAAGATACAAAGGACACGAAGGTCTGAAGCCCAAAGTTGTATTGCAGGCTCCAGTTAGTATTGAATTCACTTTTCGTACGGTCATACGATCGCTTGCGGAAAAAATCGACTATGGTTAAGCCCTTGGAATTCGTTCATGCCAAAACGTTACGTCTCCGACCCGGACCTTTGGGTTCTTTGTGTCTTTGTGGTGAAATTTGCTTTTCTTGATCATTAGAGTCCTTCCTTTTGTTGGATGCGGACGTAAAAGAACGTGGCAATCAAGCCGAAGAAACTGATCACCAGCGCCACGGCGGCTGCTGGTCCCATGGTATAATTATAAAAGGCGTATCGATAGGAAAGCGTGGAGAGGACTTCACTGGAATAGGCCGGGCCGCCCTGAGTTAAGACATAAACGAAATCGAAGGCCAAGAACGACCAGATGATCGTCATAATCATCATCAAGGTGATCGTTGGCCGGATTGTTGGGATTAACACGAACCGGAGTAATTGAAAGAAACTCGCTCCGTCGATTACGGCCGCTTCGATCTGCGCGGCGTCCACCTGACGAAAGGCGGCGAAAAAAATCACGGCAAGAAACCCCCACCAATGCCACAGATCGACTGACGCAACCGCATAGAGAGCCGTGGGAGGTTGCGTCAACGGGTCGGCCAAGTTGAGGCCGTAAAGTTTCAACCAGCCGACGATGCCGGATTCCGGGTTATAGATCATGCCCTGCCAGACCCGGCCGACGACAACCGTCGCGATAATGACAGGTAAGAAGTAAACGACCTGGAAAAAGGTGCGTCCACGTTTGGCTACTAACAATAGTGATCCCGCGCCGAGGCCCATCGCGATCGGGATGGTGAGGAAGATCAGTGTCCACTTGATATTGTTAAAGAACGCCGAAAAAAAGACCGGATCCGCGAAGATGGTCCGGAAATTGTCGAAGCCGACAAAGGACGGCGCCGTCGCACCATCCCAATCGCAGAAGGCCATCGCGATAGTGAGCAGACCCGGGATCAGAATGATCGCGGCATTGATAATAAGCGCCGGTAACAAAAACGGGACCGCAGAGTTACTAAAACGGAAGTTCACCACAGAGACACAGAGAACACGCAGGTTGGGGATCCGAGGCAGCCTTAGGTACTTTTGGTGCGAGAGAGCTTGGACCAAATTTGCTTTCCTCCTATCAGCAAACATGTAACAGCGGAGACACAGAGTCTGCAGAGTGAGACGCCCGTTTTCAGACCCAAATTACAATATAATCTTTGGCTTCTAACCTCTGTGTTCTCTGTGTCTCTGTGGTGAAATTTTTCTTTTATCGGGGCGCTGGTGGCGGGACCTTGCCCTCAGCGAGTTCTTTGGCGAAGATTTCTTGCATCTTCTTTAGGTAATCTGCGGTTGTGATCTGGCCTAACCAGACCTGTTCGATGCCGTGAATTAAATAATCTTCGGTAGCCGGCGGCCAGAAGGTCCACGTGGTGTAACCGTAGTTGCCTTGGGCAACGGCTTTCGAAAACGCCGTGAACGTTTTGGCGAAGATCGGGGATACGTTCTTCTCCAATTTCGCTTCGTCGGTCGAGGTCAAAGGCAGGTTCCAATCGCCCGGCCAATCTTTGCTGATCCGATCGTAGAAATCGTCGGAATAGAGGTAATCGAGAAACGCTGCGGCAGCGTCCGGATTAGCCGAGTTTTTGTTGATCGACATGGTACTACCGGTGCCGATGGCGTACAGCGGGTAAGGCACACCGTCACGCAAGGCGGGGATAGGAGCGACACCAAGTTCTTGGCCGGTCTGTTTGAATGCGGTTACCATATTATCGAAGGAGAATGTGCCGTTTGGCGCCATACCCGCTTCACCCTTAGCCAGAAGCAATGCTTGTTGGTCGCCCGTCAGGGAGAAGTAATTTTTGCCGAACCAACCTTTCTGGTACCAATCCTTGAGCACATCGACTGCTCCGGCGAACACCGGATCAGTCCACGGGATCTCACCTTTCAGCGCTTTGTAGATGTTTTCCGGTCCGGCGTAATGATTCAAGATCACGGTGACATGCCATTCATTAGCGGCCCGCCAATCGCCGTTTCCCACGGAGAACGGAGTAATCCCTTTAGCGAGCAAGGCTTCCCCGATGGTGTTCAGCTCAGCCATCGTTTTCGGCGGCGCCCAACCGTTCTTATCGAACAAGGTCTTATTGTAGTAGAGGACCATGGTTTCGAACGTCCGGGGTAAAGCGTAGTTATGGCCGTTGTACTCACCGGTGCGAAGCACCGGAGTCAGGATCCGTTTATCCAGATTATATTTTTTGATGTAATCGTCGAGTGGAAGCAGGTGGCCGGATTGCACCAACGCTAGGGTCGTGCTTGGTCCAGGCGTCATTACGATGTCGGGTCCTTTGCCCGAGATGACCGCCATCCGGATCTTCTTGTCACCGGTTCCACCGGCCAGCACATCGAGGGTAAGCGGTGTGTTCGGATGCGAGGCGTTAAACGGCGCTACCAAATCTTTCTGCATGATCCGTTGTTGGTCGGGGTTTCCGCCTCGCTGATACCACAAGGTGATTGGTCCATCCGCGGAGGCAAAGGACAGGAAGGCAAAATTCACCACAGAGACACAGAGGGCACGGAGACGAGAAAGCCGAGGTC
>Ga0207067_10280_pt1 | contig 14505 bp, 11 predicted proteins | sample Alteio_BWMinCont_25_FD_153484 | JGI IMG/M metagenome (GOLD analysis project Ga0207067, IMG submission 153484) | Enriched cells from forest soil in Barre Woods Harvard Forest LTER site, Petersham, Massachusetts, United States -... | ecosystem: Environmental > Terrestrial > Soil > Temperate forest >...
CTAAGCATCCTTGCATTAATTGTGTTTGTTTTCTTTTGTCTTCAATTTATTCTCCAGTTAGTCACTACCATTATTATTTCAGACCAGCAACCGGCTAAAGCTTCTGCCTTAAACCTGGCAAGCAGTTTATTTTCACTGATCATTATTTTTATCCTGACCAAGACTACCCAGGGGAATTTACTTTATTTAGGCTTAGCGTTGGGTTCGGCACCAGTCATTGTCCTGGCAGCATCCAGCATTTATCTGTTCAGGGGAGAATTCAGCTATTATGCACCTTCCCTGAAATTTGTAAAGTTTTCCTATGCAAAAAACCTGATGAACTTAGGATTGAAATTTTTCCTGATACAAATTGCGTCACTCATTCTGTACCAAAGCAGTAATATCATTATTGCCCAGTTATTCGGGCCGGCAGAAGTTACCCCTTATAATATTGCCTATAAATACTTTAGTGTTGCTCCGATGATTTTTAATATCATCACGGCGCCTTTATGGAGTGCCTATACGGAAGCCTATGTCAAACAAGATTTTAACTGGATCAAAAACAGCATGAAAAAAATGAGCTATATGTGGGTGGTTTTAGCTCTTTTTGTGATTGTCATGTTATTTCTGTCCAACAAAGTATACTCTTTATGGGTAGGGGAGGGTGTCACCATTCCATTTATTTTATCATTGGCGTTAGCTTTTTATGTCATTATAAATACCTGGTGTGGACTATTTTCACAATTTCTCAATGGTGTTGGAAAGATTAAGCTACAATTATACAGCGGTTTGTTCGGGGCTGTGCTAAACATTCCACTTGCCGTTTATCTGGGTCATAATGTGGGTGTTTCGGGGGTTGTTTTTTCTACCTGCATCCTCGGAATGACCAGCGCCATCTGGTCTCCGATTCAGTATTACAAGATTATTCATAACAAGGCAAAAGGTATTTGGGCCAGTTAATACTACGTAGATAGATGACAGGTGATATTAAAAAGCTTAAAATTCTGCATATTTCCAGGTATGATTCCAAGGCTGGCGGAGGTGCCGCATTTAGAACCCATTTCGCGTTTCTGGAAGCCGGTTATTTCTCCAGGATATTAGTGAGGGAAAGTGCTTACGACAAAGGAGAGACCATTTACAGGATGGTGAGCGCAAGGAAGATCACTTACCGAAGGGTAAAGAACAAAATCATTGCTTTATTCAAACGGCTAGCTGGCTTGGCTGTAAAAACGGATCCCTCTTTCCATTTCCAGGGCACATCTGAGAGTAAGCTTATTTTTACAACCAGTGAATTATTATCTAAAATCCCTTTCAAACCAGATGTGATCATCCTCTATTTTGTAGATTACTTTCTGATCTACCAAAACGTATTTGAGCTTTATAAAGCTACAGGCGCCAAAATTTATATCTATCCAATGGATATGGGCCCCATTACCGGAGGCTGTCATTATGCATGGGATTGCCTGGGGTATCAGGCAGACTGCAAAAACTGCCCAGCCATCCTGAACTCCAGGTATAAGTCTATTGCTAACAATAACCTGGCTTTAAAGAAAAAGTATATTGACCAAACCAATATTAGTATAATTGCCGGGGGAGTATGGATCAAGGATGCTATTTACAAAAGCTCGTTATTTAAAAACAAACCATTGCGCTGGCTAATGCTGCCGATTGATTCAGCAATATTCAAGCCACTTCCGTCCGAAATTTCCAGAAAATATTTTGGCTTAGACCTGAATAAAAAAATTATTTTTTTCGGAGCACAATCTTTGAGTGAAAAACGTAAAGGAATTGTTTACTTATTGCAATCACTGGTCCTTTTAAAAGCCCTTGTCGCCAACACGAAACTGGAGAACAATATACAATTACTGGTTGCAGGAAGATCAGATACTGATTTCTTAAAAGCCCTTCCATTCCCGTACCGTTTTGTAGGTCTTCTGGATAATAATGAAGAATTACCTAAGGCCTATAATGCGGCTGATGTTTTTGTTTGTCCATCAATCCAGGATGCAGGGCCAATGATGATCACAGAGGCTCAATTGTGCGGAACTCCTGTCGTGTCATTTGATATGGGGCTAGCCCAGGATCTGGTAAATGAGAAAACAGGATATAAAGCAGCCCTGCATGATGTATCAGAATTTGCTGCCGGAATAAGACAGGTGCTTATGATGGAGGAAAAAGCACACTTTGAAATGAGAAAAACCTGTGTTTCTTCAGCCACGGGAAAGGTCTTTCTAAAAGGCATTGTAACCGAATTTGAACAAATCTTTAAAGAAGACTTAGCGGATGTTGAAGAAAGGCGTTAATATGGTATGTCTCATACGAATCAACAAGGGAAAATCCCTCTCTCACCCAATTTCTCTGAACTGCATAATTTTGCAATTGTGTAGATACGATCATTCTCTTTAGCCCCAAATTAGAAAAATAGGATTGCGTAAAGCGCATCATATCTGAATAAATCTTTTGTCCTGAAAAACCGGGCATTATTCCATATAATACACCGACGCACTCTTTTGTTTCCTTACTAAAAGAGCATGTTGCAAACCCTGCAATAATGTCATTTTTCTTTACATACCAGGAAATTTTGTTATTCGTCAATCTGGTATGCGAAAGGGCAAACTCTAAATAGCCTGCGGTAATTTTTTCTTTATCTAAAAACGGGTTTGAAAAATAATGATTCTGATAATCCTTAAATATCTCCGGGATCATTTCTTTCATCGGGCCACTATTAGCCTCAGTAATTATTTCAAAAGTCAGATCATTTTTTATTGCTGAAATAGCGTGAGAAGTCAAATTCGCAGAATAATAAACCAAACTATCTGCATGCAAACAATTAAATCCCAAAGTCGTCAACTCATAATGAGCAGGCTTACTGCTACTGTGCATCCTCACCATCAAAATATCAATCTGATTGGAGAATATGATACTCTTTAGCTCTTCAACATTAAACTCATCTATCTGTCCCCTATAGATATTTAAATTAAATCTATTGCTTTCAAGTGGCGAAAAATCAATTGGTTTCATGCTGTAAATTTAATCATTAAGTTTGATGTAATGCTTCTGTAAAAAGCGCTAAATTTGTTAGCGCACAAAAACTATAGAGTCAGATCAAATGATACCATTCAACAAACCATATTTAACAGGAAAGGAAGTTCATTATTTGTATCAGGCAGTGCATTCCGGTAAACTATCAGGAAATGGAGTTTTTACCCAACAATGCCATGATTTCTTCCAAAAGCGTTATAATTTTAAGAAGGTTTTGCTAACGACATCTTGTACTACAGCAATTGAAATGGCTGCACTTTTGATTGATATAAAGCCTGGAGACGAAGTTATTATTCCATCTTATACTTTTGTTTCTACCGCCAATCCATTTATTCTAAGGGGCGCAAAAGTAGTGTTTGCAGATAGTTCAAAAGCTCATCCCAATATTGATGTAAGTAAATTGGAGGGATTAATTACCAATAAAACCAAAGCAATAATACCAGTTCATTATGCCGGCATGGCTTGTGATATGGACGAAATTATGCGAATCGCAAAGAAACATAACTTATTTGTAATTGAGGATGCGGCTCAAGCCATAGATAGTTTTTATAAGGACAAGCCATTAGGCTCATTAGGTCATTTTGGTACATTTTCCTTTCATGATACTAAAAATATTATAGCAGGGGAGGGGGGTATGTTAACAATCAATGATGATCGATTCTTTAAAAGAGCTGAAATTATCTGGGAAAAGGGAACAAATCGATCTGCTTTCTGGAGAGGTGAAGTAGATAAATATGGGTGGGTGGATATAGGGTCGTCTTTTTTACCTTCTGAATTAATTGCAAGTTTTCTATTTGCGCAATTGGAAAATTTAGATAGAATTCAGGAAAAGAGAAAAGAATTATGGAATTTATATTATGAACTTCTTAAACCACTTGAAGATGATGAATTAATTTTACTTCCTAAAGTTCCCGCATTTTCATCCAATAATGGTCATATTTTCTATATTATTTGCAATTCCCTTGAGGAACGAACCAACCTTATTGCGTATTTAAAAAATCATGGTATTTATTCTGTATTCCATTATTTATCCTTACACAATTCTCCATTTTACAAAGACCAACAGAATGGAAAGGAATTAGTTAATTCAGATTTCTATACTGACAGATTATTAAGATTACCCATGTTTTTTGAGTTAACAAATTTTGAAATAAATAAAATTGCGAAATGCATAATTGAATTTTACCATACGCCTAAAAGTCCGAAAAACAAATTGTAGTTTATGTAAGATTATATAACATTATCTTCTTTTCTTAAAACAATATTTAGAACAGTCATAAAAATAATTTTCACATCAAGAAGAAACGACCAATTCTCCATATAAAATATATCCATTTTGATACGTCTCTCCATCATTGATGGAGTAAAAGTTTCTCCCCGATATCCTTTTACTTGTGCAAGTCCGGTTATCCCTGGTTTAATAAAATGGCGAATCATGTATTTCTCAACCGAATCTTGATATTTTTCGTTTAACCACAATGGGTGAGGTCTTGGCCCTACTATACTCATTTCACCTAAAAACACATTTAGAAACTGTGGCAATTCATCTAAACTGGATCTTCTTAAAAAGGCCCCAATTTTAGTGATGCGGGAATCGCCCCTGGTAGCCTGAACAAATTCTTCTTTGTCCTTAAAATACATGGATCTAAATTTATAACAGCCGAAATGATAATTATCCAGACCTGAACGCTTCTGCTTAAAAAAAATGGGTCCTTTTGAATCCAGTTTGATACAAATTGCAATTATCGGAAACAACCAGGAAAAAATAAACAAAAACACAAAAAGAGAAAATAGAATATCGAATAGTCGCTTAATAACCTTATTAATATCATCATCTAATGGGATAGATCGAAAAATATAAACCGGTATGTAACCATAATAATCAATTTTAAGGCTTTTAAAATTAAACCCAGGTGGATTAAGTACAAATTTCAATCTCAAAACTTCTTTTTCTGTGTAATCAATTAGACAATTAAGTTGTTCTATATTAAACTCAGACGCTGAACAATAAATTTCATCAACGTAGTTTTTAACACAGAATTCCTTCATGTCAGTCAAATATTTATCAAAGCCATTTGGGTAATCTTTTAAATCACAAACCTTCAATAGCCTATAACCATGTTCAGGATGAACATTAAAAAATTCGACAATATCAGTTGTTGCATCGTTTATACCAGCCAATATAACTCTCCGGTAATTGTGGCCCTTTTTACGCAGAACTCTTAAAAAAATGGTAGCCGATAGTCTCCAAATAATTATTGCGAAAGCAGTGATTGCAATAAAATAATAAAGTACTATTTTAGAAAGGTCAAAATTAAAAAGAACTACATTTAATGCCTGGATACTTATAAAGTAAAAAGCTAATAGACGAAATACATTCCCTATAACTGCAATAACCGTTTGAACGCGATAGAGTTTGTATGCTTTAAGAATTGAAATAGCAATTATCCATGAAATATTAATTATTAATTGCAGTATTGAAAAATGATCTGAATTGTATCTATTAAATCCCTGAAATTGAAGATAATAGGAAAGGAGAAATACCAGATTTATTATCAGAATATCTCCAACAAAGTATACCGGCTTAATGATTCTTGAATGTTGGCCTGCCATATCAAATAACAATAAAGGTACAAAACAAATGGCTTTGGTAAATTGGATTAGTACTAACTACTGATGAGTAATTGTCTTATAATATATATTATGTTAAATAGCCGCACAAGTATTGAAATGCCAACCCGCGCCTCCCGCTTTTGTGTTAATTGTGTATTTTTTTCCCACCTTCGTAATCCTATGGTTAAAAAAATAGCATTCCTATACTGTATTCTTATTTCTTTTTCGACTTCTGCCAAAACAGAAAGTATTTTCAGAGATACGATTTTTATTTCTCTAAGTGACTCTGACTTTCAGGCGATGGAGCGCATGAGAAAAGATATCCTCCTGCTTGGGGATAAGCAAAATACTCAACTCAAGCGGAAAGAGTACCAATCCTACCTTACTTGTCAGGTAAGCTATAATGGATTAAATTTTAGTTCTCAAATTCGGATGAAAGGAGACAGAATGATTCATTATGAGGATGGGGACGTTTCTTACAGGGTAAAATTGAATGGAAGTAGTGGTATAATGGGCATGAAAAAATTTTCACTTCAAAAACCAAGGTCAAAAAATTATTTATATGAATCATTTTTTCACAAGGCACTGATAAGGGAGGATATAATTGGCCTCAGGTACATTTTTATCCGCCTTTTTATCAATAACAAAGACGTAGGTATATATGCAATGGAAGAGTTTATGGACAAAAAACTCATTAAGCACGCCAAAAGAAAGGACGGGCCTATTTTACACTTTAGTGAAGATATAAGCGCGGAAAATCTTAGTCTTATGGAACCTGAAGTATTTGGAAAAGCACCTGCAGACAAGGAAGGAAAGGCCCGTGATAAAAAAGCGTTAAAGCTTTTAGGGGATTTCAAGAATAAAAAAGTAAAAGTCAGTGAGACGTTTGATATACAAAGGCTTGGAACTTTTTTTGCATTGACGGATATTCTTGGATTTCATCATGGAGCAGTTGCTAAAAGTCTCAGATTTTATTATAATCCTGATTCGTCCAAGTTTGAACCTATTGGTTTTGATGGCCATTATGGAACCGAAAATGGAATATATATATCGGCTGAATTAGGTATTAATCCTAATGCAGAATGGTTTTACTATTTTTATAAAGAGTGGTTTTCCATTCTTTTTTCCAATCCAAAGACCTTTGATGGTAGCTTTTTTTCAAGCTATTTACGTTCCCTTAAGAGGGTGTGTGAAAAAAAATACCTTGATAAATTGTTTGCCGATTTGGATTCTGAAATGCAAAGCGAAATGGAATTATTAGCCACAGACCTAAAACCTAACCTTGCCGATCATATTTTTTCTTTTGGTCCGGATACATTTAAATTTTCTAAAGTACGAATTTACGAAAGACAGGCAGCAATCCGGGAACTGATTAGTCCTGTCAATAGGATTAAGGCGATCATTTTAAAACATAGTAAAGACAGCATTACAATTGGCATAAGGAATACCGAACGTTTACCTGTAGAATTTCTTTCTATTATCTGTGATGGTAAGAGAGTAAAGATTCCCCCCTACTCCATTTTACCTGCCAATAACTGGGTTTCAGATACCCTGTACAGTCCATTAAAAGTTTCTGTACCACACTACAATTCAAAGAAGGAATTGAAAATTGAATACTGGGTGCAAGGGCTGGATGATATTAAAACAGAAAATGTGACTTTAGATTCTTATGGAACAATTCGTGATTCCAGCCTGATTGTGAGTGATACTAAATTTTATAATAAATGACAATTTGGCAAGAGTCTTTCAGAAAGTCAATCGTATCTACTGATGCTCTGGTGATTTCCAATCCTGTTCGTTTTCTCAAATCCTCTAAGAGCAAGGAATAATTTACCGGTTTTATCATCTCTATATTATCGTATGAAATAGTTTTGGATTGATCCCTCGCTTTTAGCAGCAAATTACTATCCAATAAAAATGCAATCAGGAGAATAATTAGATTAATAACTAAAAGGTCAATAAAAGTTCCTTTGGCTACCGCATTAATCAGGCCGATAGCTATGACAAGAAAGAGGTAAGTCATGTCTTTTGCAGAAAGTCCTTCTGTTCTAAACCTTAAAACGGAGAATACAGCAAACATTCCAAAGGCTGTTCCGATAGAAAGATCCACCTTGCTAAGCAGAGATGTTAACAAAAAAACAACTGTGTTGAAAATAAAGAAAGTGTGAAAAAAACCAAGTTGCCTGGTTGCCGGAAAATAAACCAGGCGTATGACCAGGAAAGTGAAAAATAAATTCAGCGCAAGGCGAAGGAAAAACCTGAGCGAAAGTTTATTCATTTGAAACTGCAAAAAATCAAGGTCACTGTCTTTCTTTTTTTTCTTCCCTTTATCCATACTGTCTTCTTTGTTATCATCCTCCACAATAGCGGAGGTAGTTGCAGTGGGCAACTCCTCCCGGGCAAAGGAAAGTCCGGAAGGCAGAAATAATATTAAAAAAAGAAAAAGTTTAAACCAGGATCGACGTGTTATCATAGCAGAGTTTTTTCAGTGAAACAAGATTTTGTTTAAAATTATTTCTCCTGATATTTTTGGAGAGTATGCTGATACCCAGGCAGTATTTACTCAGAGAATTCTGTCTTATTTGTTTTTGTTTCATATAATTGGTGAAAAAGGATGCATGGTCTGGCTTGATCTGCTTCAGTTCCGCAATCACCAACTGAGGCAAGTTCAAACTATTTTCAGTGCTTTTAAATTCCAGGCAAACATCAATGGTTAGCTTCTCGGGTATTGTTTTGTTGACGAATGTGATTCTGGAAAAGTTGTTCCATAAAACAGGATGTACTTGTTCCGGCAAATAAGAAGTTTTTTCTTTCAGCATAGTGACTGTTTCGTTATCCATGAAAACTCCAGAAATAGATCGTTTCAACCTGCTTTTAATTGTTCTTCCTTTATTGTTTTTTAATTTGATTTCAAAAAAACTCATTTCAGAATCAATGTAATTTCGAAACCTTATTTTGTTGCGGTTCACATGACCAAAAAGATGCTTGTGATAAAGTTGAAAATCAGGGGTATCAAAATAAATGGTTTCATATTTATTAATTCTTAATCCTTTCACTTCTAAAACCCTGTAGTGACACCTGATATTTTCTAAAATACCAGCAAGCTGATCAAATCTGAACACAAATTTTGTGTCCAGGCGATTGAGCAGGCTGACTCTGTCCATTTCTTCCAGAGTAACCGGATCAAAGTTTCTCAAAGTACTTAAAAGTTCATTCATTTGATCGTTTATTCACTCGCTCTTAACATATTTTTCATAAACGTATTTCTTAATAGAAATTAATACATTCTTGCCATCGAACGTTTTTTTTTCTGCCTTATAGCCTTCAGTATTATAGGAAAAAAACATTTTTTTTATCAAAAGACCATTCCAGTCGTATTCTGTTTCTTCTGTTTTTGCGCCCTCCGGATTGTAAGTATAGGCTAATTTGTAATTTATTTTTTCTTTTTTCTTTAATTCAGTATCAAAATGGGTTTCTTCAATTTTGTTACCCCTGGAATCAAAACTTGCCGTTTCCTTTTGTTTGACAGTACCATCTGCGTTAAAATGCGTTTCCTCAATCATTTTACCCCTATGATTAAACAAGATATATGTTTCCTTGTAAGTTGTTTCCTTACCGTTTTGGTTAACTGTAGTCCATTCAGTAATTGTTTTGATTTTAGATTTTTTACTTTCTTTTTTATTCTGAGCGAAAATGTAACCCGGTAATGTCACAATAAGGAACAGCGTTTTAAAATTCATTTTTTATTTTTTTAACATTAATCTATCGTAACTCTTGTTGTACTTTGGTAACTGATCCAACTTAATTTCCGGAAAATCCTGCAGGATTTGTGATTTTATCTCTCCAATTATTTTTTCCATTTGTCTGCGTCCAGCCAAATCTGCATTGGTAAATTCAATTTCGTTGACTTCAATTTCAACCTCTATGAAATTGCTATGTTGATCATTATATTCTGCGGTAACCTCATCAAGTGATATTCCATAAATTGTAGCTTCCCCTTTATTTATGCAAATTCGTTTTCTATTTTGATTTACAAGGACAGTTGGCTTCAATGAGTATGCATCTATGTTCAGTAATTTCAACTTTTCGATTACTTCCGAGCGGTCCTTTCTCTTAATCAGTCCTAAAAAAGAGTGGCCATCCTCTGCTGATTCCTGAGTGTTATAATGAGCAACGTGATATTTATATTCCTCACGAGTCAGGTCATCTCCGTTTGCGCTGCTGATTTTAATCTGAATTAGTTCCCTGTTGTTTTTCCTGTTATTGCTGTCGCTTAAAACTTTCCGGGTGCGGTACCTTATTCCGTTTTTCCCTGAGAGAAGCTGTAATTGATTATTGTCGAAATAGATGTCTTTGAAATATTCGTCTGAAATAAGTACGTAAAAACCAGAATCTGAACTTTTAAGGAACAGTTTGTTATCGGAATACTTGTCTTTTAGGTATTTCCAAACGGTATCTAGTTTTGATGCTGGAATGGAAAGTTTGTACTCTGTTTCAATCCTTTTTTGGGAAAATAATGGCAAACAACATAGGATGGCCAGGATTATGCTGATATAATGAATGGTTTTTACCGACATAGGAGCTGTAAAGTTATAAAAATAGCCTGCCTAAATCCGGATAAAGCAAATCCAGCCATTTTATAAAGTTCAGTTCTGAGAATGCAATGCAACTTTGTTCCCTTCTGTGTCAATAAAGAAAGCCATATTGCCTATCTGGTCGCTGATCTTTGTCTTGGGCATAACTACCTTTCCTCCGGCTTTTTCGATTTTGGCCAATACATTGTCCATTGCTGGGTTAGCATTCAGATAAATTACAGAACCTTCCAGACTTGGTTTGTGATTAGGGCTCTGCGCTAAGCATCCATAAGCTTTTCCTGATCCAGGCTCACCTGGGAAACCTGCCATTTTCATGCCGGCCATTTCCATCATTTCCATTTTAATTCCAAAAATATTTTCATAAAAACCCTTTGCACGGTTAATATCAGTGGCAGGAATTTCAAACCAATTAAGTGAATTTGCTTTTGTGTCCATGTTCGTTAGTATCTAGTTAATTGTTTTATCAGTAAATTACCCTTGCAAAAATAGGAATTAAATAATCTTCTTACCTCAACAAGGTAATATTGCCTTTCCTGTCTACTTCCTGTCCGTTGTTCAAAGTTGCTTTTAAATAATAACCATAAACTCCTGTATCAGAAAGTTTACCATTAAACAAACCACCCCAACCATTGCTTGTATTTTCAGTATAAAACACCCTTTCTCCCCAGCGGTTGAATATCGCAAAATAAAGTTTTGCTATGCATGTCCCTCTTACAAACAAAATGTCATTCTCCCCATCGCTATTTGGGGAAAAGGCTGTTGGGACAAAAATTTCAGTGCAGTTTTCATCAAGCGTAACTGTTACAGTTGAGGTTTCAATACATCCGGCGGCATCCACCACCGATACTGTATAAATAGTTATGGGTTGTGTTGGAGATGCTAAAGGGTTCGAAGTTGTGGAACTACTTAAAGTGGAAGATGGGGCCCAGGAATAGGTGGCTGTTACCGGTCCGGTTGGGTTCCCTCCTATCGTTACCCCGGTTCCTGAAACGGTGGTTTTATCCGGTCCTGCAGAAACGGGAAAAGAAGGATTAACTGTAATGGCTATACTTGCTGTTGAAGTACAGGAATTTGCATCTGTTGCGGTAACTGTATACGTTACATTGGCCAAAGGAAATGCTATAACAGAACTTCCGGTAACAGATTCTAATCCACGGTTTGGTAACCAATTATAACTATTAAATCCACTGGAACTCAGTATCGTTGAGTCCCCCTGACATACAACGGTTTGATTACTATTAATAACAGGTGTATTTACTGCAATTTGAACAACAGTTGCAAATGTAGTAGTAGTACACCCTTTTGCATCGGTTACAGTAATGGTATAAGTTCCTGATGCGAGATTTGAAATCTGCGTTGCGAGGTTGCCTGTTGAAGAGGTGACACCATTGCTCCAACTGTAGAAATAGTCTGGTCCGGAGCCTCCTGAAATGAGCGCTTTTACTGCCCCGTTTGTCAAACCACAAGTTGCATCCGTCGCAGTTGAACTTACCGACAAGCCTGAACTGCCCCCAATCATGGCAGTCTGTGTTTGAGTACATCCTTTGGAATCAGTAACTGTTACTATATAGGACCCTGGAGACAAATTCGTTACTGTCTGACCTGTCCCTCCGCCAGGAAGCCACGAATAACTAAACCCCGGTAATCCTCCGCTTACAGTTACTGAAACCTGCCCGTTTGCGGTTGAGCAGGACGCAGCAACAGAAGCGGTATCAATCTTTATCTGAGGAGGAGAAGTGAGAACTACAGTTGTTGTAGCCAGACAACCCGAGTGATCGGTGACGGTCAGAGAGTAGGTATTAGCTGCAAGAGACAAAGCTGTGGAATCAGTACTCCCACTTGACCAGGAATAACTATACGGCCCGGTGCCACCTGTCGGGGTAATTACAATAGTTCCTAAAGCCTGTCCAAAACATGTATTGTTTGTCGGAGTGACATTGGTCAGGTTAAGCGCTGTTGGTCCTGCTCCAACTGTTGTTGACTGGGTAGTTGTACATCCTAGTGCATCTGTTACGGTTAAAGCATAATTTCCTGCTGCAACGTTGGTAAGTGTAGCAGCAGTGGATCCGGAGGTCCAAGAATACGTATAGGAAGGAAGCCCTCCGCTTAAAGTCACCGTAACGTTACCACCCGCCGAACAAGTCGCATTTGCAGGTGTCAAAGAACAGGTAAATGGTCCGCTTACCGTTACCTTTAGAGGAACCCGGAAGAAACCGGGGCAAGTACCAATGTAATACGTGGTTGTCTGCAATAATACCGGTGTTGTAAAATTTGCACCGGTACCTAAAGCAGATCCACCCGTAATTGAATCATACCATGTTATAATTGTTCCGGCTAATGGAGTGCCGGTTAAGGTGGCGGTCAGAGAAACCGATCCGTTTCCGCAAATGGCCGTATCACGTGTAGTGATATTAAAATTCGTGATGCTTTGATTCATCAAACCATTCGCTCCACTAGTTGCTCCATTGGGAGGAAATAACTGCCCTGCCTTATTCATTAAAGGGCTATTGGTTGTGCCGTTAACTCCTCCGATTACCTGTTCAACAGCCACTCCTGCATTGATAGCAATATACCCGCCGCCACCTCCTCCTCCCGGACCCTCCGCCTCATTTTGATCCCCGGATAATGCGCCATTAATAAAAACCTGATTGCCACCGCTTCCACCGTTGGCGTTGATAGTTATCCCGCTTACAGTTGAATTTATTATAATTGCTCCTCCTGCGCCCCCTCCGCCAGATCCATCATTGCCAGTCACTGTTAATGCTGTGTTAGGAGCACCTTGCGCATTTTGGCCAGCCTGCCCATTTGAAAGAACTTCTCCGGAACCTGAAACTGTTCCGTAACAAAGTAAATAGACCAGTCCACCACCACTTCCACCCGATCCAGGGTTTTTGTAGGGGGAATTACCCTCGCCGGCACCGCCGCCGCCGCCAAAGTATACATTGCCAGTTGTATAATCCAAAGGCCTTCCGCCTAATCCACCATTATTACTTCGCTTATCTCCACCCCATGCAGTATTTCCCGGTGCAGTGGTTAAAGGGTTGTTTGGAGTTCGCCCCCATTTATACCCTCCTCTCCCACCTCCTGTTGAGGGGGTTAAAGGCACCCATGCACCCTCAAGTGCCCATGCCTGGTTATATGCCGGATTTGTAAGTCCACGCCCATTCCATAAAAGAGGATTTGCATTTCCTCCGTTTGCACCTCCTCCACCTCCGGCCTGAAAAGCACAACCACCCCCACCTCCATTTGCCATTGCAGCACTTCCGTATTGCCCGGATTTAGTATCATAAACTGAATCATATCCTGCAATGCCCTCACCTTTCTTTGCCGCATAGGTATTATTCGTGGTGCCCATATTATTTGAACTTGTACTGCCAGCATCAAAAGCAATTGCACCTCTGAATCCCAGACCGGAAGCATTAATACTTCCCCCTGTATTAATAACCGTATTTAAACTTACTTCGATCACGCAAACTCCACCGACAGTTCCATTCCAATTTTGGGTGGTCATAACGCCTCCATTATTGACAGTTAAGGATGTATACCGTGGCACTCTCACGACCTGAGTTCTTCCTGAATCTGCAAGGAAAGCTTTAGTCATTGGGCATGTTAATGCGATTGTTGTACTGCCTGAAACCGCTTGAACCTCTGCAAATTCGTAGGTCCCGGTTCCGTTATAAGCAAGCACCTCACCCTGACTGCTATCTAGCGGAGATCCTATAATCCCTAACAAACTGCCATTTATCCAGGCTCCCCTTGTTTGGTAAATAAACAGTAAATCTCCAGCAGCCAGCGCAGCAGGAAAGCGATTATTTATGTTAAGTGAGTTTGCGCTTACCTGAATGGAAGCATCTCCTATTTTAATGTTAGCAGTAAGATCAATGAATTCGTTTACTATAGTGTTTCCTGCAACAACCTTGACCCCATTTTTACCGCGTTGAGCAAAAGCTGTCAGGGATAAAAGGAAACACACACTGGCAACAATGAAATTGCGCATTATAAAATAAAGTAATAGATGGCCATATAAAACTGGCCTTTCTTGTCACACAAGATAGGAAAAATCACTAAAACTTGCAGCATTCTCACTTAAAAGCTTTTGGCCCGAACATTTTGCTAATTTCGCAAACAAACTTATTTAATTACAGGGAGTAGAATTGAAATTATGATAGCAGTATCCAATCTTTCACTTCGTTACGGGAAACGAAAATTATTTGACGAAGTCAATATCAAATTTACACATGGCAACTGTTATGGAGTAATAGGAGCGAATGGCGCC
>Ga0207067_10283_pt1 | contig 14409 bp, 10 predicted proteins | sample Alteio_BWMinCont_25_FD_153484 | JGI IMG/M metagenome (GOLD analysis project Ga0207067, IMG submission 153484) | Enriched cells from forest soil in Barre Woods Harvard Forest LTER site, Petersham, Massachusetts, United States -... | ecosystem: Environmental > Terrestrial > Soil > Temperate forest >...
GGTACAATTTACCCGGATGTGATAGAGTCTGTTTCTGTAAAGGGTCCTTCTGCGACCATCAAGTCGCATCATAATGTGGGCGGGTTACCTGCGAAAATGAATATGAAAGTGGTAGAACCTTTGAGAACTTTGTTTAAAGATGAGGTTCGCAGGGTCGGAAAAGCGCTGGGTGTTCCTGAACTAATTCTTCAAAGGCACCCCTTTCCGGGACCAGGCCTGGCCATACGCATCCTGGGAGAAGTGACCCGGCAAAAGGTAGTCATTCTACAGGAAGTGGATGCAATCTTTATTGAAGGCTTGAAAAGGGAGAATTTATATAAAGATGTATGGCAGGCAGGGGCCGTCTTTTTGCCCATTCAGTCGGTGGGAGTGATGGGGGATGAGCGAACCTATGAGCATGTCGTTGCATTGAGGGCTGTGAGTTCTGTGGATGGCATGACTGCTGACTGGTGTCATTTACCTTATGAATTTTTAGGTAGGATGTCCAATGAAATAATCAATAAGGTGAAGGGTATTAACAGGGTGGTGTATGATATCAGCTCAAAACCACCCGCTACGATAGAATGGGAATAAAAAATTTATTTTGAATGGTCAATGAGAAGTAATTCAATTGTTGCTTTTATTGTGTTTCTGTGTTTATTATTGGTTACAAATTGCTATGCTCAGGGGCCAAAGAAATCCAGGAAAGTGGAGACGCTTGATGGTAAAAAATTTTATATGCATACAGTGGAGAAGGGGCAAACGCTTTACGCAATTGCCCGTGCTTACGAATTAAAGGTGAATGATATTGTTATTGAGAACCCCACCTCTATTGATGGGATTAAACCAGGTCAAGTCCTGAAAATTCCTTTTCCGAAGGAGAAAGTACAAATTGCTGATGTTCTGACTAAATCAGACAGTTCCAAATTCTATTTCCATCAGGTTCAGCAAGGGGAGACCCTGTATTCGCTGTCTAAGGCTTATTCCATCAGTATAGACAAGATGAAAGAACTTAATCCTGATGTTAAGGAGGGGTTGAAATTGGGACAGACCATCCGAATACCTTCTGACCGGATTAAAGCCAATTCTTTATCGAAATCTGAAACAAAAGAAATGAGCCTGGTTTCACCACTGCATGAGCCAAAACCTATTTTGGGAGCAGACACCAGCAAAAAAATGAATCACTTTAATATCGGTTTGTTTTTGCCTTTCCGGTGTGCCGAAACCATTGACCTGGATATTGATAATCTGGTAAACGGGGGAGGAGAGCTTCCCGGAAAATCAACTGTTGCAATTCAATTTTACCATGGGATGCAACTGGCAATGGACTCATTGAGTAAACTGGGCCTTGAAGCTAAAATTCACGTATATGATATGGATGAGGGAGATTCCATGCAGTTTCAGAATTTATTAAAAAACCCGGAATTACTTTCTCTGAACATAATGATAGGGCCCTTGTATACTTCCGACTTTGTGCCGCTTTCCAAATTTGCAAGGGAAAACAAAATTTTTATCGTTTCCCCTTTATCCCAGCAAAATAAAATATTGTTCAACAATCCCTATGTGAGTAAGGTGACTGCATCTGTTACGACCCAAACAGAGCAAATGGCCAAGTATGTTGCTCAAAAGTACAAAGAAGAACGTATTATTGTCGTGAACAGCGGGAAGTCTAAAGATGCGCTACTCGTTAAGTCGTTTATGATTGAAGCAAATGAGGCCATGAAAAGGGCCGGAGCTGATTCGGTAATGGAGGTAAGGGGCTTCGGTGGAATCGGTAATTTTATTCAATCGTCAAAAACAAATATTGTCGTTGTTCCTTCTGCAGACAAAGCTTTTGTAACTGATTTTATTACAAAGCTGAACACCTTGAGAGAGAAAAATTCCATACTTCTGTTCGGTCTGGATTGCTGGACAGGTTTTGATAACCTGGATCTTGATTACCTTAGTAATATGCAGTTTCATTATCCTTCCTCAACGTATGTGGATTATGATAATGCGCAGGTGAAAAATTTTATTCATGCTTATGCCAGCCATTACATTTCCGACCCGGGTACTTTCGCTTTTGAAGGGTATGATGTAGGATTTTATTACCTGAATATGCTCAGAACATATGGAATCAACTTCCAGAATAAGCTGGGAGGCAGCAGGCAGAAAGGCCTGCAAACGGGCTTTGATTTTTATCAGGTTTCATCTGAAAGCGGTTTTGAGAACAAAGCGGTGTTTATGCTGATGTACCGGGATTACAAACTGGTTAAGGCGGACTGATGCAAAAACTGCTTAATAAGGGCATAATTGCCTATCCTATGGCCTCAATAATATCGTGTTTAGTAATAATGTGATATTCACCGGAAACATCCCTGACCATAACAGCTGTATTATCTCTGGTGATTTTCCTGGAAACATCTTCTATAGAAGCAGAGGCTTCCACAAAAGGAAAGGCGGCCTGCATGAGGGATTCTATTTTCTGGTTCCTCAGTTCGGGCTTCTCTATTAATTTACTGAACAGTTGGGAATCGTTGATGGAGCCTACGAAGGCATTCTCCCTGGTAATTGGAATCTGCGAAATATTGTACTTAGACATTTTTTCAACAGCTACGTGCACTGACATGCCTGCATCCAGAGTGATTAGTTTCTGATGCTTATGTCCCTGAATAAGGTCAATGGCCTTGGGCTTTTCCTTAACGAGAAAACCTCGGTCACGCATCCATTCGTCGTTAAACATTTTCGCCAGGTAACGAGTTCCGTGATCGTGAAAGATAACAACCACGACGTCTTCCTTTTTGAAATTTTCTTTCAGCTGCAGAAGCCCTGCTATTGCTGATCCAGCTGAATTGCCTGCGAATATTCCTTCCTGGCGGACTATTTCTCTCGTGTAGATAGCGGCATCCTTATCCGATACCTTTTCGAAGTGATCAATGACAGAGAAATCAACATTGTCCGGCAAAAAATCCTCTCCGATGCCTTCAGTTATATAAGGGTAAATTTCTTCTTTATCCAATATGCCAGTTTCCTTGTACTTCTTGAAAACGGAACCGTATGTATCTATTCCCCACACTTTTATGTTTGGGTTCTTTTCTTTCAGATATTTGCCGGTACCGCTAATTGTCCCTCCAGTTCCTACTCCTACGATAAGGTGTGTAATTTTGCCTTCTGTCTGCTCCCAGATTTCAGGACCTGTCGTTTCATAATGTGCCTTAGCATTGGATGGGTTGTCATACTGGTTGGCTTTCCAGGAATCAGGGGTTTCTTTTTCGAGCCGGGATGAAACAGAGTAATAGGAGCGGGGATCCTCCGGATCGACATTGGTTGGACATACTATTACTTCGGCACCAAAGGCACGCAAAGCGTCCATCTTTTCCTTACTTTGCTTATCAGTCGTGGTAAAGATGCATTTATAGCCCTTGATGATGGCTGCCATGGCAAGACCCATGCCTGTATTACCAGATGTGCCTTCGATGATGGTATATCCAGGCTTTAATTTGCCTTGCTTTTCGGCATCTTCTATCATCTTAACGGCCATCCGGTCTTTGATGGAATTACCTGGATTAAATGTTTCTACTTTGGCCAGACATAGCGCTTTTACCTCTTTTGTAATCCTATTGAGCCGTACCAAGGGGGTGCGGCCTATTGTTTCAAGAATGTTGTTATAGTACATATGATAATTTTTTGCGCAAATTTAGGGTTTTAGCTGAAGCGGATCGCTTTGACAGGCGTTATTTTCGAAACAATAAACGAAGGTAACAGCAACATAACAAGACATGTCAATAAGGTTCCTGCGTTAAGCAGAATTATCTGCATAAGGTCCAGGTGAATGGGCACTACGGGGACATAATATGTTTCCTGGGATAACGTGAAAATGCCAAATTTACTTTGAATGACAGCTATTCCGATTCCGATGATGTTTCCCCATAATAAGCCTTTGCCGATCAGGTAAATGGCATTGTAAAAAAACACTTTCTGTATGCTCCAGTTTCCTGAACCCAGAGCTTTCAATACGCCTATCATGTTTGTCCGTTCGAGGATCAGAATCAGTAAGGCGGAGATCATATTTATAGATGCAACGAGTACCATCAGACCTATCACTATCCATGCATTTACATCCTGAAGGTCGAGCCAGGAGAAAACGGTTTCATTTGCCTGCCTTACCGTCTGGGCGACCAGACTCTGCCCGGCCAGATCATTCACTTCTTCGCCTATCCTTTTCAGGTCATCGAAATCACTCAGGAGTACTTCAAAGCCGCCAACCTGATTTTTGTTCCAGTTGTTCAATTTTTGTAACTGGGCAATGTCAACAAAAACAGTTTTCTTATCATATTCTTCAAATCCTGTATCATAGATTCCACTTATGTAAAACTCTTTGACCCGTTGCTGAAGATTATTAATAAAATAAATAAGCAGGCGGTCTCCTGCTTTCTTTCCAAGCCTGTTTGCAATGCGTCTGGAGATAACAATATCCCTGTTCATTCCTGAGTCAAGAACTGAAAAGATTTTACCATCCTGAAGGTTTTTTTTGACAAACGTCCAGTCAAAGTCACTTCCTACTCCTTTCAGCAATACTCCTTCATTGTCAGTCTTTGTTTTAATAAGCCCTGTTTTAACCGCGTAAACCTGAACGTGTCGGACACCTTTCAGCTTTGTAAGTGGTAGTAGAAAATCCTGATTTTTGTTTATCGGTGCAGGCTCCTGTGAAGTATTATTGTCATAATTAGTGATCTGAATGTGTGCGCTGAAACCGATTATTTTTTCACGAATTTCCCTCTGAAATCCTTTAACTATGGCCACAGTTAGTATCATAACCGCCAGGCCCAGTGCTATACCTGATACGGCTATCTTTACAATAGGCCGGGATATCTGCCTGTTATTCCTATCGCTCCTTAAAATATGCCGGGCTATAAAGAGTTCAGTATTCATATCGTATATTCGTGTTCCTGTTTTAAATGTATGGATAAATTCTTAGTTCTGCTTCTCTCTTGTTTTCTTTGGCTGACTATTTCATCACAGGGATTGGTCCGTGTTGATAATGTTGTCAAAACCGCACTCGATATCAAGACGGGTGCCCAAAAAACGGAACTTTACCTTCCTGATCTGAAGGGTAGGGCAGTGGGCCTTATCGGGAACCAGACTTCCATGGTCGGGAAAACCCATTTATTGGATACCTTGCTGGCTCTGGGAATTAACGTAAAGAAAGTGTTTGGACCTGAACATGGCTTTAGGGGAACGGCTGATGCAGGAGATCAGGTTAAGTCAATGAGAGACAAGAAAACCGGATTACCCGTGATTTCACTCTATGGCAAAAATGAAAAACCCTCTCCTGCTGATCTGAAAGACCTGGATGTTCTTGTATTTGATATTCAGGATGTAGGTGTGCGGTTCTATACGTATATCTCCACGTTGCATTATGTGATGGAAGCCTGTGCAGAGAACAACAAATTGCTGATTGTGCTTGACAGACCTGATCCCAATGGATATTATATAGATGGACCAGTACTGGAAAATAAATTCAAATCTTTTTCCGGCCTGCATCCGGTACCTTTGGTTTATGGCATGACGATCGGGGAATACGCTCAAATGATAAACGGTGAAAAATGGCTGGAGGGAGGTGCACAATGTAATCTGAAAGTAATCCCTGTGGATGGTTATGAGCACAGTGACTTTTATGAACTCCCTGTCAAGCCGTCCCCTAATCTTCCGAATATGGCTTCTGTCTATCTCTATCCTTCCCTTGCTCTTTTTGAAGGAACCATCGTAAGCGTTGGAAGAGGAACAGAATTTCCTTTTGAAGTGATCGGTTACCCAAAACTACCTGACTCCAAATTCACATTTACCCCACACAGCATTGCTGGTGCCGTCAACCCGCCTTATAAGGATGAGCTTTGCAGTGGATTTGACCTTAGAAATTTTGGCAGTATGTTTATAAAAAACACCAAGTGTCTTTATTTATATTGGCTTCAGGGCACTTATAAGAATACAAAGGATAAAGCCAACTACTTTAACAGCTACTTTAATCTGTTAGCAGGAACAGATGAGCTGAAGAAACAGATCATTGATGCTGTCCCAGAAAGCGACATCCGTAAAAGCTGGGAACCGGGGTTGGATAGATTTAAAGTCATCCGTAAAAAATACCTGCTTTATAAAGATTTTTAATACCCCTGCAGTACTTTCCCTTTCTAAGCCGGAATTACCAACTTTGTAGCGGATGTTGGACGTTCGCCAATCTGCTGACGCCACATGGCATAATACAAACCTTTTTGGTCTATGAGTTCTGTGTGGCGCCCGGATTCGATCACTTTTCCATGCTCAAGAACAAAGATACTGTCAGCATGCATAATGGTGGATAAACGATGTGCTATCATGATTGTTATGTGATCTCTGCCGTCCGATACTTCCCGTATGGTCTTTGTGATCTCCTCTTCAGTCAGGGAGTCCAGCGCTGAAGTTGCTTCATCAAAAATGATGAGGTGCGGTTTACGGAGCAATGCTCTGGCTATCGATAAACGCTGCTTTTCTCCTCCTGAAACTTTTATTCCACCCTCACCTATAACCGTTTCAATACCGTTTTCTGCGCGGGCCAGAAGATTCTGGCAGGCCGCCTGGTGCAGGACATCCATACATTCAGCATCGGTGGCATCCGGGTTAACAAACAATAAATTTTCTTTGATTGTACCTGAAAATAATTGAGTATCCTGCGAAACGAATCCAATTTGCCTGCGCAATTCATAATTGTCAATTTCCTGTTCGGGTATATTATTGTAAGAAATTGTGCCTGAAACAGGACGATACAGGCCAACCAGTAATTTGACCAATGTAGTTTTTCCGGCTCCTGAAGGGCCGACAAATGCGATGGTTTCTCCAGTTTTAATTTTAAAACTTATTCCATCTACGGCATTCGTAGTCGCACTCTGGTGTTTGAATGTTACATCCCTGAATGTAAGCAGATTAACAGGCCCCAATGGTTTTGGATAAGCCGGGCGGGGCTCCTGTTCCTTACTCATTAATTCCTCAAAGTTGTTGAGTGAAGCCTGAGTTTCCCGATAAGTGGCAATCACATTTCCAAGTTCCTGGAGTGGCCCAAAAATAAAGAAAGAGTATATCATCAGTGTAAATACCTGGCCCACCGTGATTTTGTTCTGAAAAACAAGGAAGTACAACATAAAAATAAGACAGGTGCGCAAAAAATTGACCGCAGTACCCTGAATAAAACTTAAACTTCGTATGAATTTCACTTTACTGAGTTCCAGCTTTAATATTTTTTCTGTCACGGTATTTAAACGATTCACCTCCTGATTCGTGAGCCCAAGGCTTTTTACAAGCTCTATGTTCCGAAGCGACTCAGTAGTGGATCCGGCAAGGGCAGTCGTTTCTCCTAAAATTATTTTTGATACTTTTTTTATCTTTTTGCTTAAGAGGGAACTTACCAAACCAAGTAAAGGAACAGTAAGCAGGAATACCGGAGCGATTACCCAATTCAGGCGTATGGCATACCAGCTGACAAAAATAATTCCAACGGAGGATTGAAATACAACATTGACAAAAGAGGTTATGAATTTCTCCGAATCTGAACGCATCTTTTGAATTCTACCCAGGGTTTCTCCACTTCGCTGATCTTCAAAATCCTGATAGGGGAGTTCAAGAGAGTGCCTGATTCCATCGGTATACATTTGCGCTCCTGTGCGTTGAATGATAACGTTTGTAAAATAATCCTGAAAATTTTTTGCTATCCGGGATACCATGGCAACGCCCATGGAGGCCAGCAGGAGGAAAATAATCTGGCCAAAGAAGACAGAAAATGAACGTTCAATCGGGCTGTTTTTGAGCTGACTTCCGAATTTATTTAAAATTTTCCCGCCTATATAAGGATCCATCAGGGAAAAACACTGGTTTACGCCTGCAAGCAACAATGCCAGTAAAGCCAGCATCCAGTGTTTCTTCAGATAGGACAGGAGCAGCTTCACAAATTAAAAGTCTTTGCTTGTAAAACTACCGGCTTCTTTTATACTGGTCTTTTGTCCATTTTTATAGACAATTACAAAGGCATCTGTAACGCCTTGTTCTACAAGAATCTTTTTATAATTGCCTGCATCTTCATAACTACCAAAGCCACCTACTGTAAGCAGTGTCATACCATTTTCAGGAATAAGTTCTATTCCTTCTATTTGAATAAATTTCCAGGCCATGTCTTCATTCATTTTTTCAAGGGTCCGATAGGCACCGATCTGGACTTTGTATTCCAGCTTTGCCCATTTTTTCATTGTCATAGCTGATGTTTCCATATTATAGGCATTCAGCACTTCCTGATCAAATTTAGCCTTTTCAGTTATGTCAACGATAAAGGCATCTTTATACCCTGCGGTTATAATTGCAGACTTGAGTATCTCTGCAGTCGACCGGATAGCCGTCCCTCCGACGATGTATCTGATCACCCCTTCTTTATCTACAAAACTTTTAACGTTTTTAAGATTCGGAAAATTAGTATTGGGAAGTTTTTGAGCAAATGCTCCAATTTGTACTGAATATAGAGGATCTTGCTTGTGAAACACTACTTTATGTATTTTCAGACCTTTGGTCAGATCGGGATTAACAATAATCTCCTTTTTTGCCGCAGGGGAAGGGGGGGTACCAGTTGAAGCCGGAGGAGCTGCATTTGCAATTGGATCCGGGGTTGGGTTTGTATTTGCAATTGGATTTGCCGGGGCAACTGGCTCCTGAATAACAGGAGGTGTTGCTATCATCTTATGACTTGCACATTCCTTGAGTCTCCCGCGTGCATCCTGTACATAATCATTGGAATTGTCTGAAATGATAGCAGTGAATTCCTCAAACACTTTTTTTGCTTCCTCACAGCGATTAAGTGAGCAATAGCAAACGCCAAGGTAATAAAGGGAATAGATTGGCGTGCGTCTTTCCAGGTAATAACTGGGTGCATATTCATTTGTACGGTACTTAATTGCATTTTCAAGGTAATCAACTGCTTTTTGTTTCTCCGTATTTGTTGCTACGTAACACACTCCGATTAAATATTTAACGTTGGGGTTTTCCGGATCCATCTGATCCAGTTCATAAAGCAGTGGCAAGGCATCTTTGAATCGTTCAAAACGAAGATGAATAACAGCTTGATAAAACGTATTGAGAAATTTCTGGCTTTCATTCCCGTAGGCGAAGCAGGAACTTGAAATTGCAATAAACAGGATGCAGATGAGAAGTAGTTTCTTCATGGCAATTAAAGATTAATTCAAAATCAAAAATAGCGCTAAATGCTACCTGAAAAGGAGCTATATTCAACAGGAATTGAACAAAGGGGTGTTAATAAAAGAGCGAATACAAATCATCCAATGCGAATTGGCTGAAAATTATTCAACAATGATCACCAGGTATTTATCACTACCCCAGAAACTGTCCGCATCGGTAATGATTATTTTCTCTATCTTTTTTCCTTGTTCCCCCTCAAATCTATAGGAATCTGAAGGGTGGTTCGTCAGCAACTTAGCCTTTTTACAAGCCAGAGGAATTTCTTTAACCGTGCTTATATCCACTTTGGTAAAATAGTTTTTATTGAAATTATCTTTAAGTTTCTGCGACTTACCCAGACCAATAAAACCTCCCTCTTTGGTTAAAACCCCTTGTTTAATAAGTTCTTTGGAAGTTCCAAATGCATAATAGGCGGTATTTATTTTTTCGGTTTTCATAGCTGATTCCTGTTTTGTTTCATCCAGGGTCGTTTTAACTGAAGAAAGCTCAATATTCATTTTTTCAAGATTTTCTTTGAGGCCGGCAATCTGAATATCTTTATCCTGCAACTGGTTATTCAACCGGTCTATCATTTTCTGAAGCTCCTCTATTTTCATATTGGCATTTTTTAGTTTTACGCCCATGCCAGCTATCCTTTTTTTATTCTGATTGATCAGGTCATAAATGGATTGCAGGTCAGAAACAATCTGCTCCTCTTTGTTTTTGACATCTCCATCCTTATTCACTTTGTCAATTATATTTTCCTTTTCTTTAATCTTATCCAGATTATCCTGAATCAGATTGTAGGACCGGATAAAAGATTCAATGGTGGAGTCTTTTTTAACTACTTCACCTTTCAGGTTGCCATTAACCGCATTCAAACTGTCTTTGATGTGATCAGCTTCAGATTTTCCATTGTTGCCGCAGGAAAACAGCAGGGGTATTCCAAAAATTACAAACAGAAGTTTTTTCATAGTAGTAGTTTATTGTATTCAAAAGTAGTCTATTTTAGCATACCTCTGCTATTGATCATTGTCCACTACACTCCCTGAGGCTTTGTCCGTACCATCCAGAATTGCAAGTACATCATCAATGTGGTAAATGCCGGAGGTTATTTTGTTGCTCAGAATGATCACTGTAGTCTGATCTTTAATTCTACGGTAAAAAACATTATTATATCCATGCCACCAGCCATTGTGGTAGATAATTTTATCTCCGTTTTTCTCTTCAATCATCCTCCAGCCATATCCATAGTTCCTTTTGCCCGGATGTTCTTTACTTGCTCCTGTGTATGCTTCATCCAGGCTTTCTTTCTTTATCAGCGTTCCGGCATAAAGGGCCTGATCAAATAAAAACAAGTCGTCGATCGTCGTGAATATGTTTTTATCACCCAGAATTCCATCCAGGTAATCATCGTCGTACTGTTTGCGGTTGGCTTTATGTCCAATGGTTTTTTCCTTATGAAGCTTATTTGAATCGGGATTACTTACCCATGTATTTTTCATCCCCAGTGGTCTGAAGATTTCAGTACGCATTACCTCTGCAAATTTCTTACCCGAAACTTTTTCTATGATGTTCACCAGTAAACTGTAATTGGTATTGCAATATTCAAATTTCCTGTTTGGCTGGGCATAAAGGGGAGGTTTTTTTTCAATGATCAGTTTAAGCAAGGCATCATTGCTAATTGGCCTGTCCTGACAACAATATAAACTGTCACAGAAATACATGTAGTTTGGGAGACCTGAACGATGCGTGAGCAAGGATTTAACCGTGACTTTTTTATAGGGAAAATCAGGGAAAAATTCGTCCACTGTTTGTGTATATTTCAAAAGACCCTTTTCATGTAAAATAATGACAGCCATAGCCGTAAGTGGCTTTGATGAAGAACCCAGCTGAAAGGCAGAATTCAAGGTAAGCGGATATTTTGTCTTAAAGTCAGCTACTCCGTAACTGCCTTTGTAAATAATCTGACCATGCTGCGCAATTAAAATATTACCATTAAATCCGGATGTTTTGAATTTGGTTTTAAATAATGCTTCCAGTTGTTTTGTTTTTTGCCCTTGATGCACTTTTAAGTGCTCTCCGGCCAAACTGTCCGCCAGAGCAGTACTATCTATCCGCACTGCTTTTAAAATTATTTTTGAATCCGCTTGAGGCGAATTGGTACAGGCATTAAAAAGCAGAGAAGCAGTGACAAATAATAATGCGCTGTTTTTTATCCCCATCTGATAACTGCGCCTATATGGAGTACAGCAGATGCCCGCATGTGATTCAACTTGCAAATCTGATCCGGAGTTTTGCCGTATCTCCGTGCAATGGAGTAAATGGTGTCTCCTTTCCGGACCGTGTAATATCCGGCTTTCCCTTTGGAACCTGCTACAAATTGCTTGCTGTTCTTTTTACCGGAAGTAATCATATTTCTGCTGTTTTTATGCATGACATAATACTTTCCTCCCAGAAAACTTTCATAAAACTCAAAACTTTTAGAAGTAATCATTACTGTATCTCCAACAAGTCTTTGTTCGTCAAATGAAATAAGTTCATTCGGATCCAGGGGTTCTCCTTTGTAGCGTACCTCAAAGTGAAGATGGCTGCCAAAAGAATGCCCTGTATTGCCACCTAGTCCAATCAGTTCACCTGCATTGACGTATTGATCGGTATGTACCAGGATTTTTGAAAGATGTGCATAAATCGTTTCCAGGCCGTTTTTATGCCGGATGATAACTACGTTCCCATAGGAACTGTTCAATTTTGCAATACGTACCAATCCATCAAAGGCTGATAAAACGGTATCGCCTGTTACCAGATGGATATCAACCCCAAAGTGGGGCTGCCGGTGCCTGGCCCCGAAACCTGAGTTGGTCCTTCCAATACGGGGCATCACGAATGCAGAAGAATAGTCTCCGGTCAGAATTAAATTAACAGTGTCTTTGAAAACATTGGCTTCAAAATGATAGGGATGAATTACGGTAGTGTCCCATTGACAATACATTTCATATGCAGGTATCTGCGAAACAGAATCCGAATAGGAGGAAAGACATTTCAACAGATTTGAATTTACGGAAGTGGTATCAGCAGGCTGACATACCTCAAACATAGAAGTCTTACTTTTTGCAAACGAAATGGATGCCTGCAGGCACAAAATAAAAGATAAAAGAATGAAATTCCTGTTCATTTCTGTAAAATTGATAAATATACGGTCATTCCCTATTCCTCTTTAAAAATGTTGTGAAGCGAGGATTGTTTATAAGTTCAAAACCCGTGAACTTATATTTTCGGACCGGGAAGCTCTGGCACTTTTGAATAAATGTCCTGAAAACGACTATTGACTGAATCACAGGGTGTATCCACAAAATTATTCTCATCGTAATCGGATATAAAATCACCCTTTTCATCCAACTGAATAAACAGACATATATTTATTACACCATTTATACTCAAAGGAGTGTCCGTACGATATACATCTACCGGTTTGTCTGTTATCAGATAACTATATTGGTATCTGGTCTTTTCAAAAAGGCGTTCAACTCCGAGGTTTAATGTATCTCTGTTGTTTTTTTTCAGCCATCTGTTATATTCTGCAATCCAGCGTTTTAGCTTAATCTGCAGAAGTATCTCTCTGGATTCATCGAGCAGCAATGGCGATTTGCGCTTTAAGTGGTTTAATCTATGCCTGCAGCTGTCTGGTTCAAACTCGCCACTGTTCACATAATCACTTATGTCAATTTGCATAGGCATCATGTTATACATCTCATACTTTTTATTTTTGCAGGCACTCAATCCAATTGCAAGTACCAGGCAGACCATCAACACTATTTTTTTCATGACTTCTTCTATGCTTTTAGCCTGTGGGAAAAACGATACGATCCTTTGCAGCACTTCATCAACAACTGCATCCGGACAAGATGCGCCACTGGTCAGCATAATATCAACAGGCTCAACTGCCGGCAGGAAATTTTCACTTGTGAGAAGCACCTGTTTATGGTAATTGAAATGGTTTATTTTTTTAGCTGAGCTAATCTCTTTTGCGGAAGAAATAAAATAAGTAGGTAATTTCAGCTCACATAAGTCAACGAGGTGAGAGGTATTCGAACTATTATATCCACCCACTACAATTGCCAGGTCTGCCTTCTTCTCTAACAGCCCGTAGGTAGAATCCTGATTTTCGTTGGTTGCATAACACAAGGTATCTCGGGTGTCCGCGAAATGATCTTTCAGCTCCAATGCTCCATACTTCTGGATCATGACCTGTTTAAAATAATCTGCTATTCCCTGTGTATCAGATGCAAGCATGGTGGTTTGGTTAATTACACCAATGCGTTGAAGGTCCTTTTCCGGCTGAAATCCCGCAGAACAACGATCATTAAAAATTCTGTAAAATTCGGTCCCGTTTAATTCTCCCAATATGAAAGCTCCCAGCATTTTAGCTTCGGCCATATCTTTCAGAACTATGGACGGGGCATTCTGCTCGCTTCTTGAGAATGTTGCACGGGTTTCTTCGTGGTTATGTTTGCCGTGAATGATAATAGAATACTTATCCATGCCCAATTTTTCTGCACGGCTCCAGACCTTTTCAACAAAGGGACAGGTTGTATTGTACTTATGGACTTCTATGCCAATCGTATTCATATGATTCTGAATCTCAAGTGTAGTTCCAAAGGCAGGAATGATGACGATGTCTTCTGCATTTAATTCCTCCCAGGGTATCAACTGGTTCCCCAGAGTGTCCATTAGAAAACGCACCCCTCTTTCTATAAGGTCCTTGTTAACACCGGGATTATGAATCATCTGACTCAGCAGAAATATCCTTTTTCCAGGATTTTCTTCAACTGCTTTGAACGCTATTTCAATTGCATTCTCAACGCCGTAACAAAAACCAAAATGCCTGGCGAGCAGGAACCGGACGGGGCCAAAATCCAAAAGCGTAGGTGAAAAATCTTTCTTGCGGGGATCCTGTATCCGCCGGGCATTCTTAATCACTGAGATGATAGGACTCTTGTAGAATTCGGGGATGTTAAATTCTTTCACGTGAATATCAAAGGTAGGATTTTTTTTATTTTGATTAGATTTGTACCATGACTAAAAAGCGGTTGATTTTAATTACCAATGATGATGGAATAATGGCTCCCGGCATCCGGGCACTTACAGAGGTGATGCGGGAACTGGGAGAGGTGGTGATTGTTGCCCCGGACAAGCCGCAATCCG
>Ga0207067_10285_pt1 | contig 14357 bp, 2 predicted proteins | sample Alteio_BWMinCont_25_FD_153484 | JGI IMG/M metagenome (GOLD analysis project Ga0207067, IMG submission 153484) | Enriched cells from forest soil in Barre Woods Harvard Forest LTER site, Petersham, Massachusetts, United States -... | ecosystem: Environmental > Terrestrial > Soil > Temperate forest >...
AATGGGATCGGGGCATGGGATTGGGTAGTGTTTGTCCTCATAATCTCTGATCATCAGTAAAACAATTTGCAGGTCTTGCCCCCTGGGGCTGGAAGGTTTAACCTTTTCGTCAAACATCCTGTCGGCCCATTCCAGGCATGACTTATATTCCTTTTCTGTTTTTATAGGTTTCAATTTCATCTGTATATATTTTGTTAGTTTTTATTGTCATATGGAATACGCCATTTCTTTATATTCATTTCTGTTGGTAAGCTGTTGGCTTATGGCTATTTTATTGTTCAAAATTTATTTTTTATGATAGTTAACCGAAGCAGCATTAATTTTATCATATTCCGGATGAGTTCCAAACCATTTTATCTGTATGGCCTTATATTCAAAAACGATTCTGACTATCATCCTGTATTTGTTTCCCATTATATTAAAAATCACCCTGTCGTCTCCAACCAGGCTTGCGTTGCCATATGTTTTTTTAAGTTCATTGAAATTTTTAAAATCACTTTTCAAAAGTTCACTATACCATTCCAAAATTGCATTTCGGGCATGTGGATATTTTTTACAATATTCCAAAAGCGTATTTCGGGCAATAATATTAAACACGTAACGAAGTTAGTAAGTTTACTAATAGTAAACAAATTTAAAATATAAATAAACGGAATGGATATGATGCGCCTGTAGTAAGGAGGTTAGGGAGGCATTGGACCTATATACCTCAGGCAGGGATTTGTACTTTGAGTGAAACAAGGGATATGAAAAACAAGTTTCAGGTCTTCCACAGCTTTATCGATTACGCTGAATTCAAGATCAGGAGTGTTCAGCCATTTTTTAAAACAGGCTTTATCGCGCATTTCAAAATTTTCGAATTTAGCTGGGTCAAAAACAGTGTCCAGCTTTGCTGCGTCAAAAACAGCATAGCTACCTTTGGGTAGCCTTATTATAAATGTTCCATCCGCAGCAGGATTGATTTCAGCGATAATGTCTCTGGCCTGAATAGAATGCTTACTTTTTAAAATCAGTAATTTTTTTACCAATGGCTTTTCCTTACCGCAACGCTCGAGGATTGCTTTAGTAGGCATGGCTCCGCCACAATAGGAATTAGTCTGCAACACAATTCCTGAAACTGGAAATTCAACTTTGTATTCATATTGAGTTCCTGTTGCAGAATAGGTTTTACAGCCTGAATCTGAAATCCAAAACAGGATTAATAAAACAAAAACAGTCGTATTCAAATTTAACTTAAACATCATGTCGGTGGAATGTTAGATTTTATATATTTGCTTCACAAAATAGCATATTTTGCTTGATATTATTTCATAATTGACCTCAAAAATTTAAAATCAGCACATGAAAAAAGGAACTTTACTTCAGACAAGCCTTATAATTTGTTTATGGTTTATTTTACCTGACGTCTATGGTCAGGTAAAAAGTAAGAGCATACTAACCAAAGTTCTCAGCAGTAAAATAAAGATTGTTCCTGGCACTGTCCAAACAATGGTTCAGACAAGTGTTCTGCCCTGGATGCAGGCTCCATTTATGAGCCCTAAAGGTATCCAACAAATTCAGCAAGGCAAACAACCCAATTTTTATGATATAAAGGCAGCACACGATTCATATATGATCCAACAGAAAAAATCCGGTGCCGAAGTGGAAGATGATATTTTCGGGCGTTGGGCCAATTATTGGGAACCGCGGGTTTACCCTTCCGGACAATTTCCCCCTCTTGATGCGGTGAATGTGCAGGTGAAACAATATCTTGCCGCAAAAAGCAACCAGAACCAGACCAACAGGATGACCGCTTCTGCCTGGAGTGCTATCGGGCCATACGGACTACCTCCCAGTGGCACAAATGGATATGATGCAGGCCGTGGATCCGGGAGAGTTAACTGTATTACTTTCGATCCGTCAAATGCAAATATTATATGGACAGGATTCCCTGCAGGTGGACTCTGGAAGACAACAGACGGAGGAAACACATGGAATAACGCAGCCAGTTTTACTAATTCCAATGGTGTGTCAAGCATAGTAATTTCTCCAAGTACTCCATCCACCATGTACCTGGCTGATGGAGATGCAGATGAAGGAAGTCATTCACCAAGTCAGGGTGTTTTTAAATCTACAGATGGGGGAGTCACCTGGAATTTCACCGGTCTGAAATGGAACCTATCTGATCAATCAAGGATTTACAAGTTGCTGGTTCACCCGACTAATCCAAATATACTTATCGTAGCTGCAACCAATGGTTTATGGAGAACCACAGATGGAGGAACGACATTTTCAAAAGTCACTTATAATTACCAGGGAAGCAATTATACAGGTGGTACATTTACGGATTTAAAATTTAAACCGGGAGACCCTAACACTGTTTATGCTTCCAGATTTTTTGGGGGTTCAAGCGCTTCAGGAATCAATACATCAACAGACGGAGGAGCCACTTTTGGCACTGATGTTTCACTCTCAACAGATGTTGGCCGGATAACACTTGGAGTAAGCGCAGCCGATCCTTCAGCTGTTTATGCATTATGTGGAAATGTAACAAACAGGACCTTTTACGGGCTTTACAAGTCGAGTGATGCCGGAGTATCGTTCAATGCACAGTCCAATTCACCTAACATTTTTGGATATGCCATTGATGGCTCAGACCAGGAAGGTCAGGAAGAATATACGCTTAGTATGGCTGTTTCTCCAACCAATGCGAATAATCTTTTTGTCGGAACGGTGAATCAATGGAAATCAACTGATGGAGGCGCAACCTGGTCCATTATGTCCTTCTGGACGAACAATACCCAGAATGTGGCCAACTGTCATGCGGATGTGCATGCTCTGGAAATTAATCCGCTTAATAGTATTATGTATTCAGGCAATGACGGTGGTATCTGGAAGTCTCCGGATGCGGGAGTTACCTGGACCAACATTAATACGGGAATCAACTGCCACCTTGTTGAGCGTATGTCCACTTTTGAATATAATTCAGGAGAAATAGTGATCGGATGTCAGGACAATAGTTCTTATCTGCTTTCCGGAGGAAACTGGACATCCATTGGAGGTACCGGAGATGGAGAAACAAATGTTATTGATTACTCAAATGGTCATACCATTTTTACCTCTACTCAAAATGGAAGCATGGCTAAGTCCACGGATGAAGCCCTTGATTACAATTATAACGTTGGACCCGCCTCAAACGGGGCCTGGACTACTCCTTTTGTGCAAAGCAGCCTCCATTCCACTACCATGTTTGCAGGATATGCAAGTTTATTTAAATCCACTCAGGGAGGGAATGCAGGAACCTGGACAGCCATATCTCCGGACTACAGTGGCGGTGGAGTATCTATGATCGAGCAATTAGCGGTGGATAACAGCGAGCAAACTATTTATATTGCTGTTGCCGGTGTTAAGATGTATAAAACAACAAATGGCGGAACTGCCTGGACTGATATTACTGCCGGTTTGCCGGTTGCCAATGCGAAGATTTCAAGGATATTTATTTCTCCTGCAAATCCAACAAATGTTTGGGTCACTTTTAATGGGTATAGTACTGGAAATAAAATTTTCTTCTCCGGTAATGGTGGATCGACATGGACGAATTTCTCAGGAACACTTCCAAATATTCCTGTTTTGTCAGGTATATATGACTACAATAGCACCAATCAGACTGTGTACATCGGGACAGATATTGGTGTTTTTGTCAGGGATAATACAACCAATGACTGGAATATACTGGGCACCGGGATGCCAAATATACCCGTACAGGATCTAAAGATTACCTATTCCGCTTTAAAACTTCGTGCAGGTACCAGGGGAAGAGGCGTTTGGGAAATTCCTATTAATACAAGCCCCAATCCTCCATCTGCAGCACCCTGTATTCAGGTCGTCAATTCTCCCTCGCTGTCTCATACTTACCAGCTATGGTATAACGGAACTGGAACGGGTTATATATTTGGACAAGACGTAAACAACATTACAGAAAACGCTGAATTTTATACGCCTGACGGATCCTATTCCCATGTTATGGGTGCTTCCCTTAATTTCTTTCATGCAGTCACATCTAACCCCGCTACATCAGTTATTACCGTAAAAATGTGGAAAAATGATGGTCCCAATGGAGCACCTGGAACTGTGCTGAGTCAAAAAAACGTACTCATCTCCAAAATTATGACTGATGTTGGTGCATCTGCTCCTACTCAGGTTTATTTCAACACCCCTGTTCCAGCGACTTCTCCTTATTATATTGGTTTTGATGTAAATTACATTAGTGGAGATACTGTTGGCTTATTAGCTACAAATTATGGGGCTCCTGCGACCAATACAGCTTTTATAAATATGAATAACGTCTGGCAAACGTATGTGACAGTTTGGGGAGCCGGATATAATCTGTCCATGGCTGCTTATGGCCTTGTAGGGACTGTTCCTGGATCTGCTTTTAGCGCCAGCCCTGTTTCCGGATCTCCTGGAACTGTTGTAGGTTTTACGAATAGCACAACCAATGGAAGCGGTTTCAGTTGGACTTTTACAGGTGGAACGCCTGCTGCTTCCTATTTCCAGAACCCTTCTGTCACCTATAGTACAGCAGGAGCTTACGATGTTAAACTGGTTTCTTATGGTTCCTGTTTTGCGAAGGACTCCATTACAAAAAAAGGATATATCAATATCGGGGCCTCCCAGGTTACTGCGACTGCAACTCCGGTTTCCTGTTTTGGCGGAAGCAATGGTGCTATAACTCTCAGCGTTTCCGGTACTGGTAATGTTTTTAAATGGTCCAATGGAGCTACTACACAGAATCTTTCCGGACTTGCCATTGGTACATATACTGTGACTGTTAATGCAGGAGCTAATCAAAGCACTGCTACAGCAACCGTTACCCAGCCGGCGGTATTATCAGCAGTACCATCGATTGTATCGGTGCAATGTAATGGGGGCAATAGTGGCAGTATAGATTTGGGAGTAAGTGGCGGGACAGTTCCGTATACGTATATGTGGAGCACAGGAGCAACGGGAAGGAACATTAACGGCATAACAGCAGGCTCCTATCAGGCGACTGTAACGGATTCCAAAGGCTGCAGCCTGACTCAGAGTGCGAGCGTGACCCAGCCAACGTTATTGTCACTAAGCAGTACGGTAACCAATACAACCTGTGGAAGCAGCAACGGTGCAATTGCGCTCACGGTGAGCGGTGCTACCTCACCCTATACCTATAGCTGGAGCAGCGGGGTAAAGACCCAGAACATAAGTTCCCTTTCAGCAGGCGGTTATACGGTAACGGTGACTGATGCCAGGGGCTGTAGCGCAAGCACAGCGGCAAGCGTAACTCAGCCTTCCGCTTTGGCAGTATCCACAGGGACAATAACATCTGTGACTTGTAACGGCGGTGCAACAGGCGGTGTGGCGATGAACGTATCGGCAGGATCTACTCCCTATACGTATAGCTGGAGCAATGGTGCGACCACCGAGAACTTAAGCTCGGTAACAGCGGGCACGTATAATTTCAGCGTAACGGATGCGGCAGGCTGCCAGTTTAATACTGCAGTTACGATAACACAGCCGGCTGCTATGGCTGTTGTTGTGTCCGGTGAAGGGGATGTAAGCTGCGGTGGCGGGAGCAACGGGAGTATATCTATTGGCGTGAGCGGTGGCAGCACTCCATATGCTTATAAGTGGACAGGCTCCACAGCCACCACGAAGGATTTAACCAATCTTTCAGCAGGTAATTATGTCCTGACGGTGACAGATGCCAGTGGCTGCAGCCAGACAAGATCTGTGACAGTTAATCAGCCGGCGGTGCTCTCAGGTATAGTTAAAACAATCGTTCCGGTTTCCTGCAACGGTGGCCATGACGGATCGGTGAGTATGACGATAAACGGAGGAGTGGCACCTTATACCTATAACTGGAACAGCGGGGCGACAAGCCAGAACATCACAGGAGTTTTGGCAGGCACATATAATTTAACGGTGACAGATAAAAACGGATGTCAGTCGGTAGTAAATGCTACGGTCAATCAACCTTCTGCAACAAGCGCAACTATAGCAGGCAAAGTCAATGTGAGTTGCAATGGAGCTAGTACAGGCTCTGTGAACTTAACGGTCAGCGGTGGGATCTCTCCCTATAAATATTCCTGGTCCAATGGGGCAAGCACCCAGTCACTGGCAACTCTTAAAGCGGGTGCTTACGGGGTGACGGTGACAGATAATAACAGTTGTACAGCCTATACGTCCACCAATTTAACGCAACCCTCGGCTTTGGCCGTGTGGACCACTTCCATCACTAATGTAAGCTGTAGCGGGGGAGCCAACGGTTCAGTTGCTGTAGCAGACAGCGGTGGCACAGCGCCCTATACGTACCTGTGGAGCAGCGGAGCGGTGGTAAACAACCCTTCGGGCCTGACAGCAGGCACGTATACAGTAACGGTAACTTCTACGGGCGGTTGTACCATCACCACCACAGCGGCGGTTACACAGCCTGCAGGCCTTGGCATAGCACTCAGCGCCAAAACCAATATTGTTTGTAACGGAGGCAACAGTGGAAGTATAAATGTTAATGTGAGCGGTGGCAGCGCACCTTATACTTATCAGTGGAGCAATGGTGGAACCACACAAAATATAAGCGGTCTTTCAGCCGGAGGTTATACCCTGACAGTAACAGGAGCGGGGGGGTGCTTCAGCACTTTTTCAACTTCTCTGAGCCAGCCGGCGGCTTTGGCGGTAACGGTCAGTAACCAGACCAATGTAAGTTGCGGCGGCAGTACGGGTACTATCAGCATTACATCCTCAGGCGGCACTCTGCCTTATAGTTATCTCTGGACCAACGGAGCTACAACGCAGAACGTGAGCGGCCTTGGGGCAGGTGTTTATTCGGTAAAACTTACTGATGCCAGCGGATGTACCGCTACTGTATCAGCAACCATCACACAGCCCGGGGCTTTAACAGCTGTATTCGGGGCAAACACGCCGGTGAGTTGTAACGGGGGTGCTAACGGAGGGGTGACGATCACTCCTTCGGGAGGCGGTGGAACATATACCTATAACTGGAGCAGCGGAGCTACTACGCAAAACTTAAGCGCTGTGGCAGCGGGTACCTATACCCTCACCCTGACTGACAATACGGGCTGTTCCTACACAAGCCCTGTCACTATTACTCAGCCCCAGGTGCTTGTGGCGACTGTGCAGAGCCATGTGGATGCAAGCTGTAATGGCGGTATGGACGGCAGTATTAATTTGTCAGTGACGGGCGGCAATACGCCTTATACGTATCTGTGGAGCAATGCAGGGACAGTAAGTGATATTTCGGGATTGGCTGCCGCAGGATATACGGTGACAGTGACCAGCACAGGAGGCTGTACTGCAACGGCTACGGCGACGATAGGTCAGCCAACGGCGATCACGGTTACACCAGCTATTACCAATGTAATCTGTAACGGAGGCAATACCGGTGCCATAGCCCTGACAGTAGCGGGAGGCACACCTGGCTATACCTACAACTGGTCCACGGGTGCCACGACAAAAAATTTAAGTACACTTAAAGCGGGCACATATGTTTTAAGCCTGACGGATGTTAAGGGCTGCGCCAAAACCATCAGCAGCAGTGTTACAGCGCCATTGGCGCTGAGTGCCACGGTGAGCAATGTGGGCAATGCCAACTGCAATACCAATAATGGTGGTTCTGTGACGATCAGTGTCACAGGCGGTACGCCGGCCTATACGTATAACTGGAGTAACGGGACTACCTCACAGAACATCCAGAACCTTTCTTCCGGCAGCTATACCGCTACGGTCAGTGATGCATCGCTTTGTAACACTACGGTTAGCGCAAGCGTCAGTCTTCCTCCCAATTCATCGGTGAGTATACTCAACAAAAAGGACGTCACTTGTCATGGGGACAGTAACGGAGCGATTAATATTGGAGTTAGCGGGGGGGTTCCTCCTTATGCCTATCAGTGGAGTAGTGGAGCCAAGACTCAGGATCTGAGCGGTTTAAAGGCAGGTACGTATAATCTCTCGGTCACTAACGGTGCGGGATGTTCACAGAACGCGACAGTTATCATAGGCCAGCCGGCTACGCTGCGGGATACATTAATTAAAACGGATGTGCTGTGCCACGGTGCCGCCTCAGGCGCACTGGCATTAACAATCAGCGGGGGAACGGTTCCTTATACGTATAGCTGGAGCAGTGGAACAACTGCGCAAAACGCGGGCAGCCTGATGGCAGGGACTTATTCGGTCACAGTAAGGGATGCAGCAGGCTGCGCTCTAAGCGCTTCCACCACTCTGACTGAGCCATCGGCTATTGCTGTCACAACCGCAAGCCAGACGGGAGCCACCTGCGGTTCCAAGAATGGGTCAGCTAATATAACGGTAAGCGGGGGCACATCCCCTTATATATACAGCTGGAGTAACGGGGCTCTGACACAAAACATAAGTTCTCTGGCAGCGGGAGATTATTCGGTAGTGGTAAAAGATGCGGGCAGTTGCTCAGTCAGCTATAAAGTGACCATTACCCAGCCCAGCAGTTTAAGTGCAACAGTTGCTAAAACAGATGTTTCCTGCAACGGAGCCAGCAATGGAAGTTTGGCTCTTACTGCCTCTGGCGGCACTTCCCCTTACAGCTATAGCTGGAGCAGCGGATCTTCGTCAGCAACCCTGAGCTCAATGCCGGCCGGAACGTATACGGCAACGGTGAGTGATGCATCGGCCTGTAGTTTTATTATTTCAGGGATCATTAATCAGCCGGTGGTTATTACAGCGGGTATTGCTTCGGTGAAGAATGCAAGTTGCTACAACCTGAGTGATGGGGGCATCAATTTAAATGTAACAGGCGGTACTACGCCTTATAGCTATAGTTGGAGCAGTGGTGCCACAACTCAGAACCTCTCAGCTCTTGCAGCGGGCACCTACTCGGTGAGCATCACAGATGCCAAAGGTTGCAGTTCGGCTCTGACGGGCAGCGTGACCCAGCCTTTGCCCTTTAGCGCGAGTGTGATCAGTCATATCGATGTAACATGTAACGGGGCAGCCAGTGGTTCCATTAACCTGAGTGTATCAGGAGCCACAGTGCCTTATACCTATAACTGGACCAACGGGGACACTGTTCAGGATCCAGGCAAGCTTAAGGCAGGAGTGTATTCTGTCAACGTCACCAGCTCTGCAGGTTGCAAAGCATCGGCTTCAGTGACCATCACTGAGCCACCGGCAGTAACGGTTAGTATCAAGACCCAGACCAATGTATCCTGCGGTGGGGGTAACGGAGCAGTCACTATTGGCGTGCTTGGAGGAACCTCGCCTTATAGTTATAATTGGTCCAACGGAGCTCTCACGCAGAATATTTCCGCTCTTGCAGCCGGAGGCTATACGGTAACAGCGACCGATTCCAGGGGCTGCAGCGCTACCGGGAAGGTAATCATCACCCAGAGTTCAGGCTTGTCGCTCAGCATGACTTCTCCGAAAAACGTTAGTTGTAATGGAGGCAGCAATGGTTCAATCGCGGTATTGGTCAGCGGGGGTGCTACTCCTTATACTTATAGTTGGAGTAGTGGGGGAACCGCTTCCACGGTATCTGCTTTAGCAGCGGGTAGCTATACGGTTACCGTAAAAGATGCCGGGGGTTGCAGCAGCACGCTTTCTGCAGCGATTACCCAGCCGGCCATAATCAGCACCAGCATTGCTTCTCAGGTGAACGTCTCCTGTAACGGCGGTAATACCGGTTCGGTAAGTATTTCAGCCTCGGGAGGTACATCTCCTTATATGTATAGCTGGAGCAGCGCTCAGAGCAGTTCATTGGCCAGTGGTTTGTCAGCGGGTACTTATTCAGTTACTGTGAGCGACGCTATGGCCTGTAGTCATTCAGCCCAGGTAACAATCACCCAGCCCTCAGCGCTCTCAGTTATTTCGGGGGGGATTGTTGCCAACAGCAGCTGCGTTTCCAGCAGCGGAAGCGTGAGTATTACGGTGAGCGGGGGTACTCCTGCCTATACGTATTCCTGGAGTAACGGTAGCACCACCCAAAACATATCTGCTTTACAGGGAGGTGTTTATGTGGTTACGGTGAGTGATGCAGGGGGCTGCAGCAAGAGCCTTGCTTCTACCGTGACCCAGCCAGGCTCTTTGGCTATAGGTGCAGGGACTATTGTTAATGCGAGCTGTAACGGGAACCTGAACGGTTCTGTCAGTATTAGCCCCAGTGGCGGTACGGGGTCTTATACGTATTTATGGAGCAGCGGAGCAACCAGTGAGAACATTACAGGTCTTGGTCAGGGAACCTATGTAGTGAGTGTTACCGATGCCGCCGGCTGCCACGATCAGGCTAATTTTATGATCACCCAGCCTGCAGCGCTATCGGCCGTAATCAGTACCTCTTCTGCCATCACCTGCAACGGAGCTTCCAACGGAGCCTTGGCCATGACAGTGAGTGGGGGAACCAGCAGCTATACTTATAACTGGTCCAATGGGCAGACGGTAAAAAATCCATCTTCTCTTTTGGCCGGCACCTACAGTGTGACTATCACCGATGCACATGCCTGTACAGTCCAGTCTTCTTATACACTCGCAGACCCAATGGCCTTTAGTGTGAGCATCATCGGTCAGGGTAACGTCTCCTGCAACGGAGGCTCCAATGGAAGTGTCAATGCAGGTGTCAGTGGCGGAACCTCGCCCTATTCCTACTTTTGGTCCAGCGGACAGACATCTGAGGATTTAAGCAATGTCAGTGCGGGTACCTATAGTGTCACCGTGGGTGACGCAGGTGGCTGTACTTCCAGCACCAGTGTGACGCTCAGTGCTCCGGCAAAGATTGGCATTGTCACTACACCAGCCAATGTATCGGTTAACGGGGGCAGTAGTGGAATCATTGTCACCTCGCTCAGCGGTGGAACCCCTCCTTACGTTTACCTGTGGAGCGATGCAAAACAAACCCAAAATGATTCCTCACTTGTTGCGGGCACCTATACGGTCACGGTAAAGGATGCCATGCTCTGTTCACAGACGGCTACCGCCACCATCACCCAGCCTTCACCGCTGAGTCATTGCTCGGGCACCACCAACCTGGTGGCACTAAGTGATACCTTCTCTGATGGCAGTGGCTATAAAGGGTATAGCAGCAATGCTGATTGTCGCTGGCTGATTGACCCGCCCAATGCGGCGTCTATTACCCTGACATTCTTAAAATTCAGAACCGAGCTGGGTGCCGATTCACTGACCGTTTATGACGGGGCTGATACAACGGCTCCCATTCTGGGCAGCTATAGCGGCAGCAGCCTTCCCTACGCCATTGCTTCCTCCGGGGGGGCGATGTATTTGCATTTTACATCCAACAGTTCAGTGAACGATTCGGGTTGGGTGGTAAGTTACCAGACCACAGCCTTGCCTGCAACCTATTGCAAGGGTACCACCAGCCTTACGGGTGCATCGGGCAGCTTCTCTGATGGCAGCGGATCCAATAACTACAACAACAACTCCGATTGCAAATGGCTCATCCAGCCTGCGGGAGCTACAGCCATCACGCTTGGCTTTACGGCCTTTTCTACCGAGAACGGTTTTGATTTTGTGACTGTCTACGATGGGGCGGATACCAGTGCCAGCGTGCTGGGCAGCTTTACCGGACAGACGATTCCGGATTCCATCACTTCTTCGGGAGGTGCGATGCTGGTTTGGTTTACTTCTGATTATTCTACCACGGATTCCGGCTGGACAGCTAATTACCACTCTTACACTACACCCCATACATATTGCTCGGGTACAACCAACCTTACAGCCCCCAGTGGCTCCTTTGAGGATGGCAGCGGAACCGGCAATTATGGCCCTAATTCCAATTGTAAATGGCTCATTCAGCCTGTGGGCGCTTCTTCCATCACCCTGAGCTTTGGTAGTTTCTATACCGAGCAGGACAGTGACTGGGTAAAGGTATATGACGGAGCTACCACAGGCAGCCCGCTGCTTGGTTCATTCAGCGGGGACAGCCTGCCTGCCAACCTTACGTCCTCGGGCGGTTCCATGCTGGTTGTATTTACTTCCAATAAAGCTATTCAGGAGCAGGGCTGGTTTGCCAGCTATAATTCCACTATTACGGTCGCCCCTTATTGTTCAGGCACCACCGGCTTTACAGCCGCTTCGGGCAGTTTCAGCGATGGCAGCGGGCCCAATGATTACGCCAACAATTCCAATTGCCAATGGCTCATACAACCTGCCGGCGCAACAGTAATCACGCTTACTATGGATTCCCTTGCTACGGAGTACGGTTATGACTTTGTTAATGTATATCAGGGCACAGATACTTTGGGAACCCTGCTGGCTTCCTTTACCGGTAGCAGTATTCCTGCCCCGGTAACGGTTATCGGGGGAGCGATGCTGGTTCAGTTTTCTTCTGATTACAGCGGAACCGCTGCGGGCTGGTATGCACATTATACCTCTTCTACCGGAGCACCTTCCTATTGTTCAGGCACAACCACATTGACGGCCGATTCGGGTCAGTTTAATGATGGCAGCGGCACGGTGAACAATTATTTTAATAATGCGGATTGTTACTGGCTCATTCAGCCTCCCGGAGCAAGTTCCATTGCCTTGAACTTCACCTCCTTTGCTACTGTATCTGACTTCGATTCAGTTTATGTATATGACGGAGCCACTAAAGCAGCTTCACTGCTGGGAAGCTTCACCGGTCACACGATACCTGCCACACTTTTGTCAACGGGCGGTTCTATGCTGGTACATTTCGTATCCAGCCCTGCCACAAGCGATTCCGGCTGGACTGCTTACTATACCGCCCTGATACCTGCACCTGTATACTGTTCGGGCACTACCAATCTGACCCTGCCAACCGATACCTTCACCAACGGCAGCGGGACGAACAATTACCAGGACAATGCGCGCTGCAAATGGCTTATACAGCCCACCGGAGCGACCCGTATCAACCTGAACTTTACCTCCTTCGCCACCGAGAGCGGTTTTGACTTTGTAAATGTATATGACGGGGTGGATACACTGTCCCCGCTGCTGGGGTCCTTTTCGGGTTTCTCCATCCCATCACAGGTTTCCTCAACAGGTGGCAATATGCTGGTTCAGTTTGTATCGGATGTGAGCAATGACTTCCAGGGCTGGAGTGCGTATTACGACACCTCGCATACGGCAGCACTGGTGTATTGCAGTGGTACTACCACCATTACTGATTCCGTTAATTGTTTCAGCAATGGCAGCGGAAGTAACAACTACCAGAACAATGCCAACTGCAAATGGCTTATCCAACCTGCGGGAGCAACAGGCGTCACCTTAACCTTTAACTCCTTTGCCACCGAGGATGGCTTTGACTTTGTTTACGTATATGATGGTTCAGATACCACAGCCCCGCTCATCGGGGCATATACCGGGGGCACGCTTCCTTCTGTGGTAAATTCTTCCACCGGATCTCTGCTGGTACAATTTACCTCCGATGCTTCCGGAACGGATCTGGGCTGGAGCGCCTGCTATACGATTACTACGGCATCCAAATGCGCCATCGCACTTGGTGTAACATCCAAGGATATCAGCTGTAATGGCAATGCAGACGGTATGGTTGCGGCCACTCCAACGGGAGGCACAGGTCTTTATAGTTATTTCTGGAGCAGCGGCGATACCACGGCTTCTGTCAGCGGCCTGATTGCCGGTACGTATACCATAACGGTCAATGATGCCAAGGGTTGTTTCAGCATCACATCGGCCCTTGTACAGGAACCTGCTGTTCTGACAGCCAATGCAGGTACAGGTGCAGCAATGTGCCTGGGCAGTGCCGGAACCGCTATCGGTGGCAGTCCATCGGGAGGAACAAGTCCTTATACCTATGGCTGGCTGCCAGCTTCCGGTCTGAGCCTGGCCAACATCGCAACGCCAGTGGCAGCACCTGCTTCCAGTGTGACCTATACCGAGACGGTAACCGATGCCAATGGCTGCCTGAGCACAGACAGTGTATTGGTGATGGTCAGCACCCCGGTCAAAGCAAACTTCACCCCAACCACTGCCACGGTCAACCTACCCACGGCCACTGTTAACTTTGTTGCCTCACTCACTGCCGGTACTGCCAACTCCTGGTTGTGGAATTTTGGGGACAGTACGGCCAAGTCCACTTTGCAAAATCCGGCACATACGTATACGCTAGCGGGAACCTATACGGTGTCTCTGGTAGTGGGTGACAGCATCTGTCCCTCTGACACAGTCAAGGGCACCATTACTGTTCTGCCGCCTTCGGGGGTTAATAACATCGAGGATGTAAGTGAGCTGAGATTATTCCCCAACCCGGCCCATGATGCACTGAACCTTGAATGTAAAAACGCACGCATGCTGCAGGTATTTGTCTTCAACACCATCGGACAAATGCTCCTGCTGGACAACAAACAGGAAAGCACAAAGCG
>Ga0207067_10288_pt1 | contig 14206 bp, 9 predicted proteins | sample Alteio_BWMinCont_25_FD_153484 | JGI IMG/M metagenome (GOLD analysis project Ga0207067, IMG submission 153484) | Enriched cells from forest soil in Barre Woods Harvard Forest LTER site, Petersham, Massachusetts, United States -... | ecosystem: Environmental > Terrestrial > Soil > Temperate forest >...
CGAGGCGATGACGCCGGACAACGTCTCGCGCGCGCCGGCTTCCCACCGGAGTGAGCTGCGCTTCCCCATTCTGAAAGTCGACAAGATGCAGGTCCGTCATGCGGCCCAGAATCTTCGTGGCTGGCTCTTCCGAACGAAGCGGGAGACTTCCCGCAGTCCCGGTCGAGTGGAGGCTGGTTACTTTGGCTGGCTTCCCTTCCTCTCCGCAGATCCAGATTTGCTCGAGGAGATGATCGAAGCGAATCTCGTCATCGGTGGTAACAGGAGTGCAGCAATCGGCGGTGTTGGCGAGCGGGCACGCCAGCGGATGGCCCGGGCCGTGCTGGGCAGTATCAAAGTGGAGGCGGCCGTGGGCGAGCTCAATGCGCCGATCGGCTTGCCGCGCGATGTCCGGGTCGTGCGTGACCATCAAAATCGTGTGGCCTGCGTGGTGCAGCTGACGAAAGATTTTCAGAACGATTTCTTCATTCGCTTCATCGAGGTTGCCCGTGGGCTCGTCGGCCAGGATGATTTTCGGCTGATTGATCAGCGCGCGCGCGATGGCCACGCGCTGCTGTTCGCCGCCGGAGAGCTGCGCCGGGAGATGCGTCATGCGCTCCCCCAGGCCGACGCGGCGCAAGGCCTCTTCGGCCTGCTTCTCATCCGTCACACTGTGAAAGTATTGCGCCAGCATCACGTTCTCGACCGCGCTTAGATATGGAACGAGATGAAATTGCTGGAAGACAAAGCCGACTTTTTCGGCGCGGTAGCGAACCATCTCGTTTTCGCTGAGATTTGATAGGTCGATACCGCCCACGACGACGCGGCCCGAGTTGAGTTTATCGAGCCCGCCAAGAATGTTGATGAGCGTGGTCTTGCCCGAGCCGGATGGACCCATAAGCGCTACCCATTCGGCGGCCTCCACGTCGAAGCTGAGGTCATCGAGAGCGCGCAGTGCTCCGTATTTCTTGACCAGGTTTGCGATCACAACTTGCGGCGTCGCCGTCTTCCGCTCAGGCAGAATCTGGATAGGAACGCTCAAGCCTCACCTCGAAAAACCGACGCGGGGCGAATGCTGGCTAGCCGCCGAAGCGGATACGCGCCGAGAATCGCCACAATCATCGTGAGAGCCACAGCTACAGGATACACAATCAATCGCGGCTGCGCCGCCACTCCAAATACTTGTTTGCCAAGCCAGATCGAAAGAAAAATTCCCGCTGCGGCACCAATCAGGCCGCCCGCCAACCCCAGCAGCGCCGCCTCCGCCAGGAAAAGATGCAACACGCGCCGCGTCGCGCCGCCGATGGCTTTCATCAGCCCGACATCGTTCCTGCGCTCCATGGCTACGTTGGTCATCGCCGCCATTACACATAGGCTCGTGAGCAGCAGCACAGTCACCACCGTGGCCGTCAGCAAACCACTAATGCGGCTGTATATCTTCGCTTCGCCTTCCGTGAACTGGCGGATGGGGCGCACCTCAACGCCAGGAAGACGCTGCTCGAGACGAGCGACCTGTTCTTGAATCTGCTGAGGCGGGCCTGAGAGGCGGAGTTGAATCAGGCTGATGCGACCGGGCTGCTCAAACAGAGCTTGGGCAGCTGGGAGCTCCAAGAAGACTTGACTATCTTCCGGCCCCCCCCCACCGCCGACAGCTCATAGACTTGGCAAGCGTCCTTCCGTTTTCCGCTGGTGAGACCAATTTCGTCCCCGGTGCGAAGCTCGAGGATCGTAGCTACCTTTTGCCCGACTTCGCAACGACGGGCGTTCGAGGGCCTCACTTTCTCTTCGGCATCCACAAGAGCCGCGGGAACGACACTTGAGAGACCCAGCGGCGCATGAAAAAATCCAGCCAGAATTACGCTTGTGGTTTTCGCCGGTCGCTGGTCTCGCTCGCGGGGCGGAGTGGCGATATCAACGACGCCGTAAAGATACGCGGCATAAGCCAAAGGAGCACCCTCATTCCGGTCGGGCAACTGTTTGAGCATCGATTCGTCGAGGAAGTGCGGCGACCCGTCAGAATCGACCGCATCGCGAGGGCCGATAACCACGTTGGGGCCGAAGGCGCGGAATTCAGTGGTGAGGCGGCGCTTGGCATCGACCTGGAGATTGAGGAGTGCCGCCGTGATGGCCGCGCCCGCGCCGAGGGCGAGCAGAATCACAAACAGGCGCCCGCGATTGGCGCCGAGCAGACGACGAACAATGCGCCAGAACATCTGCCCGTTGTCCCTCGGAGGCTCCGGCATCATTCACCTCGCAGGATGGGCGCCGGCTGGTAGTGCGAAGCGCGGCGCAGGGGAATGGCGCTTCCGAGAAGCGTAACTCCAGCGGCGAGCGCAAGAACGGCAACAAGCACTAGCAGTGACGGGGCGGGAGCAATGCCGAAAATCCTTTGACCAACGAGCCGCGCAAGGATCGTGCCGAGCGAATAGCCAATGCCTCCGCCGACAAACGCAAGCAAAAGCTGTTCCGCGGCCAGGAGGAAACCGACGGTGCCTGAGCCTGCCCCCAAAGCCTTCATCAAGCCAATTTCTGTGCGCCGTTCGATCACCGACGCTGCCGAAGAAGCGCCCACAGCCAGCGCCGCGGCTAACAACGCCGCAAACGTCACCACCCAGAGCAATGCGCGAACGCGTGTGAGAATGCTTCCTTCGCCCTCGGCCACCCGCCGAATCACGCGCACGTCAGACCCGGGCAACACCTCTTTTAGGGAATAGGCAATCGAAGAAACATACGGGCTGCACGACCAGCGCTCGAATTCGTCACTTTTCATGGTCTTAGGGTCGCGCCGCGCAAAATCGTCTTCAGGCTTGGTCAGTGCGCTCACCAGTAGCTTGCGGTATTGCCCGGGCTTCTGGAGATATTGCTGAACGATGCGAAGCGGGGCGACCACGCCATCGTCTTCTGCGCCGCCGCTCGAAAATACTCCGGTGACCGTGAGTGCCAGCCCTTGACCAGGAATACGCCCTTCGAGATAGACGGGGCTGCCAATTACGACCGCATTCTTTTTTGCGAAATTCCTTCCAACCATACATTCGGCTTTGGCGTCGTCAAACCAACTGCCCGCTACGCTCCACCAAGGACTCGTTTGCTTCAGCCCGGTCACAAAGGATCCTCCGTCAGGCAAGCGGACCTCGTGATTCGACCATGCTCCAATCAAAACCTCGTGGCCGTGCGCTGCCGGCTTCACGAAAGCCGCGGAAGAGGGTGAAAACTGCGGCGTCCGGGATTCGACTGGCACTTCGAGAGTCGGAGAGAAGGCGATGATGTTGTTGTGCCAGAAGATCGTTTTGAGTTTGGGAAGGTCCGCTTCGGGAAGATACGCCCCGCGATTGACGGGGCGGTAGTCCACGCCTCGAATCTCGAGCGGCAGCGAATCCGCCTGCGGCGTAACCAGCAAGTTCGCACCGAGGCTGCGGAACTCGCTCGCGAGGCGGTCGCCAACGTCGAGCGAAACGCTTAGCGCCGCCGTTACGACCGCCATGCCCAGCGACAGCGCCGCGGCGGTCAGCACCTTGCGGCGCGGACGGCGTGTAAACGAATCGGCTACCAGGCGTAGAAACATGGCGTCGGAAACCGCACCAGACGGGCACGAAGTGTCGTGCCTCTACCGCGGAATCTCCTTGGTCGCTAGGACCAGTGAAGAAATGTCCAGGACTAGATCAGAACCGTCAACGCGCGACGGCACGCCGATCGGATTGCAGCCGCCTGCCTCACCGATCGTCGGCACATAAATCGCCGAGCCGCAGTGCCTGCAAACAACATTCTGCCCATCCTGACGATAACCCTCGGCGCCACAGATGCGACAGGCATCCAGCGCCGTGCCGTAGCCATTCGGCTTTTTAACGATCATGAAGCGCAGCGACTGCCCACCCGCGTTGACGGTAAACAGATGCATTTTGCCGTCCTGCACCTCGTTCACGGGAATGCGCACTGCGCTCCCCGCGGCAGCGATGGCCCTCGCAGAAGGCGGTGCAGAATTCGCGCGCGTGTAAACAAAGTCTGCCGTCAACACCAGAATCACCGAAAGGCATCCGGTAGCCGCCGCGATCATCCAACGGCGCTGGCGTCGACTCTGCGCTTGGAGCAACCGTTTCTCCGCTTCACCGTCAGTTTCTTTCTCCGCGCGCACGTACGACACCGATTGCCATTCACGGAGGACCAGCAGCGCAGCAGCGCCAAAAATGAGCACGAAGAAAAACAGCTCATTCCGCACCACCGGTCCGATGACCGCCATCTCCGCCTTGCTCGAAGGCAGCCATTGCGCCTCGCTCAACTCATGCAGACCTGTCAGTGCCAGCTGAAATGCAACCAGCATCAAGATGACGCTGGTAACAGCAAAAAACCGGTGCAGCGGAACGCGCAGCGTCCCCTTGAAAAAGAACAACCCCACGGCCACGGCCGCGCCAATTCCCGCTGCCGTCCCAATCCAGGTTTCGAAGCCTTCACTGGAAATCTCCACGGCCCGCAGAATCACCGCCAGCTCTACTCCCTCACGCAAAACCATAAGAAAAACGAAGAAGAAGATGCCCCAACCCGCGGCGGCTCCCGCCCTCCCCACGTAACTCGCAATCTTCTGCTCGATCTCTTTTTTCAAATGGCGCGCAACGCGATTCATCCATAGGATCATCGTAATAACGAAAGCGGCCGCGACCAGGTACATGACCCCCTCGAACCCGTCTTCGTTGATCCGCCAGCGCTCCAGGGCAATCGCCACGGCCAGGCTCAGCGCCGCGGCGGCAGCTACGCCATACCAAACAAAACGCGCCAGTTGCGAGCGGCCCGTACGCGAGAGATAGACCAGGATGATGCCGACAACGAGGGAGGCCTCGACACCTTCACGGAGGGCGATGAGAAAAGCAGAAAGCAAGGAATCTCCAGTTGTTAACGACTTGCAACTACATTCAAAGTCTACGCTTTGTATGAATTTCCGTCAACCGGACCAATCCGGTCCGGTTTCTTCCCTAAACATACGGTAAAATGCAGAGCCGCCTGAATTCAATGATTGTCTCCCGCCATTTCCGCCAAGCCCTCACCGTCCTGCTGGCGCTGCTTCTATGCGGCGTGGAGTCCCCGGCGCAATCCTCCGCACCAGCCCAGTCCTCCCCGCCCGAGACGGCTCCCAACGAAGCGCAGCTCCAGATGGCTCCCCGCCCCAATCCCAAATACGCGAAGAAACTCTCGGAACTGGCGGACAAAGAACTCGCCGATGGGCGTTTTGATGAAGCCCTCAACTATTACCAGCAAGCCGCGCGCTTCGCGCCGCAGGACACCGCCCTCATCGAGCGCATTGCTTCCATGCGTTCCAAGCTCGTCCGCGACCATGTAGAGGCCGCCGAGCGTGACGCCTTGGCCGGCCACGCCGATGTGGCTACGGAGGAATTGGCCAAGGCGCTGCTCATAGATCCCGGCAACACCATCGTCGCGGAGCGCTTGAACCAGATGAACGCGATGAAGGACGAGCCTCTCGCGAAGCCTGACAGGAAAATCGAGGGCTTGCCGGAGCTCAAGCCTCTTAGCCGCAAACAAGATCTCAACCTGCGCGGAGACACCAAGACCGTCTATGAGCAATTGGGGCAGTTGTTCGGGATAAATATCGTCTTCGATCCAGAACTCGCCGCGCGCACCGTCCGGCTGCATGCGGCAAACGTCGACTTCACCACCGCGCTAAAAGTCCTCAGCGCGGAGACTGGCACTTTCTCGCGCCCGCTAACTTCCACCCTGCTGTTCGTGGCCCAGGACACACAGGAAAAGCGTCGCCAATATGCCGCAGAAGCCGAGCAAACGTTCCTCTTGCCGGACTCGGTGGGAACGGAAGAAATGACCGAACTGGTGCGCGTTCTGCGGGAGATGACCGGAGCCACGCGCGTCCAGCTTGCTTCCCAGAGCCACGCCCTGAGCATCCGCGACACCCCAGAAAGACTGGCGCTTGCCGGAGAAATCATTCGTCAATCAGAAAAAGCTCGCGGGGAAATACTCTTGGAGATTGAGATCCTGGAGGTCGATCGCAACAAGGCGCGTAATCTCGGTCTTCTCCCGCCTGCCTCTGCGGAATTGATTTCTCTCACTCCAAGCCTCATCTCCCAACTGCAACAGGCAAAAGACATCAGCACCCTGGTCACCCTGCTGGCGAGCATTTTCGGAAACGGATCAAACTCAGGCAGTGCCGGGAGCTCCCTGAACCTCAGTTCTCTAATCCCTCCACTGACCGTCGTTGGCGGCGGCAAGACGACGTTTCTCTTGACACTTCCCGCGATAGCCGCGCAGTTTTCCGATGCGCTAACACTTGTTCATAGCGGCCGGCAGGTTCTGTTGCGCGCGCAGGACGGCAAACCGGCCTCCTTCTTTGTCGGTGACCGCTTTCCGATCACCCTTTCGCTGCTTTCCGGAAGCCTCGGCACCTCTTCGTTTATTCCCGGGCCCACCAACAGTATCCTGCCCAGCACTTCTTATAACGTCGGCGTCGGCCCCATAGCACTTACCGCCGCGGACTTCCGCAACGTGGGCCAGTTGGATATCGCAGTCGTCAACGAACTCGACAACTCCTTTACGATTCTGGTGAACCAGGGCGCGGGAACTTTTCTCGCCTCGGCAGGTTCCCCCATCTCGCTTGGTACAGCCAGAACGAGCGCACCCGCGATTGCTCCGTCCATTGCATCCGCCATTCTTACCACCAGCGGTTTTCACGATCTACTGGTGACCGACCCGGTCACCAATACCGTTCAAGTGCTCCTCAGCAATGGTGATGACACGTTCAAGCAGGCCGCGGGTTCACCTATCGCTGTCGGCCAGCAGCCCAGCGCCATCGTCACGGGCGATTTCAATGCCGATGGCAACTTGGATTTTGTGGTAACGAATTTTACAGACAACACATTTTCTCTTTTTCTGGGGAACGGTGACGGAACCTTCAAACAGGCCACAGGTTCTCCCTTGGCCCTGCCGAGCGCTGTGGCCGGCCCCATTGCCATGACGGCGGTCGACTTTAACTCCGATGGAAAACTGGATTTGGCGATCGTGAATCAGACCACGAGCAACGTGGCCATTCTTCTCGGCAACGGCGACGCCACGTTTACCCAAGCTACCGGCACGGCACCTACTGGCTCTCCGATTGCCGTGGGCAAATCGCCGGTGGCCATTGCCACAGGCGACCTCAACAACGATTCCCACCCCGACCTCGTGGTCGTCAACCAAGCGGACAATTCCGTCAGCGTGTTATTAGGCAACGGCGACGGCACGTTTACCGCCGCGACAAACTCGCCGCTCTCGACGGGACAGGCCCCAACGGCGGTGGCCATCTCCGACTTCAACGCGGACGGCAATCTAGACATTGCCGTGACCGACCCGCAAACCGACAGCGTGTCGGTCTTCCTCGGCGTCGGCCAGGGATTATTCGCGCCGGCCTTCGAACTTCCCGTCGGCTCAAATCCCACGGCCATCTTGTCAGCCGCGCTCAGCGGCGCATCCTTGCCGGACGTAGCCGTCGCGGACGATCCCTCAGGCGCCACAGGTCAGGTCACAGTCATCCTCAGTCCGGCCAGCCTGTTTTCAAATTCGGGGGCGGGCATAGCGCAGCAGCCCTATCCCGGCGCGCAATACGAAGATCTCGGCGTAAAGATCAAAGCCACTCCCACCCTCCATGCAAACGAGGAAGTGACGCTGCAGTTGGAGTTCGAGATTCGCGCCCTTGCCGGATCAAGCGTCAACGGCATACCCATCATCACCAACCGCACGCTTTCCCAAACCGTGCGTATCAGAGAAGATGAACCCACCATCATCGGCGGGCTACTCGACAATGAAGAGACCCGCACGCTCACCGGCCTCCCCGGCTTCGCAAATCTTCCAGGCCCGGCGGGCTATTTCTTCGGGCAAAGAAACACCACCGCACAGGACAGCGAGATGGTGATTCTGATTACTCCGCACAAATTGCGACTCCAGGACCGCGTCTCCCGCTCTATTTACGTCGGGCACGACACGAGCACGGGTCGCGGCTCCACAGCCGTTCCTTTGCCTCCGCAGCGGCAACCCAACTAAAACTACAATAGCGGGCGCAGGCGGCAGGCTCGGCTGCTCAATCACCTACGCAAATTATGCGAGTGGTTCGAAAACGACGATAGGCTGATAGGTACGCGGGACCAGCGCTTCGGCGATGGCTACAAGCTTGTCTTGCTGGCTGAACACGCGCAAGCGCGGCGGCTTTGCTTCTCCCGCATCGAGCTCCAAGGTCGCCCCGGGAGGCAACTCCACCCGGCCGGGCTGGATTTGCGAGACCTGCACGTTGAACTTCGTGCCGTGCCGCACACGCTTCTCGATGACTGGCAACACGTTCACCCGCGGAAAATTCGGCAGCAGATTTTCCAGACGAATCATGTAGTCGGCAAATTTTCCTGCGCGCGACGCTTCCGCAAGTTCTTCGAGCTTGATGGCCTGCTCCAGCGAGAATTCTCCGACCGCCGTGCGCGTGATCTCCGAAAGGTGCGCCCCGCAACCGAGCTTTTGCCCCATTTCATGCGCCAGCGAGCGGATATACGTGCCCGACGAGCACTCCATGACAAAGCGCGCTACGGGCCCTTCGATGCCTGTCAACCTGTATTCGAAAAGTTCCACTTCGACCGGCTTAAGCTCAACGGGCTGCTTTTTGCGCGCCAATTCGTAGGCGGGACGGCCTTTCACTTTTTTTGCAGAGAAGATCGGCGGCATTTGCTCAAATCGGCCCACACCCTCCCCCGCCAGCTTTTCTAGAAGCGCCCGGTCGAGTGCCGGTGCCGTGTCCGGTCCTTGTGCTTCCCCGTCCGAGTCGTACGTGTCGGTCTCGAAGCCGAACCGGAAGCCCGCCGAGTAGCGCTTCCTGCGGCCACTGTAAAACTGCACCAGCCTGGTGGCTCGGCCCAGGAGCAGGACCAACACACCTGTCGCCAGCGGATCAAGCGTGCCAAGATGCCCAATCTGCCGGAATCCTGCAAGGTGACGCACCGCATCGACGACATCGTGGGAAGTCTTTCCCCGCGGCTTATCGATCACGAGCGCGCCGTCAAACGGTGCGGGCTGAGGTTGGCGTGGCATTCAGGGAGTGGTCGGTCGGAAACTTTCCGTTCGAAACGCCGTGCCCCTAAGACGCGGCCGGCTTGTCCTTCTTCATCTCTTTCAAAAGCTGATCGATTCGCTCGGTGTATTCCTGCGAGTGGTCCAGCGCGAAGTGAAGCTCAGGCAATCGTCGAAGCTGCAGCCGCTCGATCAGCTCGCGCCGGATAAATCCGGAAGCGTGCTCCAGCGCCTTGATCGCATCGCTCTGCTCTTTGCCCGATCCCGCGAAATTGATGAACACGCGCGCGTGTTTCATGTCCGGCTGCACGCGCACCTCGCTGACCACCACCATGCCTTCCAGCCGAGGATCTTTCAGCTCTCCCGCCAGCATGGCGTTGATTTCGTGAGCGATTTCCTCACCCACACGTTCATGACGGTGATTGGCTGGACTCATTTACGTCCCCGCGAAACTTTCTAGATAATTTCGATCGCCTGGTTGATCAAAAACGAGCCAAGTATGCGGTCCGCTTCATCCAGGACTTTTTGCAGCACTTCTTTCAGATGCTTCTCTTCATTCGAAAGCGTCACCACGCCGACCACCGATCGCTGCCACACATCGTGATGGTCCAACTCCGCCACCGCAACATTAAACTGCCTCCGCAGCTTATCCTTCAAGCTGCGCAGCACTTGCCGCTTGTCCTTCAACGATTGCGCGTCTGGGATGTGCAGCTCAAGGGTAAGCAGGCCAACCGGCATGAGCGCTCCGGGGGGATTATTTCTTTACTTGCGGCCGGCGGTCCCAACGGTCTGGCCCGCCGCTTCCGCCGCGCTCAGTTTCTGAACGCTGAAGCATTCCAAAATGTCGCCCACCTTCACGTCGTTGAAATTCGCAATGCCCGCGCCGCATTCAAATCCCGTGCGCACCTCGCTGGCATCGTCCTTGAACCGCTTCAGCGAGCTGAGCTTTGACGTATAGACGACCACGCCGTCGCGCACCACGCGAATCTGCGCGTCGCGCTTAAGCACGCCTTCGACAACGTAGCATCCGGCAACGGTGCCTGAGCCCTTGACCCGGAACGTGTTCCGCACTTCTGCACGGCCCAGATGCGTTTCCTGAATGACCGGCTCAAGCAGGCCTTCCATGGCCTTCTTCAGTTCGTCGGACACTTCGTAAATGATCGTGTGCGACCGGATGTCCACGTGTTCCTGCTGCGCGAGTTCCATGGCCTTGCGGTCTGGCCGGATGCCGAAAGCGATAACAATCGCTCCCGAGGCCGATGCCAGCAGCACGTCGTTTTCCGTCACCGCTCCAACGCCCGAGCCGATAATCTTCAGCTTCACCTGGTCGGTCGAGAGCTTGGGCAGCATTTCGCTCAACACTTCCACCGAACCTTGCACGTCCGCCTTGATGACGATGCCCAATTCCTTCACGTCGCCAGCCTTGAGCTGTTCGTGCAACTGGTCGAGCGTGATGCGCGCTCCGCTCGATCGCGCCATTTGCGCGTCGCGCTGTTTCCCTTGCCGGTATTCGACGATGTGCCGCGCTTTGGCTTCCTCGGTTACTTGAAAATGATCGCCAGCGTCGGGCACGCCCTGCAAACCCAGCACTTCGACCGGCGTCGATGGCGGGGCATCCTTGATGGTCCTCCCGCGATCATCGAACATGGCGCGTACTTTACCGAACACCGATCCGCAGATGAAAAAGTCCCCGGAGTTGAGCGTTCCGTTTTGCACGAGCACAGTCGCAACGGGCCCGCGTCCCTTGTCTACGCGAGATTCCAGCACTGTGCCGCTGGCCGGCGCGTCCGGATTGGCCTTCAATTCGCGCAAATCGGCCACCAGCAAAATGGTCTCAAGCAGCTTATCGATGCCCTTCTTCTGTCTCGCGGAAACTTCCACAAACTCGGTGTCGCCGCCCCATTCGGAGGGAACCAGGTTCACGTCCGAAAGCTGCCGTTTCACGCGCTCCACTTGCGCTTCGGGCTTATCGATCTTGTTGATGGCCACGATAATCGGCACCTTCGCGGCCTTCGCGTGATCGATCGCTTCCTTCGTCTGTGGCATGACGCCATCATCGGCAGCCACGACCAACACCACGATGTCCGTGACCTTCGCGCCGCGCGAGCGCATGCGCGTAAACGCTTCGTGGCCCGGCGTGTCCACAAAAACCACGCTGCGGTCGTTGACCACAACTTTGTAAGCGCCGATATGCTGCGTGATCCCGCCCGCTTCCCCGCCCGCCACGTCTGCCTCGCGAATCGCGTCGAGCAGGCTGGTCTTCCCGTGGTCCACGTGGCCCATGACCGTAACGACGGGCGGCCGTGGCTTCAAACTTTCCTTGGTCTCTTCTTTGGCGACTTCCAGCACCATCTCTTCTTCCAGCGATACAACGCTTACGACGCCGCTGAATGCTTCCGCAAGCGTCGTCGCCGTTGGCACATCCAGCGCCTGGTTGATGCTGGCAAACACTCCTCGATCGAGGAGCGTCTTCAAAAGATCTTTCGCGCGCACATCGAGCTTTTCGGCAAGTTCCCGGATGGTGATGCCTTCCGTAATCGTGACTTCGCGCGGCGGGCGCGGTTCCGGCGGCGCAATAACAGCCGCGGCAGATCGCCGGTCGCCCGAGCCTGGACGCTGGCGCGTGGGGTGCAGCTTGCGCTCACCCTCCTGCTCCCGCTTGTCCATGACCGGCCGCTGCCTCTGCGGGGGCTTACGCGTATAGAGCGGCTTGCCAGGTTCGGCCTTCGGCGGCGCTTTGTCCGGCGGCAGTGCGGGCAGCATTCCGGGACGTCCGGGAGCACGAGGCCCCGGACGAGTGCCAGTGGGCATCGCTCCACGCCGTTGCTCAAAAGGTCGATTCGCAGGCGAGCTTCCAATTCCACCCGGGCCACCGGGCCGCGGCGTATATTGTCTTCCCTGACCGCCGGGCTGCATCGGGCGCATCGGCTGGCCGGGACGTGGTCCCCCGCCAGAGCGCTGCCCGCTTCCCGGTGTCGTTCCGGGAACGGGTCCGCGATTCCCGGTCGGCATGGGCCGAGACGGCACGGCAGGACGCGCTCCGCCCGCCGCTGGTGCCGCAGCCGCCGGCCGCGCGGATGAAGGTTGAGTTCCCGGCGGAAGCCCCGGCCGCGCTGCTGGCCGAGGTGCACTGGGCGCAGCGGCAGGCTGTCCCGTGGATGAGGGCGGACGAATCGGTATAGGCGCAGGGGGTTTCGTCGCCGGCGCGGGCGGCGCAACGGGCTTTGCAGCGGGCGGAACAACCGCCGGCGCCCCCACGGGAGCGGTCACCGGCGCTTTCGGTATAACAGGCGCAATAGTTGGCGCAGTCGATACCGGTGCAGGCGGAGCAGCAGCAGGAGTCACTGGTCGGGCAGCTGGCGCAACCGAAACCGCAACTGGCGTGAGAGTGCTGCTCGGCGCGACCGTCGACACCGGAGGTTTTACCGCCACGCCAGCACTGGGCGCCGCAGCAACCGGTGCCGCAGGAGCCGCGGGCCGCATCCGCGCAGATCTGGCGGCAGCCTCCTTGGCAGCGGCTTCCGCCTTTGCAGCAGTTTCCGCAGCGGCCTCAGCTTCTGCCTGTCCCAAAAGTTTCTTGCGAACTTTCTCCGCGACGTCCTCGGGGATCGAGCTCGAGTGCGTCTTCTTCTCCGCGACTCCATACCCCGGCAAAAGATCAATAATCGCCTTGGCCTTGACTTCGAGTTCGCGGGCCAACTCGTTGATTCGGACTTGGTTTGCTTCGCTCATGCGTCCTATGGACCGTTCCACGGTCAAAAAACTCAGTCGGCTGTTCTTCGGCCGAGCTATCTGTTATTTACGGCCTCGGCTCTCCCTCAGCCTTTACCTCGCCTTCAGAATGTTGCGCTGTAGGTGTTTCTTCCACTGCTACCACCTCCGCTGCTGTTTCACCTTCCGCCACAGTCTCCACCGGAGCTTCCTCTGCCGCCGCACCCTCTCGAGACTCCGCGCTGACTTCGGGACTCTCAGCGGCCGCTTCACCTTCAGGAGGCGTTGCTTCGCCCTCCACCGCTACGTCGTCCGTGTTTTCCCCGGCCGGCGCAGCCGCCGCAGCCTCTACCCCGCCTTCGTAGAACCGGTTCACCGCCTGATAAATCTTGTCCACCATCTTCTCGCCGATTCCCGGAATCTCCATCAATTGCTCCGGGGTCATCCCCGCGAGCTTCTCGACGTTGGTAATCCCCGCGGCTTCAATTTTTTCAATGGTCTTCGCGCCCACGCCCGCCAGCGCCGTCAACGGCGTAGTCGGCGCTGTCAAAGCGGTCATTTGCTCTTCAATCTCTTGGCGCTTCTCTTCCTCGCTCTTGATATCGATGTCCCAGCCGATCAACTTGCTGGCCAGCCGGACGTTCTGCCCTTTTTTCCCGATCGCCAAGGAAAGCTGCGAATCCTCTACGATCACTTCCAGCTTCCGATTCTCCGGGTCGGTGATCTGGACCCGCGTCACTTTAGCCGGGCTTAAAGCCTTCTGGGCAAACGCCACGGTTTCCTCGCTGTAAGGAATAATGTCAATCTTCTCGCCGCGCAATTCGCGAATAATCGACTGCACGCGCATGCCCTTCATTCCCACGCAAGCGCCCACCGGATCGACATCTTTATCCCGGCTAGCCACTGCCACTTTGGTCCGCTCTCCAGCCTCGCGCGCCGCATGCCGTATCTGCACGGTCCCATCGTAAATTTCCGGCACTTCCATCTCAAACAGGCGCTGCACCAGGCTGGCATCCGCGCGCGAAACGATCACCTGCGGCCCCTTCGCCGCGCGATCCACCATCTTGATCACCACGCGCAAACGCTCCCCAATGTTGTACGTCTCTAGCTTCGACTGCTCGCGCTTCGGCAACCGCGCTTCCGTCCGCCCCATGTCCACAATCAAATCCGGGCCTTCGGCGCGCTTCACAATCACCGTCACCAGCTCGCCCACGCGCGTGTGGTACTCGTTGTAAATCGTGTCGCGCTCCGCCTCGCGCACCTTCTGCAGAATCACCTGCTTGGCCGTCTGCGCCGCAATCCGCCCCAGCACGTCGGTGGGCTTCGCCGCGGTAATCTCCGTGCCAATCTCCGCCGCCGGATTCTTTTTCTTGGCCTCCGCCAGGCTCACTTCCTTCTTGGGGTCGGTCACTTCCTCCACGACTACATGCACCGAGTACACATCCACTTGTCCGGTTTCCGGATTGAACTTCGCGCGCAA
>Ga0207067_10233_pt2 | contig 14175 bp, 12 predicted proteins | sample Alteio_BWMinCont_25_FD_153484 | JGI IMG/M metagenome (GOLD analysis project Ga0207067, IMG submission 153484) | Enriched cells from forest soil in Barre Woods Harvard Forest LTER site, Petersham, Massachusetts, United States -... | ecosystem: Environmental > Terrestrial > Soil > Temperate forest >...
CCTGTTCGAGACCGTGAAAGCCAGAGGACGAGTCGATATCGTTTTTGCTAACGCTGGTCTGGCTGAGTTTTCTGCCTTAGTGAACATCACGGAAGAGCATTTTGACAAACTATTCGACCTCAATGTCAAAGGAACATTGTTCACGGTTCAAAAAGCGTTGCCGCTGTTAAATGATGGCGGCTCTATCATTCTCACAGGCTCCGTCGCTAGCGCCAAAGGTACAGCTGCCTTCGGCATCTATGGAGCAACTAAGGCTGCTATTCGCAATTTCGTGCGAACCTGGACCGTGGAACTGAAAGACCGTCGGATCCGCTCGAACGTTCTTAGCCCAGGTCCGACTGATACGCCGCAGGTCGCTCGGCAACCGGCCGACGCTATCGCCCGGATTGTCTCCACTATCCCGATGGGTCGTATGGGAGAGCCAGATGAAATCGCCAAAGCGGCGCTGTTTCTGGCTTCGGATGATTCCAGTTTTGTTACGGGCATCGAATTATTCGTTGATGGTGGTAGAGCCCAAATCTAGGCCGACGATCGAAGGCTTGAGCACATGTCGAGACCGAAGATCTCCGACAAGAGGATTGCAATCTTAAACGCTGCGACTCGCACTATCTTTGTACGAGGTCTAGGCGCCTCGACAGCAGGGATAGCCAAGGAAGCTGGGGTGGCTACTGGTTCGCTTTTCAACTACTTCGACACGAAAACCGATCTCCTTAACGAACTTTACCTTGAGTTGAAGCGCGAGATCGTGTCTGCGGCGATGAAGGACCTCCCGCAAAGCGCCGAGTTACGCATTCAGTTATTTCACATTTGGCGGAATTGGACAGCCTGGGCGTTGACCTTTCCCGATAAGCGTCGGGCCCTGGCCCAACTAAGCGTCTCTGACGAGATCAGGCTGGAGACTCGCGCGGCCGGGCACAAGATTATGGTGGGCGTCGCAGAATTGCTGGAGCGGGTCTGTGGTAAGGGTCCCATGCGTACGGTGCCTACGAATTTTGTCGCTGGAATCTTAAATTCGGTCGCGGAGGCGACCATGGATTTCATGGCTCAAGATCCGGCCGGGGCTAAGAAACATTGCAAAGTGGGCTTCGAGGCCTTCTGGCGGATAATCGCCTGAGTTTTTATCGTTATAAATGACTGATTAGATAAACATCTAAATGAAGGAAGCATGTCTAAGACTGTTTCTACAAATCGAAACGAGTACGCCATCATCGGCCGAACCGCCCGAATACGCCGTCTCGCGGCACGCCGGATTCGACAGTTTGAGGGCCTGATTTACGAACGGTCCGATTTCACCACACCGACACGCATTGGGTCGGGCAGCAGCGGTTAGAGCAGGGCACGGCCGTGTTTACCAAAAGGCAGAGAGCACCGGCTTGCGTCCGATCCATCATTTCCCACAACAGCCGTACTGGATCGGTCGATACAGATGGAAGGAGGCCACGCCTTTCAACTCGGACTGCGCGGCGCAGGCAAACCTGACACGCTATTTTCTGCCAGCATGCGATTTGAAATACTGACTCCTATTCCGCTGCTCGAATTGATGAAGGTTTAGGTGTGACTACCTTGCCGAATGCATAAGTCATTGATTCCCAGGCATGCACCGTGTAGGAATCGAACCTACAACCCAGTGATTAAGAGTCGGTAGCTTCCGTGGGACAATATGGGTTGTAATGGGAGGAGATGCATTCTATAAAAGGCACTGGAATCAGCTATTAGCGCGAGTTCCCGGGTGTTACTGGAATTTCCATTTCGACACATCTAAACCCACATTGGCATGAGATCCGAGGCAAGTTTTAGGCAAGTAAAGGTTCGTGCTGGGCGGCCCAGCGATAAACGCCGCCGGAGCCAGTGGCCAAAAAGCGATCTCAGATACTGGACGGATGTGGTATACCGGCCTGCACACCAGGAATCGAACGGTAACTCCCAGCTTAGCGAATATTATGTCGTTCGGATTGGATTCGGAGGGCGGCGAACGACCTTCCCGCTCGGCACCCCGAATAAGGTGGCGGCAGCGGCTAAGGCGCGCGACATTTACTCCTTCATTACTGTGCATGGGATGAATGCGGCCCTCGCACGATTCAAGAAGACCGTGGAGCGCCGCAACCCTCTAACTGTGGGTCAGTACTTGGCGGAAGCACAAAAGCACCTCGAAATCAAAGCGAAGACCTTTAGTGCTTATGCGGCGGTTTTGCGCAGGATCGCAGCGGATATCGCGGACCTTGAGCCCGATGGCACCCGCTTCGATTGTCACGCTGGCGGGCGCGAAGCGTGGCGCGAGCGAGTTGATGCAATCAAGCTTGAGCTCCTCGCGCCGAAGAATATCCGAAACTGGCGCGCGAACTTCCTGGAAAGAGCCAAGTGTGACTCTGTCAAATTGAAGGCTGCGCGCAATTCGGTCAGCTCATTCATTCGCGCGGGTAAAGCCTTGTTCAGTCCAAAGGTCCTCAGCAATATCGAGCTAGACGGGATTCTCGAATCCCCTTTCCGTGATATCGAAGTCAAGCAACCCTCCCTGCGCTACCGCTCCGAAGTTGATTTCGAAAAGCTCTTGCAGGTTGCCAACGCGGAGTTAGCCGTAGAGGTATCGCCTCCACCTATTCCGCAGGGGTCAGCCAAGGCACCGCAAGGGAGTAGACGTAAAGCGAGACGAGTACCCAAGCCGGCGCGGGATTCACAAAATCGCGAGCTATTTAAGATCTTTTTGCTCGCCGCGTGCGCTGGACTTCGTCGTAGTGAGATCGATGCGCTGCAATGGGACGCTTTCCATTTCGAAGAGAATTTTATACGCATAGCTACGACTCGCTTTTTTGAAGGCAAGTCGGAAACTTCCCACGACGACGTCTACATGGACGCCGAAGTCAGCGCATTGTTTCGGGGGTTTTACTCGCAACGAAAAACTGACTTCGTAGTTGAATCCCCTCTCCCGCCAAAGAGCGGACCCAAGTACGAGTACTACCGTTGCCAGCGTCTGTTCGAGAACCTAATCGCCTGGCTGCGACAACATGGGGTCAACACGAAAAGTCCCATCCACACGCTCCGTAAAGAATTCGGCTCTCAGTTAACAAAAACGCACGGGATCTTTACGGCCAGTCGGGCTCTTCGGCATTCCTCGGTGCAAACGACCGAGCGATTTTACGCGAGCCAGAAAGGGCGCGTAAGCCTTGGTTTGGGGCATCTCTTCGCCCGTCCAGAGAACGTTGTTGAGATCACACCGGAAGCAACCGCCCATTGATTGGGCCATCGCAAGTTCGCCAGCTCTTGAATACTGGCTAGGCTAGCTAGACTAACTAGTTACTAGCTACACTAGCTACTTAATAGCTAGACTGGCTAGTTAGTAGCTAGACTAGCTAGTTAGCTAGTTATTTCGTTACATATTTCCGTAGAGTAAATTCTCCTTTCAAAATGGTTTCAGATGGCAGATGCTGACACATTGTGGAACCCGGAAAACCTGAGAAACTTTTTACCGGGAAGGAAGTGTCAAAGATACTGCGCTTTTCCCCTCGGACCCTGGCGCGCCGCCGCTGGGACGGGTCATTAAAAGCCCTGGCTGTCAACAGTAAATTCTTTCTCTATCCAGAGAGCTCGATTAACGATTTCTTGGCTAAGCTACAATCCGGCGAGCTGCAAACTAGTACGTTCGACGGCACCCATCGGCCACGATCCAAACGGTCGTCCCAGAAGCGGCGTGAGCGCAATTCGCGGAAGGCGGATCGCCTCGCTTCCTCCAAGAAGCCCGGCACCGGGGCCTCTGCTCTTTCGCGAACCAGAAAGACACCGGCGACAAACGAAGGTAAAACGGAGCCGGGGCAATGAAGTTTCAGCTTACGTCCTCGATCCACGAGCTAACCTAGAGATCACAAGCTGCCGCTCCAATAGGTATCGCACAACTAACAACGGTATTCTTTACAGTTATTATATTAGTTTCCGCTTGCTGACCCCGTCGTTGACGCGTAGCGTGGTCGCACTGGATTTTAAGGGGCTTGTTACCAGGTACAAGTCGAAAACAACCCTTCGTCGGTCGCCGCGACGTAAACATACGGGTGCCCGCTGTACCACGTTCAGCGAGTGTAGTTTCTAACTCGCCCGGCGTGCCAGACTGCCGCAGGAAAATTCCGCCCTGCGCTACCCCTACCCAATCTATGCCCAAAAACGTCAAACTCTTTACTTTGCGACAGCTCCAAAAGCGGTGGGACTTCCCGTATGAGCGTGTACGCGAAAAGCTGGTGCAGGAGCGGATTCCGGTAATCGCTCTTTCCGGTGGCGGCACTCTCCGGATTCCTGTCTACGCGATTCTTAAACTCGAAAGACGTCATGCCACCCGAAGCTGAAACCGTGATCGATATTTTGACGAGTGGCGATTCTGCTGTTCGCAGTCTTCTTACGATCAAACAGTTGGCGCGGGTGCGCTGGCAATGCACACCGGCATTCGCGAAACGTCGCCTGCGAGCTGCCGGTATCCATCTAGTCAAGGTTTACGGGAACGGTTATCCGGTCCTATGCGTGCGCAGCAGGGACGTCAGGGCGCTTGAGAAGGCCCTAACGATCTACCTGAAACCTCGAGAATAAACATCAATTCAGCACCTGGAGGACAGGTCGTGAAATTCTGCTCCGGCGTTAGAAAGTAAATAAGCCGCCTATGAACGAAGAAACTCGCCAGACGTTTGATCGCCGTAGCCAAGTCGATTGGCGCGATTTCTTGATTACACGAATCAAATTTTTCGCCGGGCGCACCGTTGGTAGTCTTACGCCGAAGGAATTCGGAGCACTGTGCCGGAGCGGCTTGCTGGCCAGAGTCAGGGAAAAATGGGACGCTATAGACGACGATATCAGAGGTCATTACTATGCCATCACGGCACGCATCGCGTATGAGACGGCACTCCAGGAGAGCAGGGAGCCAAGCGCGGCCCCCCCGCCTCAGCAAGCAACTACCGGCCTGCCTTTGTCGGTGCGCCAGGCGAGCGAAGCGCCTAGTCACGCAGAACAATCCGAACAGTTGACAGAGGCTAACCAGTCGCAAGAAGCCATTGTCGGGCCCGAGCAATCCCGGCAGGCAACTGAAATGGTGCTTGGTTGGATTGAACGTGCACGCGATGATCTGCGGAAAGCCAAGACCCATTACGACTTTAAAGTTATCAAAGTCAGTGCACAATTGGTCGGCGATTTTGCTACTCTGATGCAGGCGAGCACGCAGGCTCGCACCGAAGCGGAAGAGCTGCGGTTGCGGGCTGAGCGTGGTATTTCGCTGATCCTTAAGGATCCTTTGACCCAACGCCACGAGAGCGGGCGTCTAAAATGGGGTAAAGGAATCCCACTTCCGGGCCAATCTGGTCTTGAGTCTCAAAAAGGCTTTAGTTGGGCCAAACTGGGGATCGAGAAAAACGAGGCCAGCCGACTGCGAAAAATGGCCAAGTTTTCCGATCAGGAATTTGAGCAGCGATTGGAAGAAAAATCCCAGAGCGGGGATCTGATTAGATCCAGATTCCTATCCGATAACCCAGCTGAGAAGCGTGGCCCTAAGGTACCGAGCCGGGAAGAATGTCTGAGGCTTCTGCTTCGTCTGATGGATCAGTTGAGTCGTCTGAGCGAGCGGTCATTTGATCACGACTTTTTTAGCAGCCAGAAGCTGGACAAGACAGCTTATCAAAAAAAGCGCCAAGAGCTGAGCAGGTTCTTGCAAAGCGTCGACGCATTTATCGAGACACCATGACAAAGACTGATCGCATTGAGCGGGCAAGAATTATTCGACGACAGGAAAAGGGTAATAAAGAGCGGCCGGCCGAGGCCAAGTGATCTCGTCGCTGGACTCTCGACCTTCTTCGCGTCCTCTTAACCGACAGGGAACTAACAACACTCCTAATATAGATCTATCCGACCGCTAACAATCCTATACCTATGCAAGCAAGTATCTCGAAAATATCCCACGCAACGCACGCGCCACCAAAGTGTTATCGGCCACCAAAACAGCAGCCGCCGAAGAGGGTTCGGCGGCCACTTGGGACTAATTATGAAAAGAATAGAACAATCTTATCAGACACCAGCATCATATTTTTGTCACGCGGTTTTCCACTGCCTGAACCTGTCCGGACCGTGCAGTGATTTCACCAACCCGACTAGACGGGAAAAGACCGGCGGCTCGCGCATTGTTACTACCTCACGGCCCTACGCCAGACCACTCTCAACCGGCACATTGGAGGTTGTGCGGTGACCCTGCAGTTCTCGCCGGATGGATGGGAACATCGCCCGAAAGAGACAGTCGTGAACACTCCGGTGTCAGCAAAGGCGCTGAACTGGCTGCCTCCTTTCCTCCTCGAGCTACTCGATTGCTGCCCAACCGCCAGGCGACGGTGTCCACCGTTGGATCTTTCGGGTCGCCCATCTGCTCGCGCATTTCGACGATGGCGCGACTCTTGAACTGATTAAAGCGAAGGCTGCCGGCTGTGGCCGCCCGCAAAAGCACTTGAAGTCTTTTGAGCAACCCTGGCCATGGGCGAGTTCATTATCCCCACGCTTGATGATGTGTTCGCCGTGCTTGGAGCCGGTGGACATCGGCCGATTCTTCTTTACATCGACAAAGGCTCTAAGGCACCGAACTTCCCAGGCTGGCAAAACACTACCTATGAACTGACTCAGCAACCGGCCTACCGACAGAATTTGCGCCGGTACGCTAATACCGGTGTGCTCCTCGGCCAGGAGGAAAACCTGTGTACCGTTGATTGCGACACCGAGAACTTCTTCGCCGAGTTCTTCCATCTCAACGGCGCCTTCGCCTCGACCCTGATCAGCCAAGGGGAGAAAGGAGGGCAATTCTGGTTTTATCCGCAGGGGTCGCGCCCGACACAGATCCACAAATTGTGGTGTGCGCGGGATTCGCGCTTGGCTCTAGGGGTTGATCCTCAAAAAATCGATCCAAAGACCGGCCTGGCGCACATCGGCGAATGGCGTGCCGAAGGCGGACAGTCCCTCATCCGTGGCGTGCATCCTTGCGGTTGCAACTACAAATGGCTCCGCTCCGTGGTCCCGATTGCCTTCGCCTTTGAATCCATCCTTTGGCCTGGGGCATTGTCATCCCTTGGGGACGCGACCAACGCAATCGCCCGACACAATCGCTCGGCTCGCCGGCCGAAAACGATCTCCTGAAACGGGCGATCGATGCGCTCTCGATCGATCGCCTATGGAACCATTTCGGCTTTAAAGAGCGTAAGGGGCGCAACCCGGTCTCTTCACCATTTCGCGCGGATAATAATCCTAGCCTGAGCGTTTACGATTGCGGCCGCCGGTTCAAGGATCACGCCACTGGTGACAGCGGCGATAGTTTCGATTTTTTCCAACGCGCAACCGATCAGAGCGCCAAGGATGCCTTCGTTCCCTTTGTCGAGCTGGCTGGCCTCGGTGCCGAGCTAAAGAAATCCGGCAACGGTTCAAAACCAACCAAGCCTCGCGCGCCTGCCCTGACCCAGCTCGTTAACGACCTGGCGATCTATTACGACCCGGAACGCACCTGTTATTGGATGCTGGATGACCGGAAAAACTGGATCAAGATCAATGAGACTAGCGTCACTCGCCACCTCACCGCTGCTGGATTCCGGTCCACGAGACGGCAGGACGAAACCATCTCAGAGACCGACCACATCCTGAATGAGATCCAACGCTCGATGGACGTCGAATATGCCGGCAGCTTGGCCGGATACAACAAGGGGATCCTTGAATATAGCGGTAAGCGCCTCCTAATTCTGGATTCGCCGCACCTGATCGAACCACGCGACGGGCACTGGCCGACTTTCGCCACTTTCCTTGAAACGCTGTTGGACGCTGAGAACACCGACCAGATCAAGTATTTCAATGGTTGGATGAAAATTGGGCTTCTCTCGCTCCGGGCCCAGAAACCCCGCCCGGGCCAAGCCCTGGTGCTGGCGGGGAAAAAGGATTGCGGTAAGTCGTTGCTCCAAAGCCTAATCACCGAAATGCTGGGCGGCCGTTGTGCCCGCCCCTATCAATACATGGCGGAAGTTACGCCCTTCAATAGTGACCTCTTCAGCGCTGAGCACCTGGTCATCGAAGACGAACAGCCGAAAACTGATATTAGGTCGCGCCGGGCCTTCGGAACGAAAATCAAGGAGATCACTGCCATCGATGATCGCCGGGCTCATAAAAAATTCCGAGACGGTCTCACCCTTCCCGCCTTTTTGCGCCTCTCTATTTCCCTTAATGACGAGACCGAAAATTTGCTGATCCTGCCGCCCTTCGATGATTCCTTGGCTGATAAGCTCATCATCTTCAAAATCGAGCATCGGGCCGTTCCCGAGGACGTCGACACTCGAAGTACCGAGGCGCGCGAAGCCTTTCGCGCCCGCCTTTCGACCGAGCTTCCGGCTTATATCCACTATCTACTTAACATCTGGGAAATTGAACCCGAGCTGGCCTCCCACCGCTACGGGGTCACCCATTTTCAGCATCCTGATATTCTGTGGCAGCTGGGCGAACTGGCACCCGAAACCCGGCTATTGCAACTCATCGATACCGAAATCTTTAAGATCAACGCTAAGGCACCATTATGTCCCCGCACCGATCCTTGGGAAGGGGCCGCCAGCAAACTCGAGTGCGTCCTGAGCGAGGATTCCAGCCGGGTCCGATACCTGGCCCGCGAACTTCTGTCTTGGCAAGGCGCCTGCGGTACTTATCTTGGACGACTGAAGAATCAATATCCAAAGCGGGTCTCTTATTTAAAACAACATCGAGACCGGACTTGGACGATAAATCCGCCCTGAAGTTTCTCTCGCGGCACTCCTAAGTGCCGGAACCAAAAAAGGGTGCCGCGCCACCAAGCCGCTTCTATAAAAGAATGGCAGACCGCGCGGCGCCTGCGGCACCATTTTTGACACTTATATAAGTATACTCCCCCCTCTCTGTTATCCCTTTCCTGTTGAGCAGGGTAGAAAATAGCGCCGCAGGTGCCGCGCCCCTTGCTAAGCCTTTACCAGAGAGGTTCAGAACGCGGCAGCCTCCCGGCAAGCATGGCGCCGCGGGTGCCGCGGAGAATCGTCGAGGCAGAATTCGTGCAATGAAAAAGATCATTCGATCGGGCCGTACCACCAAAGTCGCAGCGACCGAGTGAAATCAAAATCTTTCGCATAGGCGCGGGAACAATTCTAACGTTGTCAGCTGAAGTGGACGGCCGAAGAACTCAAACACAAGAAAAGATAGCTTGGCGTAGGTTTTAGCGGAGATATCCTTCTCGCCGTTAAGGAATTTGCTGAAAAACGCCTCGGATAGTCCTAGCAAGTCAGCAACCGTATTTTGCTTAATGCCTTGCGAGCGTAGCCAATGATTTGTTTCCTGTCGCAGCCTATCAACTGCGCCGTTTAAGTTGTCCAGGCTGAAAGTGAGTTTACTCGAGAAATGTAACATGCGATTACTAACCAACTACTACCGAGATCGAAACGAGGGAAATTTTTTCTTAACCGCCACTTCGAACCCTTAAGCTTAGTTGGTATATTGAAACCCTGTTCTTTCTCTGTTGGTCATCCGCAAGATTGTGGTGGCGTGGAATAACACGCACGGCCTTTGTTTGATAGCTAGTTAACCGGTTAGTTACCTAGCCTCTGCAACCCGATCGGAAATTTAGCCTTCCGATCGGGCATTCCTTTTGAAAGCTGGTGGATCGTAATTGAAGCGGTCGGCTGCGACCAAGGTTTCGCCGCTTCGCCGTCGGCATCGCCCGTATGTTATGAGTGCTTTACTCGGCTGATGTTGTGCCATGCGTGCAGGGTCAATTCTGCGCGTTTGTGAGGGCTGGTCATCCGACCTATCTAGACACCCAACAATCAAGTACGCATTATACTAAAGGCGTATTCCTTTAGTACTAAAGTACTAGTTATTAAGGGTTGCAGCTACACTAACAGCGGCCATACTTTTCCTACTCCCTATAGTGCCAGTAATTTCTGGAAGCTACCCTGTAAACAACTCAGGGACGATAAGGCAATAATGTTACCTGTCATGAGGCGCGCGAGCACAGTGTCTTTTTAACCTGCTGATCACGAACAATAGTTATTTTTAGAAGGCGGCGAGAAGCATTTCGGGGCGCCAATGAGAACCCAGACTAAAAACAGATCACTAAGACAAACTGAAGGTATGTCGTCTTTATCCGCTGCTGCGCCGCCAGGCTTGGGCGAGAGCAGGGGCGGGCGGCAACATCGATCGCTAGCCGTCCTTGTCTGGGCAATCTTCGGAGCGGGGTTGCTGGTTCACGCCTACGGCCCGCACGTGAAGATTATGAGCAACACCTTCGTCATCCCGCCATCGCTCGTTTCAGAGGGGAAGGATATCGATCCAGCCGAGATCATTGCTTATGAACGAAGTAAGCATTTGGTCTCGGGCATACTCACTGTTGGCGGTGCGCTCGGTATTGCTCTCTATTACCGCAATCTTCTCGTCAGTGGCCTTTTGTCGCTGTTTCGGCGACATCAGGGTGCTCCAGCCCCTCTTCCCTTGAATTCACTAGATTCGAGGGCAGAACACCAAAAAGAAGAAAATCGAAAGGAACAAAATGATACGTCGTAAAATCTCCCGCCTGCTGATCCCGGTCGTTGCCGTGCTTGTCGTCACAGTGACAGCCACGGTGGCGTTCGAATCCACCCAGGTCATTATTACGCCAAACGCGCTGAGCGTCGGTTACAACCTTGCCGCTGGTGGCAACAGCGGGCCGGTATTTCCTGCCGCGAACCAGCCCGTTCTGGTCATCGGCACCCAAAATAACGTCGGCTTCCGTGGTGTAGGTCAAGTGACCCTGCTGCGCGTTCCCGGATCGTTCCTGGAATGGGTGGGGCTGAATTCAACTGCCGGGGCAGGGATAACTCAAGGGTTCAGTGGTACCCCAGGAACGAACATTGTTTTCCTTGACTTCGCCCATCAAGTGGCCATTCAGGTGAACAGCCCGGATTCATTCAGAATTCACAATGGTTCCACCGGAGCGAGGTCGGGTATCGTGACGCTTATCTGGTAGCCGCTGCGTAATGCAACGGCGGGACCCAAGTGGCCGCGATTGTTCCAGGTTAATTGCTGACAAGTTCGGGGGACTGTGCAATCAGATTCGCGGATCGGCAGGAGCCGGTGAGCTGAAGTTGCAGTGATTCAAGACATGGCCGTCATGCCCAGAGAGAGCGCAAACAGAGCTTTCTGGGGGTCCCCCGGACAACGAACTCTTTCTCCGGTTAATTGCTTGTCGTTTCTATTCAAAGACCAGGAAACTGGCAAGGTCAAAGAACAAATCGGTAAAAAAGGATTTTAATCGTGGTTACGTACGATTGTTAGCTTTTTCGCGGCGCGAGACAAAGGACAATTAAAGACTTTGATACATGTAATAGGCAATAGCGCTGTTTTGCTGTTAACTAAAAGCATTAGTTTTTGGGCCGCTTGCCTCGCCCTTACGCTTTATGGCATGCCCTACGCTATCGCCCAAACACCGCCTGCAAGCGGCGTTCCGACCATTCCAACCAACCTTCCTAGCGTCCAGACATTCCTCGCTCCCCCGGCGGCGTTTAACCCCGTTGTTGCGTCACCGGAAACACTCCAGCAATACGGATTCCCACCCAAGCCAGATCAACTGAAGACACCTGCTGCCTATAACGCTTGGGCGAAGGCCGTGTCCGCACCCCAGACACGACTTCAGGCGCCGAAGTTGGTGCAAACAACGATATACAATGGTCGGGCCCAAATCCAGCCGTACAGCGAATCGAAGCAATCTGCCGGCGAATTCAATTTCAATCCGAGCAATTCCGTCTCAGCCAACAGCCTTAATTGGAGCGGCTACGCGATTTATGATGACACCAGGAAGCCATTCGCAAAATCGTACGTTTACGCTTACTGGATCGTTCCGGTGGCTCAACACGCCTTCGGCAATGGTCTTCCAGTTGGGTGGGATTACTCGACCCAATGGATCGGCATTGATGGCCTGGGATCACCGGATGTCCTCCAAGCCGGCACCGAGGCTGATGGCTACGCTTCAGGAGCCACTCAGGCCACGTTTTATGCTGCCTGGATCGAATGGTATCCATTTAGCGAATCCCGCATAGCCAACTTTTCCGTTGCTCCAGGTAATGAGATGTTCGTGGAAGTCTGGAACACCAATGCAACCGTGGGGAATGCTTACTTGTTCAACGTTACCAGGCAGCAAGCGGTTGCCTTGACCTTTAAGGCGCCGAGCGGCACCACGTTGGTGGGCAACAGTGCGGAGTGGGTCGTGGAACGTCCGGGAATTGGGGGTTCATTAGCGAGGCTAACCAATTACGTGGCTTGTCCCTTTGACGCTTGCTATGCGTTCGGTTCGATCGGGGCCGGGATGTACAATAAAATGTATTTCCCAGGGATTAACTTGGCCGGCGGGGCGGTCTATGCGATCTCAATGCTTGACAATGTCGGTGGAGTGATTTCGATCCCCAGCTTGGTTGGTCCAGCCGACCTGTGGTTCAGGGATGCTGGGTCGGCATACACGGATCTCCCGTAGGGGAAGACCAGGAAATCCGTTCGACACAGGAACAGCGTAACACAAATGGAAGAAGTTTTCGATCTCGGTTAAAATTTTGTGTATTCATAAATTATTTAACCGTTTACTCAACTCGCCAACACAATCCCTTGCGCATCTTGCCTTCTCCGCTGCAACCGTTCCACCGCAGCCAAAGCATTAGTTCTCTCGCCCGCGAATGCTTCCGGGTTTTCTGCCAGATTTAACAACTTGGTTTCTAGTGGCAATTCTTCAGCTTGTGCCGCAATGGCTTGTATTCTTTTCTCTGCTGCTAATGCATCCGCAGCGATGCGCTCAATCCTTACATCGTGCGCCTCGCGCCACAAGTGAAACCATTTGTCTGGTACGGGTTGTTCTGAATCTAACCCTTGAAATATTGGGGGTTCATCTTGTTGTGGTTTCACGGTCACAGGTTCGCGCTGCCCAAAAATCAATATCCGGTATCTTTCCCCGTTCCTCGGCCTCGTTCCTAGCTTCCTTCTGTGGTTGAATATCCCCAACATAGTCAACACCCATTACCCGACCGTCAGGCAGAGTGACTGTGGGCCAAGTCGATTTCTTCCGACTTCTATTGTTGCGGTGGTCGTACAGATAATTTGCGAATTCTCCCAACGACATTTCGCGCTTCTTTTTGGTCTCCGATCTAGCCTGGAACCATTCGACGAGTTCAACCTTGTAAGGATTCGATAACATCCATTTAACCACGGGATCAGACTCGGGATTATCTTCGCCTAACTTGTGGTCGTGGCGAATATCTGGCGGTAAATCACCAAAGAGTTCATGATTTTTTGATCTGCACCTCCGTTTTGGGTTTGCCGTACTTTTCTCGCGCACTCTCTAAATCCTCAGCACTAGGAACATCAAGAACTGACAGTCGCCTATGAACCAGAAGCAACTTGCCTGAGATTTTTGAGAGAGCTACTGAAACCAGCGGTCCTAGAAGAGGACATAGAACTGATCCAAAAAATGGCTGGCCTAATAGTGCTTGGCGTGAATCGACCTCAGCGGATTTTCATATTACAAGGTCCGCCGAACACAGGCAAAACGACTCTAGCCCGACTGCTCACAAGCTTGATCGGCTGCCGGAACTGTTCAGAGTTGCGCACCGAACACCTAAACGGCCGCTTTGAAACGTCACGCGCCTTAGGCAAAACCCTTCTATTCGCTCCAGATGTAAGAGCGCATTTCCTGCAAGGTGAAGGGGCACATAGGTTGAAATCACTGGTTGGCGGAGACCCGATGGACGCGGAGCGCAAGAACAGCAACGCAAGCTTTCCATTTCCGGGTGATCTCAATATCCTTATCGGTAGTAATTCGCGCTTATTGGTAAGACTTGAAGGTGATATGGGTGCCTGGCAGCGCAGACTATCCATCATTGTATTCTTTGGCGAAGGTCCGGCCAAGCGGATCGATGGCTTTCACAAAATCCTGCTTGAGGAGGAAGGCTCGGGCATTCTGAACTGGGCACTTGCCGGACTTTTGAAGTACGAACACGACCATCAAATAAAAGGCGACATCATGTTAAGCGATAATCAGAAAACCAGGGTCACCGGCCTATTGAGTGAATCGGATGGGTTACGCACATTTCTGGAAACCGAGCTTGTGCTGACCAAAGACGCAAGCCTGACCGACGACGAGATCACAATCGCATTCGCCAA
>Ga0207067_10289_pt1 | contig 14159 bp, 15 predicted proteins | sample Alteio_BWMinCont_25_FD_153484 | JGI IMG/M metagenome (GOLD analysis project Ga0207067, IMG submission 153484) | Enriched cells from forest soil in Barre Woods Harvard Forest LTER site, Petersham, Massachusetts, United States -... | ecosystem: Environmental > Terrestrial > Soil > Temperate forest >...
TTCTCTCGGCGAGCCATTTTTTCCAAATGCTGGATTAGTCTCGTACCCAATCCATTTCCTCGATGTTCAGCTGAAATCCAGACATCATTGATTTCGGGAATGCCGTTATCCTTGAAATCAGGATAGTGCGACTGTCGCAACAGGCTTGCATACCCGAGAATATACCCTTGTTTTTCCAATAGATAAACTGTCCGAATTTGTTCTTGATGTTCTTTGTAGTACTGCGCTCACTTATCCCTCGTAGCCTCAACAGAACTCCATGGGAAGCAAAAAATTTTGATTAGTGTATTAATATCTTCATCCTGCATTACTCGAATGGAGATATCTTGCCTTTCTAATTTTGGATTGTTTCGATCATGCACGAGATCCAATCCCATGATGACATCATCAATATAGCGATCTTTAATTTTGACTCTGTTCTTTAATCTTCCTTCTTCTTCAAATCCCATTTTTTTATAGAGTGAGATTGCTGTGGTATTTGAGGCCCTGACATTCAGTTGGATTTTCTCTATCACGCTTGAATTTTTCGCCCATTCTATTGTGCTCTCTAGTAATTTCGTTCCTATTCCTTTCTTTTGCCATCCTAAATGGACCGCAATGTTTAAGTCAGCAACATGTCGTAATGATTGCAAAGTATAAGGCTCTAAAAAAGCATGGCCTACAACTTGACCTTCATGTTCAGCAACTAAGTAAATACTCTGAGGAGATTGGATAGTTTGTATAACAGCCTTTTCATCCAATTCAGATGGTTGAGAACAAAAATAACCTGGTTCTTGGGCAATTTCTCGCTCAGCCTCGACGATGCATAAGGCATCTTTTACTTCTGCTTTCCGAATAATTATGTTCACAGAATTCCTTGAGAGGTAAATTTTAAAATAATCATGGGGTGTGGTTTGGGTTCTGGGACTATCTTAAGTGCCTTCTCAAATTGACCATGTGAATATCGACTGACAACCCTATTCCAAAATTCTATTGCTGCTGTATTTTCTGGTATTTGAGAAGTCTCCCATATGCCAGGAAACTGATTGAAGACTTGTTCTGCTACATAGCATCCAACTCCTTTCCCCTGGAATTTGGAAACAATAAAAAATTCCCCAATATTCCAATCCACATCGGGTGTGCTTCCGATTTTATTGATCAAGACAAATCCTGCTAATTCGTTGTCCACTTTGATTAAAAACGCATAACGGTCTAGTTTTTCAGAGTAGGAGCTGAGATCAATACATTCAAATAAACCATTGGATGGGGTTTCCCAAGTAGGTAAAAAGCCGCAATATCTTGACATTTCATAGACGTAAAAGCGGCCAAGGTTTTGGATGATATCCCTGTCCTCTTTACCAGCTTTATAGAGAGTAACATTCATTTTCTTTGTCGCAGGCTCTATGAGATTGGAAGGGCATAAGGCAAGGAACTTAATCTTTTCAGTATTTTCGCTAACACTTGCCTGGTGTGTATCTATCTCTAAGTCATAAGTGGCATCAACATGTACTTTATGAAACTGTCCTCTTGCTGATCCTAGGATACGATTACCCCGTTCTTTTTCTCTCTGTTCCAAAACAGAGAGAGGAGCATTTACTCCAACCCATAAAACTCGGAAGTCTTTTAGGCTGTTCTTCCACTCATCTAGCTGCTGTTTGCCAAAAGAGACGTCATCAATAACAATGTGATGACCCATTTTGGCGAGTGCGAGGACGACCTCTTGGAATGTTTTGCCTATCTTTTGAGCGTAGGGACCTGCTTGTAGTTCCTGAATGGGATTACCAGATGCATCTTCACTCTTTTTCCAGCTGTATCCAACAGGAGCATCTCCGCCTGTCCAATCATTGAATTTTTCTGGCATCCATCCAATGATCTTGTCGATCCCGATATGCAGAAATGGCTCTTCAAATGCATGTTGTAATGCTTTTGCAAGAGTTGTCTTTCCGCTACTCGATGGCCCATTTAAGTAAATGATTTGCACAGGTTCATTTATCATTCAAGAGTCCCTCAGTTCGTTGCACCTCATAATTTAATTGAACTAGCCCGCTGGGGTACGATTGGGAAGAAATCAAGCGGCACGCATGTTCTTTGCCTATTGGATTAAAAAGAGGTATCCCCGATCCGAGGATCACAGGAATCACAGACAAAGTCATAGAATCTACCATCTGCAAATCCAGAAATTGCGAAATTGTCACACCTCCATCAATCCAGATATGTTTAATTCCCTTTGAGTGAAGTTGAGAGGCTAATTGGGTCAAATCTCCTCGAAAGAGCTCCATGTCTTTTCTAACGGAATTTAAGCTATTGCTCAGAACAACCACCCTTTTTCCTGGATAAGGGTCTGGCACTGTTGTAGCAACTTCATAGGTTTTGCGACCAATAATCAAGGCGTCGATGCTATTGAGTAGCTTTTGCAATCCGTAGTCTTCGTCAAATCCACCAACTCGATCAAGCCAATCAAGACCACCATCTTTACGAGCGATATAGCCATCAATGCTTGTGGCGATATAGATGGAAATTTTTGGGCGATCCATGCGGTCAATTGTAAGACATTTTCCTATTTCAGTATCTTGTGGATCACCTTTATAACCATCCGGGTCATTGAAAGGCATTTCTGTATATCCATGTCTGCGATAGAACTGATATGCCTCTTGTGAAGATTGAATAAGTAACTTTTTGAATCCTTGATGATAAAGCCACCGTTCGCAAAGTCTTAAAAATTGGCTTCCAAATCCCAACTTGCGATAACGTTCATCAATTAAAATAATCCTTAAGGCGGCTCTATTTTCAGGCCAAAGCTGGAGATGTGCATAGCCGATTATTTCAGCGTTTTTATAAAAGACAAAATGGATGTGATCTTTATGTGTAAATGTCCAAGTATAAGGATCTTCTTTTGATTTAAAAAAATAGTTCTCGCGAAGACGACGTACTGCATCCCATTCCCGATCTGTCAGCGCCTTTACGATACGCCATCCATCAAAACCATCCTTTGCGTCGATACTTGCAACAAAAGCATCCTTTCCATTGCAATACTGGAGAATGTCATGAGGGAATTTCTTAGCTAATTCTACTTTGAGCTTACCATAATTTTCGGCATCAGTAGTATGAGAGCGCATCCAATCACGGAATTTCAAATATCTGCTGATTTCAGGATCCGCTTCTTGATATACATGGACGTTATGAGTGCGAATATCCTTACCTTTCTGAAAATATCTTCTAAAAGCTATGCCATATTCACCTTTGGCTTCATATCCTATGGACTCCATAGCCTTGGCTGCTTTATCGACTTCTTGAATATTTCGTACTACAGGAAGTATGTCGATAACAGGTTTGGCGCTTAGTCCAGGAATAGAAGTCGATCCAATATGATGTATAGCTATGCAGTTAGCGCCAAGTGCTTCTTTAAGTTTTGAAGCTTCTATGTCGAAAAGTTTAGGCCAATCAGGATTATAAGGTGTCACTACAATCTTATTGGTTTTTAAATTAAGCAAATCTTTCATATCTAGTTCCATTTGATAGTGAGGAACTGGATGCCAGCTTGCAATAAATTCTCCAATGATCTTAAAGCCTACTTTTTGATATACGTGGATGGCTCTTGTATTGGAGGCTTCAGGATCTATCAAAACCTTGTTCATATTTGAAAAATGACTGATTAAAAACTCCTGAATCATTGGCACAGAAATCCCTTTCCCTAAATAATTTAGGTCGCAAATGAATAAATCTAATGTAGTGGCATCACTTCCTTCAGGAGAGGTAATCAGAAATGCAAAAGGGATATCCTTATCATAGCCAATCCAATAGGTAGTATTGGATTCTTCTTGAAAAAACTTTTCCAACCCGTTCAGGGTATTTTGAAGCCCTACTCCATGAATCCATTCCGCAACATGGGGTTGTACAAGCCATTCGTGAATAAGAGGTCGATCTTTTACTTCCACGGGTTTAAATGTGAACCGAAATTTAGACGACATCATAACTTTCCTAGTAGTTTCATCGTATATTTTGCGGGTAAGGCTCGTAGGAGACTGGTTACGATCTTGTAAATGAGCTGTGGATTCATCTAACCTTTAATACCTTTAAGAGTTCGTTGCAATTTCTGGCAATTGGCACTTCGTAAGCATGAATTTTTTCTTGATACCAATGGTGGTGTGCATGACCTCCCCCTAAGAAACCAATGACATGCATACCAGCTGAGATAGCTGCTTCAATACCTGCGGAACTATCTTCGATTACAATGCAATCTTCTGGATTAAAGCCCATCTGATTTGCAGCAAAGAGGAATAAATCTGGAGCAGGCTTACCGTTGGATACTTGTTGAGATGTGAAAATCGATTGATCGTTAAAATACATGAACTGTTCAGTCAATTCAAGGCATCGAACAACACGATTTCTTTGGCTGCTTGAGGCTACGCACCGGCTAATCTTCTTGTTATCAATAATCTCTAAAACAGGTTTAATCAAAGAGAGCAGCTCGGTTTCAAAAGCCTTCAAGACAATTGGCTGCTGTGAGTTTAAGTAATCTAAAGGGATATCAATGCCTGATTCGTTCAAAATAATTTGACGAACAGCTTTTGCGTTCAACCCCGTAAATCTCCTGATGCTCTCTTCTGTTGTTATCGGATAACCAAAAGAAGTCAAAGCCTCAGCGTCAATCCTATTTGAAATGATCTCGCTGTCAACTAAAACACCATCACAGTCAAAAATCACTAATTTGTTCATCATTCGCTTGTGCTCACAAGTGTTGCTGCTTATATCGAAAGAAAACTATAACAGAAATCACAATGACTTTCATCCAATTTCAGTATACCAATTTCAGTACAGCTCTTCCTCTTGTTTCGATTCTGAAACATAGAAGTTCTCGTCCATCTTTAAAATTCATACTGTTTTTTCAAAATTGAATGTGTTTCTCTATCTACTGCTTTAATTTGTAATGGTTTATGTTTTTAAACGATATATTTTGCTCTTAACTGCCGCCATTCTTCTGCAGATAACCCTTTACTTCCTAGCTTTCCAATTCCTACGGCCAACATCCTAAAAGCATCAGCTCCATGACTAGCGAAGTTATGAAGAGGGTGACTAGACCAGCATCCATGGCGGTCATTCCACTCTTTCTTATAACTTTCCAAGGTTGTTATCCCCTTGGTGCATTTGATTTCATCAAACCAGCAGCGATTTAGAATATTGCGAGTAGCGTCTATGCCCTCATTAACTCCGATATCTGGCACCACTGTAAAATTGATTGCATGGTTTCTAGCTACTTCAACTCTGGATAAGCCCGTGCTATATTCGTGAACTGCCGCATCATGAGGTACGAGATGCTTGCCGTATGTATATGGCTTACCTTTCAAATGCTGAAGGTAATGGGTCAACGCCTCTCCGCTATTCTCGTAGTATTCAAGCAGGTGGATTTCCTGACCGCATTGCTGAAAGAACCAAATAGCAGTAGAATCGTTATAGCCCAAATCCCAAGCCGTGTGGACTGGCACATTAGCGTCATAGAAAACTTTTAGGATACGTCCTTGTTCCCTAGCCTCTACAATTTGCCTGCCATAATATAAACCCTCATTTGAAGACTCAAACGCCTCTTCAGGTGTGCTTGGAAATTCTCGTTTCATATCTTCGCCCTGGGTTGATGCACGCTTAACATACCAAGCTCGTTGCTCTAAATCTAGCTTATCGTCTAACTGAGCCTCTAAGACATTAAAATAGCTTGAGTAATGACTTGGTATTGCCAGGGCCTCTTGATTGATCCTGTAGTTTGAATGACGCCACCAAGGAAAGAAGTGAAAGCGAAAGTCCAGAGAAGTTAATTTTTTCCCTGAATCCTTTATAGCCTGAGCTTCCTTGCATATTTGATAAAAGTATCCTTCTCTTCCTTCAGCTGTGCTTTCTATAAAAACATATTGGCCAGGTGCAAGTGCGTTTAGAGACCCTGTAACGATCTCACGAGCCTTGTCTGGAAACTTGGCACATATCTTACCGAATTCACTTATATGAAGAAGCTGAAGCGTGCTAGATCGCATGGATGTTCCCACACGTAAAGTAGAACCGTTACTAAGCTGTAGCTCACGAGCGTTATCAGTGTTTACGCTTAGAACTTTTTTCAACTCAGTTGGTAAGCTGTCATAAGCAAACTTTACTCTACGGAACATCACTTCAGCATCTTCTCTTGTATGGGCGATTATGCCAGCATGAAGATTGCTATTGAACAAGCAACGATCCAAAAAGAGAAGGCACACAAAAGTGGAGATGCCAAGTTGGCGTGCCTTCAAAATAACATTGCAATACCACATCTCTTGGTAAAGCTTTTTTTGTGCCCAGTTCAGTTGAAACAGCGACTTATTACCGGCCTTATCAATGATCCAGTAAAGATTGTTTAACCGCCATAGTGGATCACTGAGATGGCTTTCAGCTTGCTCAATTTCCTCCATCAACCAAATCCTTTGATTGACCATCGGCTTTTTGCAGTAAGAATGCTAATGGGTTGGCAGCGTCGCCACTAACTTGCTGTTTGTCCGACCAGCCTGATAAGTTAGCCATGGCAAACTTGGCAAAATTAGAGTTCAGCTTGCTAAACAGCGCACCCTCTACGATTTTGCATTCCTGTCAAGCTTTAGCAAATGTATACGCCCGGTTAAAGACTTCACTTTTCTTGGCGAAATTAGCAAGCTCATCAGGCGGATAACCTCTTTCCAAGGCAAACCGCTTGAAGTAGATATTTTCAGGATTGGAAAACCAGGTGATAAAAGCGACCGCTTCCTGTTCCATAAACTCCTGCGTGTACCTACTGGGTGGAGGCCCACTATTACCTACCGCATGTTTGTTCCCTTTTGGTGCTGGCATTTACTTTTCTCCTTGTCTTTTCACTAAAGATTCAAACTTAGAATAAAATGAAGCAAATGAGTCATCAGAAACATATTTAAGTTCTTTAGCATTTTCGCTATTTGTGAAACACTTCCAAGCTATTGCAAAAAGAGATGGATCACAAAATGGATCAATGATTTCATAATCGCTTGCATTTAAATAAAAGACATTAAACTTAGGAAGTAAAAAATCAACACCCGGTATTTCGTCAATGTCATTTCTGCAAAATATTACCGGGACACATCCCTTATTTTGAGGATTGGCCATAAGAGCTTTGTCATGCTCCGACAAATAGAACTCTTCAGGAAAGTCGATTATATATCATAAAGACCCTTTCGGTATAGTATAGCGGCATATAAAGAGATCTATGCAGTACACATTACCGCCTTCAACATCTCGAACAAGTTGTATTGGTCGATTCCGTATCCTACAAATCCTGTTCCATATATCTTCTGGAAGTTTATCTTTGCCAATCTCCATATAAATATTGTTTTTCCAATCAGTTGATTGTTTTTTGTTTGTCATAATGTTAACTCCATAATTTACTGTTTTTGTTTTCTAAACTACGCCACAGTGGAATAGTTTATTTACACGCACTACAAATATCCTACCCGAGTAACCCAGGTAAGTCGTAAAAGATAAATCCAGTGACTTTATCTGTATCTCATTCACTATCAATATTGAACCGGCTGAACCAGTTGAACCACGTGGTTTTATCGCAAGCATTGCCTATATCCAATAAAGTCTATTTCGATCAGACTTTGCGTTTTTTTTCTTTGGCATAAATTTTTACTTGATTCACCTGATTCAGTTGATTCTTAATTTAATTATCAAAGACTTAGGTGAATCATGTAAAAAAGATTCCTTGGTTCACTTGATTCCTTATTTTGAGTTTTAGCATTCCCATAAACTTTCTCCTTCAGCTTTGGCGTGCTTTTGGAACATTTCTCGAGCCATTAAAAGCGGAGGAAATGTGATAGTGCGAGGAAGGTTATGGGGCTTTTGTTCTCGCATTGCCCCTAAAATTTCACGAATGCGTTTCCAAAAAAGGCCATCATGTTCTGGTTTTTCTTTTCTCTCCTCGCAATACAGCGTATAGTTATAATAAATCCTACTTTTACTCACATCGAAAGGGGCATTTGTTAACCAGGTATCGTTTTGGTCATTGATTACTATTTTGCTGTCTCGAAGAGCGTAGTATAACCATTGATGGGGAGAAGACATGCCACGAACTTTCAAGTCAAAGCCATCTGCTATTATGGGCATTTTTCTTGGATGCCAATCCCTAATGTCTTCATGCATTAGGTCGTACATAAGCGCTTCAACGCCCTCACTATCCATCTGAGCATGTAGCTTCATGAAAAATTGATGATCCTCTTTAAAACGTGTTGAGCAATCAATCACAAAAAACCGTCTATCGTCAATATCTCTAGGAACAATCCAGTCTTCGTTTGAACTCAATAGCAATCGTTTGAAGTTTTGAATATTGATAATGTCCTTCCCTTTAAGTTCTATAGCTTGATGACTATCAGTGATAATAGCTTTTAATGCCCCTGCAGCAGATTTAGTTCCTCCCCACACAGCTTCGTTTGCGTAAACAAGAATAACATCTTTCAAATGCCCGTTAAACCGACCGACAACTTGATCCATTTGCACAAGTTCGAGATAATGTTTTCCAATTAAACGAGAAAGATACTGCAATATGGTGCCCTTTCCAACGCCTTGTTGACCACGAAATGCAATGGCGGTTTCAGGGAGTTCCCACGGTCGTTGGATCATATGAGCTAACCATTTGCGAACGTATGAATATTTGACTTGATTGTCAGTACATAACCCTTCTTTTATAAGCTTCCAAAAAAGACCGCATTCTCCCTGCTTTGGCGGTATGGGAAAACCTTGGAATAGGTTATAGTAGTCTCCGTAATGGCCCTTTATTGAAGGATCAAAAATAATGCCACGATATTCTCGTCGGAATGGGTGTTCAATCCATAGCTTTGACAACGACTGTTTGCCGGATGGGTCTTTCTTTGGCTTATACCAAGTATGGAAGCTTGGGACGGATTCAAGAGTGAAGGTATCGCGTTTCAATTGGGGATCATATTTTTCCGTCAGAATATAAGTTTGCCCAGTATGGATGACCGCATGGGTCTTGTTAAACTCAGCTACCCAATCAGGTATAGTTGCGACTTGCTGCTTATCCGCCACCTCATTCCTGCCATCGTGTGAAACTCCATTTTTTGACTCTGTGGAATTGTCGTTTAATGATGTCATAAGCGCTTTCCACCCTGATTAGATAGTTTCTCTACGTGATCATTAGAGCAGGTAACATGCGTTATAATCAGATCTACAATATAATCTGGAAGTTTTTCTGTGTATTCTTCAACTTCTAGGGATCTCTTCTCGCATTGGATCCACAAATTCTTCTCTTTTATTGAGCCTTTAGGACTTGCACGAAATGCTTCCATCTCGTTTTGAAGGCATCTTAGGGTCATTAATAAGCCTAATAACGCTCCAAACTCTAAGCAATTATGACTTTGATAAGGAGTCGATTCTTTTAGATATAATATATGTGAAAACCTAATCACCGCTAACTGTGCAACTTTGTCAGATTGCATCTTCACAAGATTAGAGAGTTGATTTATACTGATTGCCATAAGCTTCATTTTTTTATAACCGTCCTTATTCAACACAGAGATATTCGATATTTTGTGTTCAATTACTTCCCTTTTCTTTGATTAGACGAAACAATGTTGCTGGTAAAACTAGCCTCCTCCGCCCGACCTTTAAAAAGGCATTTTTTAGACCATTAATTTCACTTTCAAACGCCATTTTGCGTAGAGCACCCAGGCTTGGGTATTCATAATTTTTTTTAAAACCATTAAAGGTCACTGGTATATCTGAGATTTGATCCATGTTGAAGCTCCTTAAATTACAGTGTTTCTTAACACTTCTCATTTAAGCAGAAATATTTTATCGGCACTTCGTATAATTGAATTAAAGGGCTTTTTAGACTGGTATAGGCCATTTAGACTGGTATATAAGAAAGAAAAAATAAAAAGAGGTGTAACCGAATTAAAGGTCAATTTTGCGAGGTCTTTTTACCTGGACCTCGTACTTTTTCTGTTTTTGATCGAGGATCGACGTGATCTTTTCGCACAATTTGTTCCCATCTATACCTTGAAAGCCTATAGAATTTAGGACAATTATCGAAGTAGTGCGTAAAAACCTCATCCTGTTTAGCCGATGGATGAGCCTTCCAGTATTCGGAAGCTAATTTTTTAACGAAATTTTTTTTTAATGTACCTGGTAAGAATGCTTGAGGGTTATTTTCTGCTTTTTTCTGCGTATTTTCAATTTTTAAAAGCAGCGTGTGGATATGATTCTTAAGAGAACAGAGATACCTCTCGTAGTCTCCTCGATAGAATCGGTGCTCGCGCATTAAAAATGAGTCCATTGAGGAAGAAGGTTTGGAAGACAACTTGTGCCGCAAAGCCATCTTTGCGCCCAAAAAAACTTCAATTTCACATCTTTCTAAAGCAGATTTCCAGGCAGTTTCGCGCATCAACGTCCAGCGTCCCTTTGATGGTTTTAGCGGAGGAAAAGCACCATTCGTATTGTAGCACTGATTAAGAAATCGAATTCTCTCCCAACAAAAGACAAAGCTAGTTTTAGCTAATATCAGCATATTTTGTTGTTTTTCATCATTATTCTGTCCTGGAATAGAAAATTTTTTCTCTATCACTCCAATTTTTGGGGAAATGAGAGCAGAATTGACACATTCAACCGACCGTCTGAAAGGCATTGCATGTTTTTCTTGTCGGAGACTAAAGACTTTTTTGTGAATGTGATACCGTTTATCTTTTTTGTTCAACTTACATAGAAGAGTTTTTCTTTGATTAAAATATCCTTCCTTCGATGGAAAAAAAGGATCTAATCGAACAGATGCAAAAGGCAGCTCCGACTGGGCTAATTGAAAAAGTCTAGGAGCTATGCTTATAAAACTGCAGAACGGAGAATGGTAGCGAAACTCCCATATGTTGAAAAGGATACGATTATATAGAGGAGAATATGAATGCTCATATGGTGTAGTGATAATGCGTTTGATGCGAACCAATTCCTTCCTGTGCTTCAATTTGTGACGATGATATTTCCAGAGCCTGCTCCAACTGTCTTCGAGGGCATCCAAAGCAGCACAGTTGAATTCTTTTTTTTGTTCCTCTGATTTACTTTCAAGCTCACAAAGATAAGGAGAAATGAGGGCGTTTGCACGCATCTGTTCGGTCAAAACCACACATAGATGATAAAAGGCAGGATCTTGTTTACAGGCTATTATGCGATCATAGGCATCATCAAAGGCTTTTTTAAAGAGTGTATGTTCTTCTGGAAGGTAAATAGTCATGGGATTTCTCCTGTGTTACCGATAAGGTTATTGCTGGTTTTTTGTAGAACACGGGCGATGTGTTCTTTGCTGAAGTGAGCATATCTTTTTGTCATAGTGGGTGAGCGATGCCCTAAGATTTCCATAAGCTCGCCTTGAGTTGCACCATTCATCGCAAGGTGGGACGCACAGGTATGCCTCAAATCGTGATATTTGAAATTTTCAATTCCAGCATCCTTAAGTGCCTTTTGAAAGGCTTTCCTAATCAAAGACGGAGCATGACGTTTAGAAGGGTCTTTTGATGGAAATAGAAATTCTTCTGGCGGTTTTTGTCGTTCTAAGTTTTTTAGATACTTAGCCAACTGATCAGGTAGAGGAACTACTCGGCGATCACCATTTTTAGTAGTTTCAAGAGTCACAAAACCGTTTACAAAATCAACATGCTTCCATCGGAGGTTAGCCGTTTCTCCAAAACGTAGCCCCATTGAAGCAGCTATCAGAACCATGCCGTAAAGATGGAGGTTTTTGCTCTTCTTGCAGCATTCAAAAAGATTATGAAGCTCTTCTCGACTTAGAAAACGATTTCTACCGCCGTTTTCTTTGAGTTTTGATACCCGACGGAAGGGATTATCGCTTATCCATTGCCATTCCTGAAAGGCGAGAGTAAAAGCTCTGCTAAGACTCGAAAAATATCTGTTGACTGTCGAATTTGTTCTATTTGTTTTTCTAGAGGTCATACCATTTAAAAGCTCTTCTTTGGCTTCGGCAAGTAGAGAGGGGGTAATCTCAATTAATGCCCGCATTCCATAGTTGTCTTGCCACCACTTGAGGTGTGGCGTCTGATCCTTAAGACGACCAGGGTGTTTACTGAGATGAAGACGAATATACCGTTCGATCAAATCGGAGAGTGTGTGCTTGCGTGCCTTGTTATCTGGTACATTTTGTCCATCAAGAAGCGCACTTTCCACTTTCCTCACCCAGTTTTTAGCCTTGGTAAGAGTTGGGAAAGAATCTCTCAGCGGTTTTGCATTTTTGCGCCTAACCTCAGCATGATAAGTAACCGCCCCGTCTTTTTTCTCATATTTGCGAATACATCTGATGTTGTCTGAACTTTTCATGATATCCCCGAACTGAATTGAAGATTAAAGTATATAGGAATAATAGGGAATATGATTATGAATCCGTTGCTCTGAATTGTTCTGGATGCTTCCTGAGTGATATTTAAGATGCTAGCAAGGTCGATTTTACGCAATTTTTCCGCATTTGAGAAAAGAATTGGCGCTTTTTTAGCGATTGGATTTTCGACTGTTAAATGGATTTTAGAAAGAGTTGTTTCCGATTGATTCCAGTGATTTGCGGAAAAAATGCGGAAAACAGGTGTTTTCTGACATATATGCATAAGTACCTCTGATTACAAGTTATTGTTTCAGAGTTACTTAAAAAAGTGGGGGCGGTTGGACGCATTCAGAACTTTTGACTGGATTAAATTAGTGAAAAATTTGCCTTCAGGTCTCTGCCACTTATTATAATAAGAAAAGTCTGCGAAAAAGAGATTGAAGAAGGCAATGACATTAGAATTTATTAAACCATAATGGCAGAATAAGCGAGGAATTGCGCTAATGCACAGCTTAATATGATATGAAAATCTTATTCACAGAAATTTCGGTAAAATATTAGATAGGTAGAAAGCGTAGGAGAAGTTCTTATTCTCATTTCCTTTAATTTTTAATTATTCGATAATGATAATTTAGTTAATAGTAGTTATTCAAAAAAAATTTTTTAAAACAAAAAAGATTAATTAATCCTTGTCTCGTTAATCTAAAATAAATTAAAATAGATTTTCTTAAATTAAGAGTTTATATGAAAGTAAGTTTCTTTACAGCAGTTGATTATGGGGATTCCCCTAAAACAACGTTTCAATTTTTTCTTGAAAAAACTGATAGCTATTTTTATTTGGGTGGTAGAAAAGCACGAGTTATCCCATTAGAATTCAATGGTACAAGCCAAGGAATCGAATGGATTAGTGAATCCCCTTCTATCTTAATAACATCTTTTAAAATTGCATCATATTTTAGCGTAGTTCTTCCTTTAATAATGTTAATTACTAAAGCTGTGCTACGATCTAGACAAAATTTTTATGAAATATCTCCTAAAAATTATTCTTCAACTTCTGTATTAAATAATTCTCGCACCCAATTAGAATCCGCTTTAGCTTTAATAAATGCACCAGTGGATAGTACTTTTTCCCAACCTCTTTTAGATCTTGACGAATTTATATCTCTATGTGCGCCTCACCAACAAGCCATGATCTATGGAACTGCAGCATGTGGGTACATGGAAATTAGTACATGGCTCGAAAATCAACAATCTCAAGGCTATTTCAAAGATGTTTTTAACTGTTTTCTTGGGCAACAAGAGTGTGAGAAAGAGGAAGATTATGTCAGTCTGCAACACAAGACATCTGATAAACGAATGATCAAAAGAATAAATCATGGAGGAGAGTTTCTTAGTAAATGCGAGTGTAAAGCTGGATTAGTAAATATGATTATAGAAAATGTTAAAAGGAAACGCAGTGGTATCCCAATAGTACCTGTTGTTTTCGTAGTTGAAAAAGATACATTAAAATTAGATGTTGCAAGTATCGTGAATAAAAAATCACCACTTTCAAAAGGTTTCACAAATTCTGAAATTCGTCGGGCATATAAACTTTGTTTTGATTCAAAATTGAGTGAAGAAATTCGTATTATTGCTAAGGAATCTTTTTTGTTTATTTCTTTAGCAACAAATAAAGTTAGTAATTCCGCAAAATTCAAAATTACCATTCGTCCAGCTCCATGGGAATCCATAGAATTGCAAACTCATTGGGAAAATAGAACAAGATCAATACATTCTAGTCATAAACCTTACCCCTGGAGAGAAGAATTACAGAAGCATTTATAGC
>Ga0207067_10290_pt1 | contig 14047 bp, 12 predicted proteins | sample Alteio_BWMinCont_25_FD_153484 | JGI IMG/M metagenome (GOLD analysis project Ga0207067, IMG submission 153484) | Enriched cells from forest soil in Barre Woods Harvard Forest LTER site, Petersham, Massachusetts, United States -... | ecosystem: Environmental > Terrestrial > Soil > Temperate forest >...
CGGGCCGGCCAAAAGGCTAATAAACCCAACACTTGGAAAGATTTCATCGCCTGCGGCGAGTACCTGATTAACGAGAAGTACGCCGCAACGAATAAACTTGCCGGTATCGGCGGAAGCGCCGGCGGAATTACGATTGGTCGCGCTGTCACCGATCGTCCCGACTTGTTTGCTGTGGCGCTTCCTGTCGTCGGCCTATTGGACACGGTTCGAACGGAGTCCACCGCTAACGGTGCCTCGAATGTTCCGGAATACGGAACGATCAAGGACGAGGCCGGATTTAGGGTGCTGCACGAGATCAGCACTTACGATCATATTAAGGACGGTGCGGCATATCCGGCAATCCTCCTTTACGCTGGTTACAATGATCCCAGGGTAGATGTCTGGATGTCAGCCAAAGCAGGCGCCCGCTTTCAAGCCGCGACAACCAGCGGAAAGCCAGTATTGCTGGATATCGATTACGAAAGCGGCCACGGAATAGGAAACACGAGTGCGCAAAATATCCGGCGCACAACAGACCTACTTGCTGTGATGCTTTGGCAGTTCGGTGATCCTGAGTTTCAGCCGGCAGAATAGAGACCGAATAGGAATCATCGGTTCTTGGTCGGTAAGCGACTCACGAGAAGACCTCTACAGGGAAGGTCGAGACCTTGAGCCTTGATGTTAGCGGTAGATCGTTTGTTCGGTGGCGTATCTTGTAATATAAACCTCTCCGTCAATACCGTGTTCGTCGCGCAAGACTTTGCCATGGTTATCGACGATTATTAAGTGGGCAGTGCGGATCTCATTCGCGTGGTTAGTCGCGGCGAATCGACCCGATACCGGCGAACGCGAGAAGCAGCAAAATCAGAACGCGATTTTTGTCGTTCAAGGCGATGTAAACGGGTTTCTATCTCGGTCAGGGCGGTGGTGCTCATTTGCTCGGTTTAGCTAAAGCGAGGCAAAGGTTCAACGATTGGCTCACCAGGGTCGCCTCTTTACAGATAGCTTGCGCAAGAGTCCGTCAGGTTGAGCAAGAGTCCGCAAGCGGATTGGTCTCTCACGGGTAAGCTCGACCCATGACGAATCAATCAAACGCTCCCACAGTACTGGTCACTGGTGCGCTCACCGGCATCGGTCGGGCCACCGTCTTGGCCTTCGCGCAGGAAGGAGCTCGAGTTGTGGTTTCCGGTCGACACAATGATGAAGGTCAGAAGTTAGCCGCTGAACTCCGCAGGCTCGGCACCGAGGCCGAATTTGTGCGCACCGATGTGCGGCATGAAGAGGAAGTTAAGGACCTAGTCGACAAGACCATAGCTCGTTTCGGCCGCGTCGACATTGCCGTTAATAATGCGGGCACCGTGGGCAATCCCGGTTCAGCTGCCGATGTAACCATCGAGGCCTATCAATCCATCTTCGATACGAATGTGCTTGGTGTGCTTCTGTGCATGAAATACGAGATCCGCGCGATGCTTCAGCAAGGTAAAGGCAGCATCGTTAACATCTCGTCTGCGTACGGCAAAGTCGGTGGCCCGACTGCGGCGGTCTATGTCGGCAGCAAGCACGCGGTGGAAGGCATCACGAAGTCCGCAACCCTAGAACTCGCCACGACCGGCGTTCGAGTTAATATCGTTGGCCCTGGCCCGGTGGAAACGAGAATGTTCAATCACTTTGCACAAACGGAGGAGAACAAGACAAATTTCCTCGAAGCACAAATTCCTAACAAGCGCATCGGTACTCCAGAGGAAATTGCCAATGCCATCGTGTTCATTAGCTCTGACAAGGCATCCTATATCATTGGCGCATCCTTGGCGGTCGACGGAGGAATGATTGCCGGCTGAGGTCTTCAACCCGCATCGGTTCAAACGTCAGCGCTATGAACACTCGCATAATACTTATCACTAGCGCACTTACCGGCATTGGCCGGGCTACGGCCCTAGCCCTCGCACGGGAGGGAGGGAACATTGTTGTCCACCAACCGAAACAGACCGCAATGAAGCTGGTAAGCGCTGCTTTTATCGTGACTGTTGACCAGAACGACCTCGGGCCGGACTTGGTTCTTTTCCCAGCTCTGGAGATGCTCAACCCGAGCAAACCGGACCACGTGTTTCTGGAAGCCGCGCCGTGCTTCCGTTCGAATGCTCTGCTCTTGGGCGCGTACGGGAACCCAACCATTTTCGCGCATCCCGTTGAGAATGGAGGAAGTAGGAAGAAAACTGTATCTTTTCGAAACGCCTGCTGGGAATTCGGCTCTCATCGACATGCCATTTTTTCAGTGCTGGTCAATTGGCAAGCAACGCCACAGTGGTAGATCGCAGCCCCAGCTTGTGGGATGAGCACCCGCGCTTGATCATCGCCACCGTTGCAGTCGTCCTCCTGCAGTCACTGCTCATCGTGGGATTGCTCGTTCAGCGCTCGCGGATGAAGCGAGCGGAGGCTTCGCAGCGCGAAAGCGAGGAGCGACTGAATCTGGCGACGACTTCAGCCGGGGCGGGTCTTTGGGCGATCGATCAGACTAAGACGCAAATATGGCTTACGGACAGAGGCTAGACAGTTGTTCGGTTTTGCAGCGGGGGAGTCACCTGACTGGAAGAAGCTTTTGAGCACGATCCATCCAGATGATCGTGAACACGTCCAGAACTCGGTCGATGAGGCGCTTCGCACGGGGAAGGAGTTGGTTAAAGAATTTCGCATGGTTTGTACGGACGGAAGCGCGAGATGGATCGCCTCGCGTGGTCGTACCCAATTTGGATCAAATGCGAACCTCCAGCGTCTGATGGGAGCATGCGTGGACATCACTGACCGAAAGCGAGCCGAAGAAGAAATAAAGCGGATTCGCGGTCTTGAGGTGGAAATGCGTCAAGTATCGCGGACAGAAATGATGGGAGGGTTAACGGCTTCGCTGGCCCATGAACTGAACCAACCGCTCGGAGCAGTTCAGCTTAATGCGGAGACTGCGCGATTTTTTCTTGCCGCGAAAAGTCCGGAGTTGGACAAGGTAAAAGCCGCCATCGATGACCTTATCCAGGACAACACCCGAGCGGCTGAAATTATCCGGAATGTTCGGGCTCTCTTTCAGTTGCACTGCCGGGCGCAACTCTTTCATCACCGGCATGCATCCGCTGCGCACGGGCATGATCCCGCCGCAGTTGCTCGGCAGCCCGAGCTATCTGCGACCCGGCACGCCTTGCCTGGCAAAGTTCCTTCTCGATCTCGGCTACACGACAGGCGAGTTCGGTAAGAACCATCTGGGTGACCACCCCGATGCGCTACCGACGGCACACGGGTTCCAGGAGTTCTGGGGCTACCTCTACCACCTCGACGCGATGCAGGGCGTGAGCTTCCCCGACATCAACAAGACTCCGACCGAGCAAGGCGTTGTTCCGCCGTGCGAGCAGGAACCAATCCCGGGAATTCCACAAGTTCCTGGTGCCATCGACACCAAGACCGGCACCTGCCTGACACCGCCGCGTCCAGTGCTCTGGATGAAGTCGCCTGACGGCACGGCAAAGAACCAGATGGGCAAGGACGAGGGGCGCTTACGCTCGAGCGTTCGAAGACGGTGGATGAGGAGATTTCCTCGCACGTCATTGACTGGCTCGACCGCAACGATCCCAAGAAGACGGGCAAGCCCTTCTGCGTTTGGTACAACCCGGCGCGCATGCACATCACTACGGTGCTGTCAGATAAGTATATGGCGATGGTGGGCGAGCCGGGCGGCAAGGACTGGGGCGTCAACGAAGCCGGCATGAAGCAGATGGACGACAACATCGGTTACGTTTTCAAGAAGCTCGAGGACATGGGCGAAATGGACAACACCATTATCGTCTTCACCACCGACAACGGCGCTGAGAACATAACCTACCCGGACGGCGGCGTGACACCCTTCCGAGGTGGTAAACTCACGACTTGGGAAGGCGGCATGCGGGCTCCCTGTGTTATTCGTTGGCCGGGGCACATCAAGCCAGGCACAGTTCTGAAGGAGATGTTCGCATCCCTGGACTGGGTGCCTACGTTCGTTGACATCGCTGGCGGGCCCAAGGGCGACGGGCTCAAGAAGCAGATCGAGGCCGGGAGTTATCCGGGCATCGTCAAGACAACGCTGGATGGCCTTGACCAGCGCGACTACCTGGAGGGCAAGAGCGACAAGCCGGCACGCGACACCTTCTTCTACTATACGGGAGCCAAGCCTTCGGCGGTGCGCTACAAAAACTGGAAATTCTATTACACCATGGTACCTACGGCCAATCCCGCCGACGCTTTGATAGGGGCCGTGACGTATCACTGGAGCCTTGCGGATAACATCAAACGGGATCCTTTCGAAATGGCTACCGGGGAAACGCAAGGCACCATGTTTGGCATAGGCGGCGCACTTGCTGGTCCTGTTACGGCTTATGTTTACGACTGGAATCTGTTGCCCATCGGACAGCTCTTGTGGCTGAAGGAACTCGAGACGTATATCGCGTTTCCGCCGCTCCAAAGTCCCGAGTCTTACAACCTGACTCAAGTCCTGGAGCAGGTCAAGCAAGCCCGGCATATAGGTCCGGCGAGCGACTAGTTGGATGTTGAAACGCGCGGCCACTCCGCAAGGAGCGGTCCGCGAGTCTGTAGCGTGCCAGGAAATCAGAGTGACTGAGCAAGTTTGCGGCTTTTGCAAGGAGAAGCTAGCGAGGTTGTTCGAACCATTCTAAATAAAAAAGCAGGGCATGGGAATCGGGCTTAAAGGATCTGTGAGACAATCACCGAAGCACGTGGCGGGCGGCTCCCCCAGAAAACAATCCCAAGCCAGGAGCAGCCGTCCGGTTCAACTTTCCGACGAGTCCGCTACGGAGAGAAGAAATCCGCATGACCAACGAAACGATCGCCCCAGACCAGACGGAGGCCCAGGAGCGGCCTCCGCCGATCGTCTATCTGATAGATGACGACCGGTCATTTCTACGCCGGTCGTCCCGCCTTCTTCGGTCTGCGGAGTACAGAGTCGAAACTTTTGGCTCGACGGAGGAATTCCTCAAATACGACCGTTCGCAAGCCACGGGTTGTGTGGTGCTTGAGCTGAAGATGCGGAGATTCAGCGGTCTAGAGTTGCAGGAGGCGCTCGCCCAAGCGGAGCAACCCTTGCCGGTGGTGTTTGTTGCGGCCCATGGCGACGTTTCCTCGGCGGTGCGCGCAATGAAGCAAGGTGCGGTGGATTTCCTCACTAAGCCGGTGCGGAGGGATGTGCTGTTAGAAGCGGTGCAGCGAGCCCTGGCTCAGAGCGGAGCAAAGGGAGAGGCGCGGGAGTGGCGCGCTCGCTACGAAAGGCTGACTCCGCGCGAGGTCCTTGCGCTCGTGGTCGACGGCCGGGCAAATAAGCAGATCGCCGACATGCTCGGCACTACCGAGCGCACGATCAAAGCGCATCGCCGCCAGGTAATGCACAAAATGGGGGTGCAATCGCCCGCCGAGTTAGGGCGTACGGTCGAGTACCTCGGCAAGTTCTTTCAGAAGCTAACCCTCCGTTGATACCGCACGATTGGAGAGCAAACATTTTCTACATTGTCAAGATGCTCTTCTCACGTGGTGATGCGTCCAGCCTTCTGTTCGGCTTAGACGCCGAAGGCAAGATCACGAGCGTCGCTATCGTGAGCATGGCAGGAGACTGGACGGAAACGCCCGAGTTGTGCTCGGCCTGGCAGGTGCGAGCCAGGTGACCTTGACCTTCTCATCCAGTATTCAACCATCAAATAGGTAACTAACGAGACCAAACCAACTAAAAAGAGAAAATGAAAAAGCAATGAAACACATATTCCCCGGGTTTAGCCTTATCGGCGCCTTCGCGGTTCTAACCCTGGCAGCGGGCTGCACTAGCATGCAGACGCAGAACAAAGAGAACCTTCTGATCGCCGCGGGCTTCAAAGTGATCACCCCACACACTACCGCCCAGCAGCAAAAACTCCAAGCACTTCCGCCGGACCACATAACCTTGGTCCAGATAGAGCGGAAGACCTACTACGTTTTTCCCGATGCAGCTAACAACCAGGCCTACGTGGGCGGTCCAAAACAGTATCAAGCTTACAAGCAGCTTCGTTTGGCGAATAAATTGGCTAACGAAAATCTGGAAGCAGCGGAAATGAACCAAGATGCATCAATGAATTGGGGCACCTGGGGAGGATGGGGTGCGTGGGGAGGAATGGGATGGTACTAAGCTATAGGATCGCAAGAAGCTGGGGCTCGCGAGCGCGCCCCGGCTTATGCACTAACCTAAAACAGGTTAGCTCGACACCCCGGCTTCGCGTCCTGCCTATGGGACTTTGGTCCAATAGACTCCTCAACACGAAATATCTTAAACCCTAATCCAAATGACTGATAGACCGTCTGGCGGGAGGTACCGTCAGGGAGTACCTACGTTTGCTAAACTGATTCAGGCACTGTGCTTCAAGCACAATTGGTGGCACTGGCGCGGTCGATTGCGGAATCTTAGTTTGGGTTGCCAGCTCTTTGTTACGCTTGTTTTCACGGTCCTCGCCGCGGGCTGTGCTGCTTACGGCCCTTACCATGCGAACACATCCGGTGAACCGTTCAACTCCGTACGAGGATCCGAGGACGGACGTTACAAGCTGGCATTCATCGAATTCGGGGATCAAGGCTCAATGTTAGATCCATCGCAACTAGGTGCTGCTCTCCAAGTAATCGGTAAAGCGGAGCGTCCGCTACTTTTCGTTTACATTCACGGCTGGCAAAATAACGCGGTGTCGGGAGATGTCTGCCGGTTCGAACACTTCATTGACACGATGTCGCGTTTTCCGGAGATGACCGGACGAAAGATTAACGTGATCGGCGTCTATATCGCCTGGCGAGGTAGAGACCTCACCGTGCCAGGGCTGAATTTACTTACTTTCTGGAGTCGCAAATCCGCCGGACAAATCGTTGCGTCGCAGAACGGCTGCCTGGCCGCCATCAGCGAGCTCGCATTGGCTGCTCGAGCACCAGATAAGAAATATCACCATTGCGTCCTCCTAGGTCATTCATTTGGCGGGTTGGTTCTGGGGAATACTATCTCTCATTCTATTCTCGATGCGGGCAGCAACGGCGTACGTAATTCCAGCCCATGGGACATGGCAGTCGCATTTAATTCGGCAGATAGTTCGATTGGCTCCCGCCAATTGATCGCAGAACTTAATTACCTGTATAAATATGACGAAAAACGGCACGCCTATGTCGCCCGAACTTCTCTAGAAAGCGGTGTGATGATACAGGAAAACCAGCCGTTTTTGATCATCCTGCAATCAGAGAACGACCAGGCGACAGGCGCCTACTTTCCCATTGGGACGGGAGTCTACAACGCCATAAATCTTCGCTTTCATTGGGATAAGGTGTCGGTGCCCGGTAGGCACGGAACAAAAGTATCTGAGCAGGAGTTCTACACTCGGACGCCCGGCAACAACCCGCTTTTAGTCAATTATCACGTCGTGCCCCTCGGGGAAACGACTGCGCCACCTGATCTACGAGCGCAAGAGAACAGGGCATTCGAAGCCAACATCAGACAAAACGTGCAAGATCAGACGTTCTACACCAGTGAACGTAACGATGGGCACGAAAACCAGTTCTGCCGGAATGGCTCTTATAATCCCGATGAAGTTCGGCCTTCTACCGGAAAAGAAGCTTGGCGGCGATGGCAATTCGTCTATTCGGGTAATGCCCGGGTCCCATGCTGGATTGTTAGGGTGCCAAAGGATATCATTTGGGGTCACGGCGGACTATGGAGCGATAACTCTGTCGCCATGTTAGGCGCTCTTTTCCGCATGCATTTCCCGCTGGAGGGCGGACGCATTGTGCTTCCTCCGCAGCGACCTAGTGCTCCGATGGCCCGGGATCTGCAACAGTTAAACCAAGAATAGCTGCGATTGACAGGCGCCATCGTTATGGGTTCCAGCAGCGCTCCGTGAGCGTTCAGAGAGTAATTGATCCCGCTGAGATCTCTCGCCTATGGACCGACTATACTCAACGCCCAGTTGGCAGCTTGCGATTACGCTGTTTGTCATCTTGCTTGGCGGAATGTTCGTCGGTTTCCTGCTGGGCAAAAACGAGGCTCGGCACGGAGAGCTAGAATCCGGGGCAGCGGATTCCGCAGTAAAGGGGGCAGTAGCTGGCTTGGCGGCGTTACTCTTAGCGTTCTCGTTTTCGTTCGCTGCGGGTAGATACGACCAACGTACCACGTTAACTGTTCGCGAGGCGAACTCGATTAGAGACGCCTGGCTGCGCGCGGATCTAATAGAGGAACCAACCCGGGGTCGCATCCAACAGTTGCTTCGAGACTATCTTGAAGCTCGGCTCAAGTATCTCGGTGGAGGATTTGATCAAGAGCAAATTGCTGCGTCTGCAGCGGCCTCCCAGCAGCTTCAACAACAGATCTGGCAAACCGTCTCCGAACAGTCGCGGAGTGACAAGCAGCCCGGAAATGTCTCAATCGTCGTGCCGGCGGTAACCGAAATGATGGATGCCGGCGCGGCGATCGACGCCGCGTATTCGAACACCGTACCGCCAGTCGTCCTCATACTGTTATTCGGTGCGATCATTTTTACGGGTCTGCTGGTCGGGCATTCCTTTGGTCGAGCTGGTCGCCGCCATGTGCTGACTGCGATGGTTTTCGCATTGTTAGTCACGCTCGTGGTATCTGTGATTCTGGACCTCGACCGTCCGCGGAGAGGAGTGATTCGAGAAAACGTCGCTCCGTTGGAAAACGTACGACTAATTGTACGAGTTGGCCCACCGCAAACTCAATGATCGGGTTGGACTAAGGTCCGATACGTCGCGCGGCTCGTAGGCCATTAACAATCCTCGCTCTCTTTTGACGCAAGCGCGCCCTTCGCGATTCGCTTCGCCTCTTACGGCCTCACCCGCTCCTGTTCCACGTCAAACGTGTCGGCTGCAACAAGAATCAGATCATCGCCTGGAGCGGAGCTAACTGGTTGAAGAGTTTCTTGTGAGCAAGCTGGAGGCGAGTCTTAACTGTGCCGAGAGCGATGGACTTGCGGGCGGCGATTTCGCGTTGGCTTAGGCCCTCAAAAAAGGTGAGATTCACCACTTCCTGTTGAAGAATCGGAAGAGTGCGGATGAGCCCATGCAACAGATCTTTCAGATCGGAGTTTGGAGGCTGAAAATCATGCGTCCTCGCCTCAATGGCATACGTGGTTTTCGCTTCGATTTCGAAACGATCCGTGGCTCGACGATAGGCTAAACGCCGGCGTAACCGGTCGAGAGCTCGCCGACGCGCCATCGTCACGAGAAAGCCGTGCAGACCTTTTGCCGCATCGAATCGGTCTGAATGATCCCAAAGCTGAAGAAATACATCATTCAGAGTGTCGTCGGTTTCGCCTTCGTCATGCAAAACACTCTGGATCACAGAGCGAAGGGTCGATTCGTACCGCTTATAAATTTCTTGGATCGCGTCGGACTCACGTCTGCCAACCGCTTTCATTAATTCAGCATCCGACTTTGATTCAATGGTTGATGTCGTTTCTGTATCCATGATTGTCTTCTGAAACGATAACAGCCTGAAGGATTTAGGAAATCGGGCCAGACCATGCTCCTTTGGTAAGGGTAATCGCTGAATCCCTATCGGGTGAACCCTGAAATCGTTCCCGGCAGATCAGATGTAGGCCCTAGGGTCAGGGAGGGACGCGCAGGCAATTTGAATGCTTCGAGATCCGTTGACGGATCCCAAAGCGAATGCTTGTCGTATATGACAAATCCTACTGTACACGCAGAAGGTCCGGTCGCACGTAGTCTGGAACAACAAACGGCGAAGCTTCCTTCAGACCTTTTCTTGTGGGCTGCTGTCGGTTCTATCTTGGCCTCTCTTCTTCTTAAAACGACCAACAAGCATCATGATTCGACGTTCATTGGGCAGTGGGCCCCCACCTTTCTGCTTTTGGGCATCTACAATAAGCTGGTAAAACAGCACGGTTCGGACCGATTCGACCGCACGGAGGGAGCCTGAGACGATAAAAATCTTTCGATTGACGCGTTCATAAGAGTCTTGGGCATTAAATCCCAGTCTGTCGTTGCCGATCTGGGCCAATTTTGCGTTATCCGGAAGCAACAGCCGGCGCCCTCGAAAGCCACCCGAGTCAGTAAGTGATTCAAAGAAGTCTTCGAAAGCAAGAGCTTCTCACGACAGATAGTTATTCGAAAATACCCGCTTAGCCCCGCTGAGATTCGGGTTGCCGACGCGTAGCCGTAGGGTTTGTTCATTATCCAGATATGGGGCATCATTCCGACCAGCCTCTTCCGGAATACGGGCGACAACGACAGCGCTGGATCTTTGTGCAGGGCCTTGGAGACATCGTCCCGCGGGTTCCTGCGGACTTCTCGGCACTGGAGCAACGCGCCCGTCGAGTGATGAGAAAAAGGGGATTCGCCTATGTCGCAGGCGGTGCCGGGAATGAGCGTACCATGGCTGCGAATCGAGCCGGGTTTGATCGTTGGAGGATTGTTCCGAGGATGCTTCGCGACGTATCCCGGCGTGATCTATCGCTCACGCTTTTTGGTGAACGCTTGCCAACGCCCCTGATTCTAGCTCCGATCGGCGTACTGGAAATGGCTCATCCTCGCGCCGATCTTGCAGCGGCCAAGGCAGGCGCGGCAGAGCGAGTCCCGTTCGTCTTTTCTAACCAGGCTTCCGTGCCCATGGAAACCTGCGCCACTGCGATGGGTGACGGAATACGGTGGTTCCAGCTCTATTGGAGTACGGACGACCGGTTAGTGATCAGCTTTCTTCACCGAGCGGAGGCCTGTGGTTGCAAAGCCTTGGTCGTAACGCTAGACACTCCGCTTCTTGGTTGGCGTCCCAGAGACCTTGACCTTGGCTCACTGCCATTTCTTCATGGAATGGGTATCGCCCAGTACACAAGCGACCCAGTTTTTTGCGAAGGGCTAGCTTCGGCTAAAACCGAACCCACAACCGATCCTGTCAAACCTCCGAACAATTTGTTTTCTCTTGGGGCCAGGTGGAATCAAATTCGTCGCCACCCAGGATCTCTTCTTCGCAACCTCCTTTCGGTTGCTCCCTTAGCGGCCGTTCCGAAATTTCTTAACATTTATTCGCGGGCGTCTCTGACCTGGAAGGATTTAGCATGGCTTCGCGAGCATACCCGCTTGCCGATTCTACTGAAGGGCATCCTTTCGGCCGAAGACGCGCGGCTGGCAATTGAGCACGATGTGGCCGGAATCATCGTTTCCAATCACGGCGGTCGTCAGGTGGACGGCGCGGTCGCTGCAATCGACGCGTTACCGGAAGTCGTGAAGGTTGCCAATGGTCGGCTGCCAGTCCTTTTTGACAGCGGGATTCGGAGCGGTGCTGATATGTTCAAAGCGCTAGCGCTCGGAGCCTCAGCAATCTGTCTAGGCCGTCCCTATGTCTATGGTCTAGCTATTGCCGGGGAACACGGCGTTCGCGAAGTGATCCAAAATATTTTGGCGGAATTTGACCTAACCATGGCACTCGCCGGCTGCGCGACGTTGGAAGATGTCGCCAACGCCACTTTGGAAAGAGTCGTTTAGATCGTCACCCAACGGCTTAATCGTCCAGTCGCATTTGCAGCGAGCCGCAGTTCGCCGGAAGCTAGGTCTTGCTCAGCTTTCGAACACTGTCGCCGAGTATCCGACAATTGTGAGCTGTTCGTTGAAATGAATCGTTGGAGCGCCTTGGCCCGCGTACCTTGGATCTTCGGAGGAAAAAATAACTTTCCAATCTCCGCCCAGCGGTGGCGCCAGAAGCGGTATAGGCGCTGGCGAGATCACCTGGTCCCGGCCGAAATTGATCATCATGAGGCGATCGTCGCCAGACTCGAGGCCGAAATAGCGCAGGATCAGCAGGTGGGGACCATAAACTGCACCCTCCAGGAAATGCCTTTTCCGGCCGTTGATCACAGGGTCTGAGCCGCGAAGAGCAATGAGATCTTTGTGCAGCAAATAAACTGGTTGGTGTGCCTGCAGATCATCGAAGTCTAATTTGCTTTTCTCAAACGTTGATTTGGCTGCAGGGTTTGGCAGTTGCCGCGCTGCCTCGGGTGAAGCCATACTGGGGAATTGCTTAAGAAACTCAGCTCTCCCTTGCGCTGTCTTTGCCGCGATTTCTTCTGGCTGGTCTGCAAAATAGAGGAACGGAGTGGAAGCAGCGAATTCTTGACCCTGGAAGAGCATCGGCGTCCATGGGCCTAGCAAGAGCAATGTCGTCATTGCCCGGACCGCTCCTGCTCCTACTAACGTGTGGATGCGACTCCCGGCCAGAGAGTTTGCCACCTGGTCGTGGTTTTGGATGAAGTTAACAAAACGGGCCGGATCAATACCGAACGACCAACTACCGCGGTTTTTCTTTTGCCACGCGTAGTATTGCCCTTGATACAAAAATCCCCATTTGGCCGCGCAAAGAAATTCTTGCGCATGCCCTTGGTAGTCGCAATAATAAGCTTCGGCGTGCCCGGTCAGGGCAACAATCGCTGAATGATGGAAATCGTCGTTCCAGACCGCATCAAATCCGTACCCGCCTTCGTCGGGAGACTGTACCAGTTTCACCAACTGAGGCTCGTTTTCGGCCACAAGATACACCTGGCGGCGTCCGCCTGTCTGTTTGACAGCCTCAGAAATCTCGCTGAGCACATGCTTCGGGGAAGCATCGAAGATGTTCTGGGTAGCATCCAGCCTTAATCCATCGAAGTGAAACTCGCGCACCCAGTATTTGGCATTCTCAGTGAAAAATTCGCGAACAGGGCCGCTGTTCGGTCCATCAAAATTAAAGGGCTTGCCCCACTCCGTCTGATAGCGATCCGTGAAATAGCCAGGCGAGAAGAAGGGTAGATAGTTCCCATCCGGACCGACGTGATTGTAAACGACGTCCAGGATTACCGCGAGCCCAGCCTGATGACATTCGTCGATAAAACGTTTCGCTTCATTCAATTTTCCGTACAATGCGGACGGCGCAAATAAGCAGACACCATCATAGCCCCAGCCAAATTTGCCGGTGAATTCGGCGATCGGCATGATCTCAAGAACCGTCACTCCTAATTCTCTTAAATAGGATATCTTTTCGCGTGCGCCAGCCCAGGTACCTTCGGTAGTGAAGGTACCGAGATGCATCTCATAGACGACTTGGTTTTCCGAGAGAATACCCTCCCACTTTTGATCGTGCCAGGCGTAGCTGTCGGGATCGATAATCACAGAGGGACCGCACGGACCGCCGTACTGCGCCCGCGCCGCCGGATCGGGAAATAGCCGGTCGTTAATCACGAACTTGTAGAAATCACCGGCTTTCGCCTCGGATACATAGCCGGAAAAATAGTGATTGCCCTCCGGATTCAGAACAGCCTGCACCGGGCTGTTGTTCACCTCCGCATCACCGCTCACCCGAACCCTAACGTTTGCCGCAGTCGTTGACCAAACCCGGAAATGGGTTCCGCCGCCTTTTTGCACTTCAGCGCCGACCGGCATTCGTCGATTATATTCCATCGAATCTGAGGTTCCGCTCTGGATCGGAGGCGAAGGACTTGGTGGACGTATTTCTTCTCTCGGGAGCGGAGTGGCCCTGTTTTAGTAAGAGATGCCCAGTCTTCGACAACCGGTTAGATAATCCGTTTCGCAAACCGACATCGAAAAGCAAACCGCCAAATTACCTTCCGATCTATTCCTATGGGCAGCAGTCGGATCGATCCTTGCGGCTCTTTCCCTAAAAATCACCGCTAAACACCATGATTTTACATTTGTGCGACAATGGGCCCCAACTTTTTACTTTTGGGTATCTACAACAAATTGGTAAAGCAACACGGTTCTGACCGTCTGGATACGCAAGTAGCGGCTTGAGTTTTTTCCGCCGGTCGAGGTAGCTGTTATTTGTTTGTAGTCGAGTTTTGGTTTCCGGTTGTTACTAACTTCCGGACCAACTGTGGGCGCTTTTCGGGAAATGCGCGAAGAATGGTCTTATTCTTACCGCTTCGAGCCGGATGCTTTATACCCAAAGGGAGTTAAGATAGATCGATTTTCCCCTGTGCCTCGCGCGAGGGGTGGGTCCTTAAAAATTCGTCGAGCACCTCCTGGA
>Ga0207067_10291_pt1 | contig 14028 bp, 9 predicted proteins | sample Alteio_BWMinCont_25_FD_153484 | JGI IMG/M metagenome (GOLD analysis project Ga0207067, IMG submission 153484) | Enriched cells from forest soil in Barre Woods Harvard Forest LTER site, Petersham, Massachusetts, United States -... | ecosystem: Environmental > Terrestrial > Soil > Temperate forest >...
ACAATAATCTTAATAGCAAATTAATGGAAGTCAATAATTCAATGATATTCCAATAATAATTTCCGCATTATGCCTGAATACAATTAAAAAGACTATCAAACAATCTAGAATTAGCCATGGACGCCGATTATAGCTATCAGCACAAGTTTGGAAATAAAAACGCAAAACTATAAAAATACAAAAAAATACGGGTTCCCACTACAAATAAAAATAGAACACTTTTTTATAAATATCAAAACCTGAAAAAGGAAAAGTACAAACCAAATTGTCCAATGATCTAACTTTTGTCGGCTGTAATGATAGATAAGTAATATTACTGGCACCGATGTATTGGTTAACAGACAATATGCATAACGATCGAGTAGACTGCACTGCAATATGGAATCCCCAAATCCTATAAGTGTACAGAGCCATTCACTTTTTCAAATAGCTGCTATTTCTTGTAAATATTCTAAATTGCAGCCTGTCCGATAAATTTATTATCCTACCTAGTATATAGTAAGCATATGTCACTGACCAAATTAAAGAATTACGCAGAGGGTAACTGGTTTTCATCTAAAAAAGAAGGCGATGTCTTATATAATGCGGTTACCGGGGATGCCTTGTACACTGCCAGCAGCGATGGACTTGACTTTGGCGCCATGATGCAATATGCCCGCAAGGTAGGCGGCCCGGCCTTACGTAAACTTACCTTTCATGACCGGGGCCGAATGCTGAAAGCATTGGCGCTTTACCTCATGGAGCACAAAGAATATTTCTACCAGGTGAGTGCCTACACCGGCGCTACACGGGCCGATAGCTGGGTGGATATAGAAGGAGGAATAGGCAACCTGTTCTCTTATGCCAGCTTGCGCCGCCAGTTTCCTGATGAACGTTTTTATGTAGATGGCGATACCGCAAAAATATCAAAGAACGGCACCTTTATAGCACAGCACATTATGGTGCCACGAGAAGGGGTAGCCATACATATCAATGCATTTAACTTCCCTGTATGGGGCATGTTGGAAAAAATAGCCGTGAACCTGCTTGCAGGAGTGCCTGCTATAGTAAAACCAGCCACCCTGACATCTTACCTTACAGAGGCTGTTTTTGAAGAAATAATAAAGTCTGAAATATTGCCTGCTGGCGCTTTGCAACTTATTTGCGGCTCTGCACGTGGTATACTGGATACTATTGAGACAGGCGACGTGGTAACGTTCACCGGATCGGCAAGTACGGGCAGGGGCCTGAAGGCGCACCCACGTATCCTTTCGGAGGCTGTGCCATTCAACCTGGAGGCGGATTCGCTCAACTGTTGTGTATTGGGCCCGGATGTAAAGCCAGGCATGCCTGAGTTTGACATCTTTATAAAAGAAGTGGTACGTGAAGTAACTACAAAGGCAGGGCAAAAATGTACAGCAATACGCCGTGTAATAGTGCCCGCTAATATGGTGGAAGATGTGCAGATAGCGCTGGGCAAACGCCTGCAAACCACTACTATTGGCGATCCCAGCCTTAAAGAAGTGAGAATGGGGCCGCTTGCAGGCATCAGCCAGCGTAATGAAGTAAGAGAGAAGGTGCAGTTACTGGCACGCCACCAGAACATAGTGATAGGTGATATGGAACATTTTGAGGTAATAGGAGCCGATAAAGAAAAAGGCGCTTTCCTGCCACCGCTGATATTCCTGAATACCGATCCGTTCCATAATCTTGATTGCCACGAAATAGAAGCATTTGGCCCGGTATCTACCATTATACCTTATAATGGACTGGATGAAGCGATAGAACTGGCCAGAATGGGCAAAGGATCGCTGGTATGCAGCCTGGTAACACAGGATGACGACATAGCCAAAGAATATGTTTTAGGTACAGCCACTACCCACGGCCGTATATTGATATTGAATAACGACTGCGCTAAAGAAAGTACAGGGCATGGCTCGCCATTGCCACTTTTGATACATGGTGGCCCAGGAAGAGCAGGTGGCGGTGAGGAAATGGGCGGCAAACGCGGCGTAATGCACTACCTGCAGCGCACAGCAGTACAGGGCTCCCCCACTACACTTACCAGGATCACCAATGTATATCAACAGGGTGGCAAACAAACAGAAACAGATATTCATCCTTTCCGCAAGTATTTTGAAGACCTAGTGGTAGGCGAAACTGTGATAACTGCAAAGCATACTGTAACCGAAGCAGACATCACCAACTTTGCAAATGTAAGTGGTGATAATTTTTATGCTCACATGGATGCCACATCGCTTGAAGGCACTATTTTCGAACGCAGAGTGGCGCACGGTTACTTTGTACTTTCAAAAGCTGCTGGTCTCTTCGTAGATGCTAAGAAAGGCCCTGTATTGCTGAACTATGGACTGGACGAAGCACGCTTCACCAAACCAGTGTACCCGGGTATGACCATTGGCGTAAAGCTAACAGTAAAGGAAAAAACTGCACAAGAAAAACGTACGGAAGATGATATTGCAAAAGGCATAGTACGCTGGCTGGTAGATGTGTATGACGAAACCGGTGAAACAGTTGCAATAGCAACTATACTTACCATGGTGAAGAAAAAAGATCAATCATAAAATGTTCAAGGTATTTTTTACCATATTCAGTATAGCCTTATTATGGTATCTATTTAAAGTATTACCAGGCAAGCTAAAATTGGATAGACATTGGCGCACGCGATTTTACCTGTTTATGATAGCAATAACAATTTTAGTGGTGCTAAAATGGGTATTTTAGCACCTTAAAATACCACCTCATCCTAATTTAACGTTTATTCAGTATTCAATTGTTTAATATTTTTTTACTTTTGAGTTTCAATAATTTAGTAGATACCCCTTCAATTAAAAATAAATATGCAACACGCTGACGGTTATGTGCGTAGCGAGATAGATCATGGGATTGCCACTATCGAGTTTTTTCACCCTTCAAGTAATTCTTTACCAGCCGCTATTCTCAATGACCTGGCTAAAACAATAAACGATGTAGGCCTTGACCATAAGGTAAAGGTGATAGTATTAAAAAGTGCAGGCGAAAAGGCCTTTTGTGCAGGAGCATCGTTTGATGAGTTGATGTCTGTAAAGACAGAAGCAGAAGGCAAAACATTTTTTATGGGTTTTGCAAATGTTATCAATGCAATGCGCAAATGTCATAAGCTCATCATTGGCCGTGTACAGGGCAAAGCTGTTGGTGGCGGTGTAGGACTTATTGCTGCTACAGATTATGCCATTGCTACAGAAGCAGCATCAGTAAAGCTAAGTGAACTGGCTATAGGCATAGGCCCATTTGTGGTAGGCCCGGCTGTTGAGCGCAAAGTAGGTGTTTCCGGCTTGTCTCAATTGGCTATTGATGCTACTGAATGGAGGTCTGCTGAATGGGCCAAAAAACATGGTTTGTATGCAGAAACCCACCTTCATACATTTATGGTTGACGATGCCGTAAAAAACCTTGCAGAAAAGCTTGCACACAGCAGCCCCGAAGCTATGTCGCAGCTGAAGAAAACATTTTGGCATGGCACTGAGAACTGGGATACCCTATTATCAGAACGTGCTGCCATAAGCGGCAGACTTATATTGAGTGAGTTTACCAAAAATGCAATCAATAAATTTAAAGCAAGGGCCCAGGCCTAATCAATATAATTATAACCGCAAGTAGCATATACTTGCGGTTATAATTTTCAGCTATATATTAGCTGTCCTCCTTCCAGTATAATAAGATGAATTACCATCTCACTACTTACCATAAATGTAAAAGAAGGTAAGCCTCCACACCGCATCGATACCTGTTATCCCTGTTATATTAGGATTCATAGGGTCATAGACAGTGCCTGGGCTCAGGGACGAGGTATAAGCATTCAGCCACAGGTTGGGCATAATATGTACATTCTTTACAGGGGTATAATCTAATCCAAGTACTAAAAATTGTTCTTTGGTGGTTGGGTCGTAGAAAGATGTGGTTGCGGTATAGCTTTTTGTGTTACCTGCATTTACAATATTGTTGAGATTGCCGCTAGGGTCATAATTATCATAACGTGCAAAGAATCCCAGGCGTGCATTGCCGGCATGGGTAGATAAGATACGGCCCCGTACAAAGAACGACAGGTCTAAAGCCTTTGTTATGCGATAATAAGTATTGCCATCGTTACCTGTCACTTTTACATCGCCCATTATGGTATTTCTGAAACCCTCAAAACCTACAGTCAGTTTCTTTGTATTCCAGGCGGCAAATAATTTGGTCATATTGCGATCATGGTACCACGGGCCATTAGGGCCTTTGGTATAAACACCCCAGTTCAATCTTTCATAGTCCTGGTATATATCTATCAATAATCTTTTATCCAAAAACTTGGCATATACATCTGCGTAAAACCATTTGTACATATCATTTTCCGGTTTTGCCTGTTGGCCGTTGCCCACCATCAGGTCGTAGCCAAAATTACCCTTGCTGTCAAACCACCCCTGCAACTCAGCGCCCATGTCATAGCATGGTGTACCCCGTATGTCAGATACTGTCTTTTCTATAGAACGGTAGCCCCACACTTCTTCAGAGGTTTGATCATTTCTTCCGTTTTTACCGTAAGCTGGTGTATTTACCTGACCTACAACCAGGTCCGTTCCGGGCCACAAATTCTTCCATCTCAGGTTGGCAAGTTTCACATAAGGCGAAAATTTATTGTTAGCCAGTAACTCTCCGTTACTTGTCTGCCCTAACACTCCAGACTGGTAATCACTTTCTGCTGCAAGTACAAATTCTGCCGAGAACTTTTGGCTAATGCTATAATCATAACCCAAATAAATACGTCTCCACTGAAACATATTGGTATTGATGGGCGTTCCACTGTATTGGTTCACGCCACGATTTAAAATATCTGCGTTGCCTTTATAGTCAAGGTCGCCAAACGCCATGCCCCATAACTGGCCATGGGGTTTAAATTTTTTGTCAGTTTCGGTCTGTGCAAAAGCAATAGTGTGCAGACATAAAAATAACAATACGCAAATGCATGTTCTAAATACCCAAGTAGTAAGTAAGCGTTTTACCATAACAACCGTTCATTTTTAGTACGCCAAACTTAATATTATTTATACCATATCGCAAGGCCATCGCATAAAACATACCAGCATATCTATTTAGGAGAGCATGTCATGCATTATTATTTTATTGACTGCAATAAGTGTCAGTAGCATTTGCCAATAAACTCAGTTGCTGTGGCCAAAGTTGCATCTTCAAAAGGCGGCAGCAGTCCTGCCTTATGCTTTTAATCACGCCTCCTAAATAATCACATTTGGCCAACAAAAGACACAAGGAATTTTTTTTTGATTACCTTAGATAACTGACTTACTATATATAGTACTTAATGAAAAAAATATTTACTCTTTTACTTACAATAACTTCGGCATACTTATCCGCAACCTATGCACAAGAGCCGGCAAAAGCAACACTGCCCAGGTTATCTGCATTTACAAAACAATATTTTGCCGATCGTAAACAAACAGGCAGCCGCGACATACTGCCAGGCTACGTTTACAAAAAAATAAACAATAAACCATACCTAAGCGCCTTTATAAAAGTAAATGCAGGTTTGGATGAATCTATATTGAATGGTCTGGGTATTTATGTAGGAACCAAGGCGGGTAATATATGGACGATACAAGTACCGGCAGATAATATAGATGCCATAACAACTATAAATGGCATAGGCTATATAGATCTGGACATGCCTATTTTCCCACTACTCGATTCGGCACGAAAACAAACAAGGGCCGATTCTGCGCAAAAGGGTATCAATCTCCCCATACCAGTAACAGGCAAAAACGTTATTGTCGGCGTTATAGATGCTGGCTTTGATTATAACCACCCTACCATGTACGACACCACTTATAGCAAGTACAGGATACAACGTGTATGGGCGCAAAAAATAAATGGCACTCCGCCAGCAGGTTTTGCTTATGGCAACGAGATGGTAGATACCAATGCTATAAAGACCGCCGGTAACGATACAATTATTCTATCGCATGGTACGCATGTGGCAGGTATAGCTGCGGGGTCTGGCTATGGCAGTAATACAGCCAATAGCCAATATAGGGGCATGGCATTTGAAAGCGATATTGTGCTGGTGGGTATTATGCCCGCGCCATCAGAATGGGCTGTGGCCGGTGAGTCTGATATAATAGATGGCATGAACTACATTTATAAGTATGCCGCAACTGTGGGCAAGCCCGCAGTAATCAACCTGAGCTGGGGCGCTACAATAGGACCGCACGATGGCAACTCCCTTTTTAACCAGGCGTGCGATGCACTTACAGGTGCAGGTAAAATATTTGTTTGCGCTGCTGGCAACAATGGTGAGGATACTGTGCATTTGCAAAAAATCTTTACATCAACTGATACCGCGGTAAGCACATTTGTCACATTTTCACCCTCACTACCGGCTAACAACAAACAAACATGGGTGGATGTATGGGGCAACCCTGGCAATACGTTTTGCTTTACCGTAAAACTATATAATGCCAACACATCTATAGATTCTACTGCACAGATATGCCTCGCTGATACTTCATGGTCATTTATCCTCATTGGTTCTAATAATGATACCTGCTTTGTAAGTATGGCTATGACTGATGTAGAATATAACGGCAAGCCACATGCATTACTGCACTTTTACAGCAAGGTAAATGACAATATTTGCCTCACTACCAAGTCCACAAACGGAGTTGTAAATATGTGGGAGGGGTATGTGCTCCCTCCTGAAGGGTACTATGGTTATTTAAAACAACTTTCTTATTCATGGGCTGTATCGGGCGATGCAAATATGACGGTGTCTGACATTGGGTGCACAAAATCAGCTATTACGGCGGCGGCTTACACATCTAAAGTGTCTTTTAAAAATATTAGTAGCCCCTTCCCTTTATCATATCCCGGCGCCATACACGGTAAAATTGCGCCATTCTCCAGTTTCGGCCCTACAGAAGACCTGAGGGTAAAACCTGACATCGCAGCTCCCGGTTTCGCCCTGGCATCATCTGTCAACTCGTACGACACCAGCTACAAGGCCGGTGGCACAAACTACTCATCTATTGTGCATGCATACACCACCAATGGCAAAACATACGACTATGCTATGCTGGCAGGCACATCTATGGCGTCCCCTTGCGTAGCAGGCATTGTGGGCATGATGCTGCAATTAAATCCAACACTTACACCCGATTCTGTAAAGGCTATATTGGCCGCCACTGCTATTACAGATACCTACACAGGCATATTACCAGCAGCAGGCAATACAACCTGGGGGCATGGCAAGATAAACGCCTATAGAGCCTTACGCATGATAGCCTCAAATCTGAGTGTAGAGAACATACAAAATGCAGATCCGCTGGAGTGCATTTTATTCCCAAACCCCAACAAAGGTAGTTTTACCATAAGCTACAAAGGCAAAATGCAGGAAGTAATTACAGTGGGTGTGTATGACATCAGCGGCAGGCTGATCAATATGCAGGAATGGCGGATAGGTACCGGATATAACACTCGTCAATTTAACCCCGGCCCAATGGCTAAAGGCATATACCTGGTAAAAATTGCAGGTGCCAGCGGACTCAACACTATAAAAATGATAGAGGAATAGGCCTAATGAGCCAATTGCATTTGTCAGACATCCCTGTCTCCTCTAATACATTGCCTTGCCGTACCTCAGGGAATTTTTTAAATTATATCAATCTACTATTTACTTACAATATGCTTCATGTTGTATTTATTGCTGTTGCTATCCAGTAGCATTATGCCTGTTATAGTCGTTGCTAGCCACTCAAGTCTTGGGTATTGCATGCACTAATAGTGCGGGGTGAGACAGTTCAATATAGTCCAAGCCCTGCAGCTCGTCAGTATATGCTTTGCATGCCCATGATGATATTAAAGTATCTGCCAAGCACCTTGATGATACTTGTCACTATAAACTACTGCTCGTAAAAGGCTAAGCATTAAATATTTTCCACTTCATACTGGGGTTCTACATGTTCTTATACGTCTTAATACTAATCACATATAGATACAGCCATTGATGAATACCTAAATATTCACCCTTAATTCTTTATGCCTTAACCAAAATAAATCCATAAATATGAAGCAGCTTTTCATTCTTTTTATTGCTTGCCTGGGCATATATGCCACAAGCTTTGCCCAAGAGAAATGCGGTGCCACAATTATGCTAAACAAGTATAAAGCTATGCAACCGCAAATAGCAGACTACGAGGCACAATTGAGACAACAGTACCAGGACGCGGTAAAAGCAACTTTTCAGAAACAACTTGCTAAAACCAATACACCTAATGATTCTTTTGTTTACGATATCCCCGTAGTAGTACATATCATTCACAATTATGGAGCTGAACTGTTACCTGACGACAGTATATACAATATGATACAGGAGATGAATGCCATCTATTCGCTCAACTACGATTATTCAGCAGTTATACCTCCGTTTAAGAAATACGTTGCTAAAGCTTATATACGCTTTCACCTGGCAACAATAGACCCTTTGGGTAATCCTACAAAAGGAATAACGCACCACTATAGTTATCTTACTTATGGGGGTGATGACCAGGCAAAAATGGACTTATGGGCACCAAGTAACTATTATAACATCTTTATAGAAAACCGGATCGGGCTTGGGGTTGCAAATGGAGAAGTGCTGGCTTATGCTGAATTTCCAGCTACAGGAGCAGCGTATCCATTCATAGATGGTGTAATAGCAGGCTACCAGTTTGTTAACCCCAACCCATATGGCCCGTTGACTATAGAACATGAAACCGGGCACTATTTTAACCTATTGCATCCATGGAATGACAATGGCGCTGGCATGGGCATATGTGGAGTAGCCTGCGGAGATGATGAAGTAGATGACACCCCGCCTACAAAGGGGCACCCCAGCACTTGCCCACTTTATGATACAGAATGCGCTAACGGTTATAAAAAGTACTATCCCACAGCTAATTCCAGCGCACCAGATTCTGTGGTGGATTACCCTGATACCACAAATGTGCAAAATATTATGGACTATGCTACTTGCCCGCTTATGTTCACCCATCTGCAGGTATTGCGTATGCATACAGCACTTAACAGCCCTGTAGGCAACAGGGATAGCCTTTGGACACCTCATAACCTTACCATTACTGGTGCACTTGCCCCTGTACCAGACCTACCGCCAATAGCTGACTACTCTGTAAATAATCATTTCGTTTGCGAAAATACGAGCGTACTTTTTACAGATCATAGCTGGAATGATACTATCACCAAGGTTGCCTGGACATTCCCACAATATGCTACCATTACCACATCTTCTGCTTCAAAGGTCACTAATTCGTTTTCACAGCCAGGTTGGGTGAAAGTATCGCTGGCTGCAACAGGAAATAATACAGGAACTGCAACAATTATAGATAGTAATAATGTTTTTGTTGCAGACCTTAATGCAACCGCAGCTGCAGGATATATACAAGAATTCGACGCATCAGCAATAAGCAACGACCTGGCGAAATGGCCTATGTTCAACTATTACAACAACAGCTTCAAATGGAAAATAAATAACCAGACCGGTTTTTACGATCATAGTTGCATTGAGTACACCGGCTTTGATACACGCCTGTTCCCAACAACAGCAACAGGTTCACCAATAGGTGATTTTGATGACATGTTTACACCTGTATTCGACCTTACTGAATTGCAAAATGGTGCAGGCCCCGTTAGCCTCAATTTCATGTATTCAGCCACAACGGCTACACCAAATGCTGCCGATATAAATGATACACTTGACATAGATTATAATATTGGGTGTAATGGGGTGTGGCACAATGCTGCACATCTTACAGGTGCAACCCTGATAAACATGGGTGTATATTCATCAGCGTATGAACCTCTATGGCAGGGTGCCTGGAGTTTAAGAAGTATTGTATTGCCTGCAAACGCAATTACGCCGAGTACAATATTCCGTTTCAGATATAAACCTCATACCATAACTCCAATCTCTGTCAATCCAGGCTTTGTTATTACCAGCAACAATTTTTATATGGACAGGGTAAATTTCAGCAACTACCCGCTTGGATTAAATACGTTACTCTCAGGCAATACTAACATCGTTATAGCACCTAACCCAACAAATGGTGAGGCCTATGTAGTTATTTCAGCAGATGCAGGCACAACAGCAGAAGTTTCTGTTACTGATATTACCGGTAAAATAGTGTACACCATACAGCAGCCTTTAAATATGCAGATATCAAAAGTGATCATACCTAAGGAATCCATACCAGTTAAAGGGATATACCTTGTGCACGTAATAGCAGGCCAACACAATAAAACAGAAAAGCTGATTGTTTATTAGGCAATGAAAGGCGAGACTAAGTTGTATTGATGGAGAGTTGTAGTGCTGCCAATAAGGTATAAGCAATAAAGAGTTGTACTAGTGTACAACTCTTTATAAATGAACCTGTTACGGTGCTCTCCCTTCTGGACTTGAACCAGAGACCCTCTGATTAACAGTTGGTATTATTTTCCTATATTTTATATGATTGCCATAACGTTATCTATGCTCGAAGCCTTGCCTGTCTTGGTTCTTGTTCGCTCGAATAAGTTAAAGATCAGAGGATGGGTTGAGTGTAGAAAAGATCAGATAACAGTTCAGGAGCCATAACAGTGCGAGTTACAGTGCGAATAATAAAAAAAAATTACGAAGCAATTCTGGGTGCATTATATTTTTGATAATTCTAAAGCCGTTGCATTCATAATTGCAAAATAATTAACCTGCCATTCTGCAGTAAGCCAACAAACCATAGGGTCTGTTTTTAGCATGGATAGTTCAGTAAAGCATTTTCTTAGAACTTTATCAATTTTATTGGCTTTTGTATTTTCATTATTATCAAAATTTGAGTTCAGAATTATCTGAGACTTATTCGCTGCTTCCTTTATTGCTCTTGCTATGTGACCATTCATGTTAATTCCTGTTTTTTTAAGGCCGTTATTGTTTATTCCATTACATAGTTTCCTAATGTCATTTCCAGAACTCGCAATCATGGGAGCAGTAATTTCGGGGGCAGCAACTAAAGTTATTATATCTGTCGAAACTTTTATTGCGGCATCTACATTTCCTTTAAGCGCCCACCCAACTATTGTAGCTGGTTGTTTACAAGGAACATTTTTATTAGCATCAAAAGCTTCCCAATGATTATTTGAAAAAGCTATAAATGATTTATATACTCTCTGAGCGTCACCAGATAAACTGTTAGGGTTTGCAATTGGGTTACCTAAGATTTTGTATTTATTGCTAACGACCATATCTCTGAAGAGACCATTTGCTGCATTTGTTCCCGGTGGAGGATTAACCTTGGCTAAGCCAGCCATTTCTGAAAAATACTTAACCATTTTTGATTGAACAAGGGCTATGTCTTTATCCGATTTGGACTGTGCCTTTGCAATAAAAAACCGGCAAAAAGTGCTAAAAACAGTAGTGTTATTTTTTTCATGATTTCATGTTTTACGACAATATAAGTAGATTTTATAAGTTGTAGAAATTCCTCGAAGTTCTATACGCATGATGAGCCACAACAGTGCGAGTTACAGTGCGGCATATTTAACTTCATCAGTCTTATAAATTCCTTGGACATGAAAGAATCACGAAACATCACACCACAAAAGACAATGCAGATATTGAATGAGAATGGAAAGGAATACACTATTGAACAGGCCACGGAAGTGCTGAAGCTCTTATATGAGCTGGCTGACATTGAGGTCGAAGCGTTTTGCGATACTTCTAATACAGATTACCTGAGATTCCAAAATGCAGGTTTGGATGTTGAATTTGATGCAATACTCAACGATATAGAATCAATAATAGACTTGTTGGAAGTTATTGAAGATGAAAGTAAAAGCTGGCGAGAAAAGTTGAAGTGAGGTCAGCAGAGCGTTACGCTGTATTTTCTTTGCATGCCGCATTCCCACCAATCATTTGGCATGTTTTCTTGGGAGAAGGTTTTAGCTCTGTAATCACAAAACCCCTGATAAGAAATTTCCTTTTTAAAGTTCGCTGCTCATTAGCATCTTATGTTTTTTGTAGCCTACCTACCACCTCTTTCCCAATCCAATCCCTGCAAATAAAGAAGCCTGATATGGATATGCTTTCTGATCAGCCATGATGGGCAGGTCCTTTGCATAGAAAGCTGCATTGATGCCTAGTGTAACAACTTCAATAAAGCTCTTATTCTTCCCTGGCTGTATGGTAACACAACTTTCAATGTAAGCACCGGGCACATAATCAATTTCGTCCAGCCCTTTGCTCCATGTTGATGCACCCAGGATAGAACCACTATTGAGAAATTTCTCGCTGTTGGACTCACTGTATTTCTGTTGTTCCAGGTAGGTTATGTTATTAGCATCAGTATATACCAATTTCAGGTAATAGGGTTTGAGCATTGCCAGGCTAAAGCCGCCATTATATCTCAAGCTCACTGAAATATCACCATCCAGCAAACCTGGCAATAGTATCTTTTCCTTACCCCACCCTAGTTGCAATGCATACAGGTTATTGATCTTGCCAAATATAAAAGGCCCATTATTGCCTAACTGCGGATTGGCATTGCTTGTTCCGGTTATCTTGATCTGTTTGTCATGTTTTATCTCTGAAAAGCTAAGTTGCCATAATGTATTTGTCTTCTTATCCTGCTTAGTCAGGTATTGCACTGCCCCACTCCATCCATTGCTATTTACTTTACCACCCAGTAACAGTTCATGGGTGTAGTTGTTATCCATTCCCCATTCCTGCAATTGCTTTTTGTAATCCTTTAGTTTCTTTTTACTGTCACTTATGCCCTTACCTGCTTTTTTTGTAACTGCACCTGTACCCCATACACTACCTTGTGCATGTAAGCCAACTATTCCGAGAAATAATAAACAGCAGGTAAACAAACAGAAAATATATGTGGTTTGACGTAGTGGCATAATCAAAAATCAACCTGCAAAAAGTGGTAATTAGGCTGTAAAATAATACTTTTATGCAAGCCTGTATTAATCCGCCTCAAGAGCCTAATAATTTTCATGTCCACTAAGAGCACTGCACTGCTAATAAAGTTTAAGTGGTTGTTTGTATTACTTCTAATAGTGGAAAGTTTGCAGGGTCATGCCCAGGATGAGCCACGTTATAACCGCATACAATATCACAAATACAACTGGAGGGCATACCATACCAAAACATTTCATGTTTACTTCCCTGCCGGTAACGATAGTCTTTGTGCCTTTACTGTAAAAGAACTGCCAACAGCTATTGCGCTGATAAAAAAGAGAATGGTGGGTGCAAATATTAAGGATATCAGCATCATTATTTATCCTTCAACCGACCAGCAGTACGAAACTAACATAGGAGCTTACGAACCGCAGCAATACACCTTACCCACATTCGTATCTAAGGGTGGCAGAATAGTGTTGGCATACAATGGCAGTTACGATGACCTAAAGCAACAATTATACAATGCCCTTGTACGGCAGGTATGGGAAACACAGCTGCAGGATGATAACCTGGAAGCACAGGCTAAAGGGACTACAAAGCCTACCAGTAAGTCTTCAAAAAATGATATACCTGACTGGTACAAGGAAGGTGCTATCCGTTATCTCGGTAATGGCTGGACGATAACAGATGAGGATATGTTACGCAACAGCTTTATGCAAAACCATTTTAGCAGTTACCAGCAAGTACTGGCCTACGAGCCTAAACTTGCAGGGCTTGCTTTCTGTTATTTTCTTACTGAGCGGTACATGCCCACTACAGTAGCTCAAACATTTACCCAGTTTAAAAAGAAAAAGTCGCTGACAAGGGTGATACGGTTGGTGACCAAAAGAACACTGGACACATTGTATAACCAGTGTTTCAACTATTATTCATTGCGGTTTAAAACAGATACTTCTGTTAAGCAGGCTTCCGCTGTATCAGGATTTACTATGCCTCATCGTAAAGGCATAGTTCGTAACATTTTGATCAGTCCTGCTCAGGACCAGGTAGCTTATGTTGACTATTACAAC
>Ga0207067_10267_pt2 | contig 14011 bp, 6 predicted proteins | sample Alteio_BWMinCont_25_FD_153484 | JGI IMG/M metagenome (GOLD analysis project Ga0207067, IMG submission 153484) | Enriched cells from forest soil in Barre Woods Harvard Forest LTER site, Petersham, Massachusetts, United States -... | ecosystem: Environmental > Terrestrial > Soil > Temperate forest >...
GCATAGGAAAAGCGAATGTAATGGTCATTTCCGAAGGCTTCACCCGGAACCAATGCCACATGTGCCTTATCGAGCAAATAAGCGCAAAGGTCAGTTCCATTTTTAACAGTCGTTTGCCCGTCCGATTTTCCAAAGTAAAAACGCACATCCGGAAAAACATAAAAAGCACCCTGAGGTGTATTGGCTTTTAATCCCGGAATTTGTTTCATCAGTTCCAGCACCAGATCCCGGCGTTTCTTAAACTGATCCCGCATAGGAATAATAGTAGCAGGATCCATCAGCATGGCAGCATGTGCAGCTTTTTGTGCAATCGAACAGGTTGCCGAAGTAATCTGCCCCTGCATTTTGTCACAGGCTTTTGCAATCCAGAGAGGAGCCCCAATAAACCCAACTCTCCAGCCGGTCATGGAAAAGCCCTTCGAAACGCCATTCACTGTAATAACCCGGTCTTTAATCGCATGGAATTGTCCAATGGACTCATGTGCACCAATAAAATTGATGTGTTCATAAATTTCGTCCGCAACTACATAGAGGTTTGGGAATTGAGCCACTACTTCCGAAAGCGCCTTCAGTTCGGATTTGCTGTAGATACTCCCGGTTGGGTTACAAGGTGAACTAAAAACCATCAACCTTGTTTTGGCAGTGACAGCAGATTTAAGCTGCGCTGCAGAAATTTTAAAATCCTGATCGATGCCGGCCTCTATAATAACAGGAATCCCCTCTGCAAGCTTGATAAGTTCAATATAGCTAACCCAGTAAGGACTGGGAACAACCACTTCATCACCCGGGTTGATCATGCTCAGGATAATATTTGCCAGACTCTGCTTGGCACCGGTAGAAACAACAATTTGTTCAGCAGTAAAATCAAGGCCATTATCACGTTTGAATTTTTGGGCAATTGCCTCCCGTAATTCCAGGTAACCTGAAACAGCCGTATAATAACTGAAATCAGCATCAATGGCATTTTTTGCTGCATCTTTGACAGCCTGCGGAGTATGAAAATCCGGCTCGCCCAGACTTAAGCTGACGATATCAATGCCCTGCGCCTTTAGTTCACGGCTCCTGCGGGCCATGGCAAGTGTTTGTGATTCAGAAAGTCTGTTTATCCTGTCCGCTAATCTATTCATATGCTACCCCCGCTTTATACGTGTTTTATATGGTCTAAAGGTTGCAAAACTACTTAAGTTTTTTTAAAAGTGCCATGTAAAACCCATCGAAACCTTCACTCGGCCAGTGACGTTTTTCCTTAACCAGTTCAAATTCATTTTTGTGTTTGCTCAGAAACAGCTCAATTTGTTTTTCATCTTCACTGGGCAAAAGACTACAGGTAGAATAAACCATACATCCTCCGGGTTTCAGCAGCGGGCTGTAACTTTCCAGTACTTGCACCTGTTTCACCTTAACCGATTCGATAAACGCAGGGTTCAGTTTCCATTTGGCGTCCGGATTCCGTTTAAGGACCCCCAGACCGGAGCAGGGAACATCCAGTAAAAGACGGTCCGCAGTACCATACAGCCGTTTAATCGTTTTGCTGGAGTCAATGCACTTGGGTTCAATATTACTGGCACCAGCCCTGCGGGCACGTTTCTTAAGTTCATCCAGTTTCCATTGCTCCAGATCCATGGCGATAATTTTACCCTTGTTCTTCAACAAAGCAGCGAGGTGCAGGGTTTTGCCACCTGCCCCGGCACAGGCATCTATCACACGCATCCCCGGCTCCACATCCAGAAAAGCTGCCACATCCTGAGATGCCGCATCCTGCAATTCAAAAAAACCGTCTTTAAATAACTGGAAGCGGAACACATTCTGGCGTTTATCCAGCACAAGTGCATCCGGAGCCCAATCCACAATGTGAGTTTCTATATTCTGCTGGAGGAGTAGTTTTTTTAACTCAGTCCGGCTTGTTTTCAGTGAATTGGCGCGCATGACGACATGTGCCTGTTCATTCAGTGCCTGCATTTCCTGTTCCCATTTATCCGGCAGTTCAGCCCTGCCCATCTCATCCATCCAGTCCGGGATCGATTCGCGCACCTTAAAAACCTGTTGCAGACGTTCATAATTTTTTCGGATCCGGCCGGGCTCCACATCCTTCAACTCCTGCCAGTCAGGGGGCTCAATCGCACTTATTATGCACCAGGTTCCGAACACTTTCCAGATATTTTCCTCAGTAATTTCCCGTATATCAGTAATTCCCCGTATACCTGCACATTCCGAAATAAGTCTCCACCAGCGAATAATCTCATACGAAGTCTCAGCCACAAAACGTCTGTCACGCGCACCCCAGCGGGGATCCTGTTTCAAAACACTTTCAATCACTTTGTCAGCATATCGCTTCTCGGCAAAAACATGCCAAAGTACTTGTATTACCGCATTCGTCGTATTTCTGTAAAATCGCATAGCTTTCCAAAAGTAAGTATATCACAGGTATAAAATTCAATTAAACTAAGTATCTTTTGTTAATTTTGTTTGAATGAACTTTCCGTCCCGGTTAATTGAGCACGCAGTAAATGAGTTTGCGAAACTTCCAGGGGTTGGCCGCAAGACCGCACTGCGTTTTGTGCTGCATCTGCTCAAGCAGGATGAAACAGAAGTTGCCGGCTTCAGTGATGCAATCGTAAAATTGAAAAGAGACCTGAGGTATTGTAAAAATTGCCACAATATTTCCGATTCAGGGCTTTGTAACATTTGCAGCAGTTCTAAACGCGACCATTCAATGGTATGTGTGGTGGAAGATATAAGGGATGTAATGGCGATTGAGAATACACAGCAGTACAACGGCATTTATCACATTCTGGGAGGCATCATCTCACCGATGGATGGAATCGGTCCCAATGAGCTGAACATTGAAACACTGGTAGATAAGGTGAGGCAGAATGAAATAAAGGAAGTGATCATGGCGTTAAGTACAACCATGGAAGGGGACACCACCAATTATTACATTTATAAAAAACTAAGTGCCCATGCGGTTACCATTTCCACAATTGCAAGGGGAATATCAATCGGAGATGAACTCGAATTTGCAGATGAGGTAACGCTGGGCCGTTCAATTATCAACCGCACACTCTACGAGAAAAATCTGATAAAATGAAATAGCCATGTTTGCTATTTGCAAACAGCAAATGAAATAAATAAACTGAAATGGCGTATTCCATATGACCTTTAAAAGCAAACAAGAAGAATACAGATGAAATTATCAGTCGTAATTGTAAACTACAATGTCGAATTTTTTCTGGAGCAGTGTATTCATTCCGTCCGCAAAGCATTAAAAGGTATTACTTCTGAAATTATTGTAGTGGACAATAATTCAGTAGATGGTTCGGTACCCCTGCTGAAAGTAAAATTTCCGGAAGTCCAGCTGATAGAAAACAAAGAGAACAAAGGCTTTTCCTTTGCAAACAACCAGGCCATACGTCGTTCAACAGGAGCGTACATTTTACTCCTGAATCCGGATACGGTAGTGGAAGAAGATACTTTTAAAAAGATACTTCAGTTTATGGATGCGCATGCAGATGCAGGAGGCCTTGGAGTAAAAATGCTGGATGGGAAAGGTAATTTTTTACCCGAATCAAAACGGGGCCTGCCCACGCCTTCCGTCGCATTTTATAAAATATTCGGACTTTCCCGATTGTTCCCCAAATCAAAGCTGTTTGGAAGGTATCACCTTGGTTTTCTCGACAAAGACACAATTCATACCGTGGATGTTCTTGCGGGGGCATTTATGTTTTTAAGGCGAACAACTCTGGATAAAACCGGATTGCTGGATGAAACCTTTTTTATGTACGGCGAAGACATAGACATCTCTTATCGTATTACCCAGGCCGGCTACAGGAATTATTATTTTCCTGAAACACGCATTATTCATTACAAAGGAGAGAGTACAAAAAAAAGCAGTGTGAATTACGTATTCGTATTCTACAATGCCATGATCATCTTTGCCAAAAAGCATTTCTCCCATAAGCACGCCAGGCTGTTTTCTTTTTTTATTCACATAGCCATCTACCTCCGCGCGGCAATGGCACTTACCCGGCGCTTCATCGAGCGGCTGGCGCTGCCCTTGCTGGATACAACGGTGGTCTTAACCGGCTTGTTCCTGATTAAGGATTATTATGAAAAAAATATCCGGTTTCATGCTGTAACAGGATCTTATCCTGCAGAAATAGTGTACATCGCCTTCTCCAGTTATTTAATCATCTGGCTGATTTCCATCTACATGAACGGAGGTTACGATAAACCCGTCCGGATTGCCAAACTGACCAGAGGAATACTGATAGGAACAGCAGCCATATTGATTGTTTATTCACTTCTGCCTGAGACCTACCGGTTTTCACGCGCTTTGATTTTATTTGGAACAGCCTGGGCGCTTGTGGCCACTACGGGGTTGAGATTCATTTTGCACTTGTTGGGCATCAAGAGCTATCGCCTGAATGCGAATGAGAACAAACGCATTGTAATTGTCGGTCAGATGGCAGAGTGTGAGCGGGTACACCAGTTACTTAAACAGACTGCCATTAAAGCCTCTTTTGTCGGCTACATCAACTCAGACAGCTCCGAAGAAAGCAATCAGCACAATATTGGGAATATCAGTCAGTTGCACGACTATGCAGAGATCTATGCCATCGATGAAATCATTTTTTGCGCAAAAGATATACCGGCACAACTCATCATAAGTCAGATGCTGCAAATGGGAAATGCACAGGTAGATTATAAAATCGCCCCGCCCGAAAGTCTTTCAGTAATAGGCAGTAATTCCATTGACACCTCCGGTGACCTGTATACCATTGATGTAAATTCTATTACCAAACCCGAAAACCGAAGGATAAAAAGAATGTTTGACTTGTCCTCAAGCCTGGTACTGCTTGGCTTATTTCCAATGGTGATGCCCTTTATGCATAAGCCAATACGGTTCATTGGAAATGCCTTACTCGTGCTGTCAGGTAAAAAATCATGGATTTCGTATATTAACAGTGAAACGCTGCCCTCCACAAAAAGAGGCATATTGACACCATCTGAAATTCTGGGAAAGGGTCTTAATATGGAAACAGCAGCTCGAATTGATATGCTATATGCAAAGGATTATAAACTCAGCAATGATTTCAGAATTTTCTTCAAAGGCTTCCGTAAACTTGGCAGTTAGATGTATGCTGAATCTTGCATATATTAATATATTCGCGTATTTTCGTAGGTTAAAAAAATCAGCTTAATACCCGTATAAATTGAATTATGGCAGAGGTTGAATTAATAATGCCCAAAATGGGTGAAAGTGTAGCAGAAGCCACGATCATAAAGTGGCTGAAAAACGAAGGGGACAAAATTTCCATAGATGAAGCTGTACTTGAAATTGCAACAGATAAGGTGGACTCTGAGATTCCATCTTCCATAGAAGGCATTTTATCAAAAAAGCTGTATGCAGAAGGGGCGGTTGTACAAGTAGGTAAAGCGGTCGCACTGATTTCAACAGAAGTTACGGTTTCAGCTAAATCAGCAGCTAATGTTTCAGTTCCGTCCTCCGCTGTTAGTGCTTCTGTCCGTGTTTCAGGCAAACCTGAATCCGTAGAAAACGTCAGCCACCAGTCGGCTCCAACAGTGGTTGAGCGGATTTCCGCCTCCGGTAAATTTTATTCCCCCCTGGTCAGAAGTATTGCTCAAAAAGAAGGAGTCACACAGAGAGAACTGGAAACAATTTCAGGAACCGGAAATGGGGGAAGGGTTACTAAAAATGACCTGCTGGCTTATCTCCCGTCAAGAAAGACTTTACCGGGCATTCAGCCGAATGGTCATGCCAGTAGCCAGCCCAATACTCATGTGAACAGTCAGTCAAATGGTCATACGAACAGCCAGCCGAACAATCCATTACCTGATAATCCGAACAGCCCGTCAAACCGTCCGGTCAGAGAGCCATTTGCATCCCAGCCGGGTACCATTCAAAAGCCTGCTGTTTCGGTCGGCGGAAATGACGAAATTCTGGAGATGGACCGCATGCGTAAATTAATCGCCGAGCACATGGTGATGAGTAAACATGTATCTCCCCATGTCACCTCATTTGTTGAAGCAGATGTGACCAACCTTGTTAAATGGAGGGAAAAAGCAAAAACTGTTTTTGAAAAAAGGGATAAAGAGAAACTAACATTTACACCCCTGTTTATCGAAGCCGTAGTTAAAGCCATAAAGGATTTTCCAATGATTAATGTTTCCGTTGACGGAACAAAAATCATTATCCGTAAAAATATTAACATAGGTATGGCAGCAGCTTTGCCCGGAGGGAACCTGATCGTTCCGGTCATTAAATATGCTGATCAGTTAAATCTGCTGGGATTAACCAGAATAATAAACGATTTGACCAATCGGGCGCGGTTGAATAAACTTCTTCCGGATGAAGTACAGGGAGGCACTTATACCATTTCAAACGTGGGAACATTTGGAAATGTAATGGGGACCCCCATCATCAATCAGCCCCAGGCAGCTATTCTGGCCGTAGGAGCTATTCGGAAAAAACCGGCAGTCATTGAATCTCCGGAGGGCGATTCAATTGGAATACGGCACATGATGTATCTGTCACATTCCTATGACCATCGGGTAATAGATGGAGCCCTTGGGGGAAGTTTTGTACGCAGAGTTGCAGATTACCTGGAACAATTTGATATCAACAGAGCCTTCTAAGGGTATGTTTATAAAATGAAATCAAGCAAACACATCCTTCTCTTTGTACTGTTTTTGTCTTTTTTTAATTGTATTGCGCAAAAGACAGGTACGCCAGATGCCCGGAAATTATTTGATCAGGCAGAAAAAGAGTACGGCGCTGAACGATATGACATAGCGCTTCCCCTTTATATGAATTTGGATTTAATACTTCTCGACAACGCCAATATAGCTTACAAAATTGGTATTTGCTATCTGCATTCCAAGTCAGACAAAATAAAATCAATTCCGTATCTGGAACGCGCCATAAAAAATGTTTCAGTAAAGGCCAATGACACGGATTTTAAGGAGAAGAGTGCCCCCATAGATGCGTATTATCAGTTAGGGCATGCTTATCATTTAAATTATCAGCTGGATAACGCGGTCATGAATTTCAAAACCTTCAGATCTTTTCTGGACACGACAGAAAAGGCAATAGCCGACGTAAAGCATCAGATCGAAATGTGTGCGAATGCAAAGGAACTGATGCAAAGCCCTGTAAGCATAAAAATTGAGAACCTGGGGCCCAACGTCAATTCTCCTTACGATGATTATTCAGCGGTAGTGCCGGCAGATGAATCGACCATTTTTTTTACTTCCAGAAGGCCTGGCACGACCGGCGGAGGCATTGATCCGGCGGACGGAAAACCCTTTGAAGACATTTACTTTTGTGCAAAAAAAGACTCCGCCTGGTTGCCTGCTGTAAATATCGGACCTCCGATTAACACGAATGGCAATGAAGCATCCATCGGAATATCAGTAGATGGTCAGCAGATGCTTATTTACAAAGACGATAAGGGAGATGGAAATATTTATACCAGTACCTTGCAGGGCGGAGCATGGACAGCCCCGGTAAAGCTGAATGATAATGTTAATACAGGCGGTTGGGAGCCAAGTGCAAGTATTTCAGCAGATGGCATGTATCTTTATTTCTCCAGCAATCGCCCCGGCGGATATGGAGGAAGGGACATTTACATGAGTAAACAACTGCCCAACAGACAATGGAGCAAGGCCATAAATCTTGGGCCAAACGTGAATACACCCTATGATGAAGATTGTCCGTTTATTCATCCGGACGGCACTACATTATTTTTTAGTTCCAACGGGCATAAAAGCATGGGGGGATTTGATATTTTTTTCAGCACACGCTCAGATGACACATCCAGCTGGTCCGAACCTTTGAATTTAGGGTACCCGGTAAATTCAACCGACGACGATGTTTTTTATACACCCACTGCAGACAATAAGAGGGCCTATTACTCTTCCATCAGGTCAGGCGGATTAGGAGGAAAGGACATTTACATGGTAACTTTTCCTGAACAGAAGCAGGCCCAGCTGACAGTTTATAAAGGGAAAATAAACAGCACGGAAGGAGGGATCATACCGAATGTTGAAATTACAGTGATAGACAATATTACAGGAACGCTGGTAGGCAGTTACTTTCCAAATTCAAAAACAGGGAATTACCTGTTCATTCTTCCACCCGGGGGAAATTATAATATCACTTATCAGGCCGAAGGATACCTGCTTCAGTCAGAAAACATGATCGTTCCAAAAGATTCCGTTTACAGCCTTATTAACTCCTCCATTCAGCTAAAGACCATCACGGTAGGGCAGAGGGTAACGTTAAAAAATATTTTCTTTGATAAATCCAAATCAACCTTACGCCCCATGTCCATTGCTGAACTGGATAAATTCAGCCAGATGCTGGAAGACAAGCCAAAATTAGTTGTGGAAATTTCCGGACATACTGACTCCAAAGGAAAACCAGAGTTTGACTTGAAATTATCGAGGCAAAGGGCTCAGGCAGTAGCAGATTACCTGGTAAAAAAGGGAATAGATCGCCGGCGTATGAGAGTTGTAGGTTATGGAGACACAAAACCCATTGCCAGAAATAAAATGCCGGATGGAACAGATGATCCGGAGGGTATGCAGCTTAACAGAAGAGTGGAATACAGGATATTGAGCACAGAGGGAGAGCTGGAACCTTTAGAAAAGAAGAAAGGGAAATAGATACTTTAGAAATAGCTACATTTGCCCGAAGAAAGCAAGATTTTAAGTAATTAAGAACCTGAGTAATAAATAATGAATCTGAAAAACATACCGACCCGCAATAGGTTTTCGAAAAACCGAAGACCGCATTCGCCGGATTTATGCGCATCCTGTTTCAATTTTTTAACTGTGCTTATGAATCCGCCAGGAGCGGATTTAACTGATACTAATCAGCTTTACATTCGTAAACCTGGCAAATTTCAGTATACGATATTAGGACTACTGTTATTGATTTCTTCCGGCCTTATGGTTGGACAAAGCAGAGCCTACCGCGACTTCTTTACGCAGGGAAACTTTCTTCTGCTGGAAAAGAATTATCCTATGGCCCTGAAGAGTTTTTTAGATGCGTACGCAATAGATTCCACCAATGCGAATATCAATTACAAAGTAGGCTTATGTTATCTGAATTCAGCATCCGAAAAGCAAAAGGCCATTCCGTTTCTCGCAAAAGCCGTTCTGAATGCCAGCAAGAAATACGTCGACTTTGAGCCCACCGAAAAGAAAGCTCCTTTGATTGCTTATTACAATCTTGGAGAAGCTTACCGCATATCTGCCAGCTTCACAGAAGCAAACGCAAACTTTAGTAAATACAAAGACATTGCCAAACCCAAGGAAGCAGACATGAAGGAAATCGAACACCAGATTAATTCCTCCATTGTAGCAGCGGAAATGGTCAAAACACCCGTAAATGTTACCATAGAGAATGTGGGAGACAGTATAAATTCCGAGTATCCCGATTATAACGCTGTCGTGTCCGCAGATGAATCAAAAATGATATTCACCTCCAGACGTCTGGGCTCCACCGGTGGAGAGAAGACCATTGATGACCAGTATTACGAGGATATTTATGAAAGCTACCGCAAGAAAGACGGAACCTGGTCAACTGCAAGAAATATAGGCCCACCCATCAACACCAATGGCAATGAAGCATCTGTTAGTTTATCCGTCGATGGACAGGAATTGTTTGTGTCTAAGGAAAGCAATGGAGGAGATATTTATTATACCAACCTCGAAGGCGATAAATGGACACCTCTTGCTCCTCTGGGTTCTGATATCAACACAAAGTATGCAGAAACACATGCAACTCTTTCTTCCGATGGAAACACTATTTATTTTGTCAGTGATCGTCCCGGAGGTTACGGAGGGCGTGACATTTATCGCTGTGTAAAATTGCCAAATGGCCAATGGAGCCTGGCCCTGAACCTGGGCCCGACAATAAACACCCCTTATGATGAAGACACTCCATTCATACATCCGGATGGGGTAACCCTTTATTTCAGTTCCAATGGCCATCAAACCATGGGAGGAGCCGATATATTCAAGACGACCAGAAATACGGAGAACAATGCCTGGTCAGAGCCAGCCAATCTTGGATATCCAATCAACACAGCAGACGATGACCTGTTCTATGTCCCCACCACAGATGGTATACATGCTTATTATGCATCCTCCAAGCCAGGAGGAAAAGGGAATAAAGATATTTACAGGATTACCCTTGAATCAGCCGTTTCAGAACCCATCACACTCGTAAAAGGGTATTTGACATTCGATGGAACGAAAAACATCCCTAAAAATGTACTGATCAAAGCCTTCGATGCCCAAACACTGGAAAAAGTGCAGGAAGCCACACCCAACTTAAAAACAGGAAAATATGTATTAACCCTCAATCCAGGGCCGGCGGGTAAAATATACAATGTAACATACGAATCAGAAGGATTTCAACCAATATCAGAAACGTTAAAAGTAGAACCGGGATCCACCTATCAGGAAGTAGAAAGAGAAGTAGGTCTGAAATCCATTAATTTTGAAAGCAAAACACCCGGCACCATTGCCTATAGCGGCAACATAACCAATAAAGACGGAACCCCTTTACCAGGAGCAGTCATCAACATAAAGGACAACAACACCGGAAAATTAGTAGACACCTATTATTCAAACGCAACCGATGGAACCTATTACTTTGTACTTCACAGAGGAGAAAATTATAACATCACATTCGAAGCAGGAGGTTATTTGTTTCAGTCAGAAAACATCAACGTGCCGAAAGGAGATATTTATTCCCAGGTAACTAATGTAATCGTACTGGATTCGAACCACAGAACCAGAAAAGATTCAGCCGCCGCCGCAGAAAGTATGAAGAAATTGGCAGCAACAAAAAGCGAAATCAGCAAGAATATTGTACTCGAACCCATCAAGGATAAAGCCATAACCACCCTAAAGAATATATTCTTTGCAACCGGAAAGTCAGACCTAAGCAGTCAATCCAAGGCAACCCACAACCGTGCAGGTGAGATTACCTACGTTTGGAATTATGGAAACACCTACACGATAACCGTTGCCACTTATACCAACTATGTTAATTCTAAATCTGTCGACCGCTGTCAGCTAACTATTTATTTCGGGGATGGGGACAGTTGTACAGCAGGACGTACGAATGGTATTACCACAGGGGCAGGGGCGTATTGCTCTCCATATGGACAGGGAGATATTATTCCCACTGCATACGATATGAAAGTGAATTATTATTCCTGCCAGCATACGTATCCGGGTCCTGGCAATTATTGGATAAGTATGGCAGACCCAGACCGCAATTTAGGCATTGACAATATCCCGAATTCTGTAAATGTTGTATTCGATATACACACGCTACTGGTTATCAACGCGTTTTTGGGAAATGTTCATGTAAACTCTCCTGTGCTTCTTAATCCCCCCATCGACAATGGCTGCCTGTATAAATGCTTTTACCATAATCCGTTGGCCTTTGACGCTGACGGAGATAGCCTGTCCTTCAAACTTGGCAGCCCTCTTCAATCCGGAAGCGTTCCTATTCCGGGCTATTCCCTCCCTCCAATAACAGCAGGAGGGAGTATTTCTCTGAATGCATATACAGGAGATTTTAGCTGGTGCACTCCTCCGTACCCCGCCAATCCATACGCCAGCAATAGCGGGTTAGCAGCGCCAGGAGTTCCCATAAGTGAATACAATGTTGTCATAATCGTAGAGGCCTGGAGATCTGGTTGGTTAGTAGCTGAAGTAGAACGGGATATGCAAATCAATATTTATTCCTGTGACGATAGCCCGCCTGCCTTCCTTCCTCTGAATGATACCTGTGTGGTAGCTGGTGACTCTCTTGCTTTTAAGGTTACTGCCAGTGATCCTGCAACAAGCCATAGTGTCACGCTAAGTGCAGTAGGAGGGCCTCTCACACCCTTTTATGTAAGCCCTGCCGCTACTTTTGCAACAGCCGGACCTCAGCCAAACACCGTTTCATCCATTTTTAAATGGCATACAGGATGCGGCAATGTACGGAAGCAGCCGTATCTCGTTTCATTTAAAGCAACCAATAGCGACTCTCTGGATCCAAATTTTATTTCACTGGCCAACTTCCGGACAATAACCATTACCGTGGTTGCACCTGCCCCGAAAAACGTAAGTGCCACACCCTCCGGATCAAGTATAACTGTTGTGTGGAAAGGCGACACCTGTATCAATAACTTTTATTCTTACCTGATTTACCGGAAAGATTCCTGTGCCAGCTGGCTTCACAGTCCATGCCAGACAGGAGTTCCGCCTTCATCTGGCTATACCTATATAGGGTCCTCCGATTCAACATCATTTGTCGATAATAACAATGGGCAAGGGCTGATTCACGGGGTGGATTATTCTTATATCGTTGTAGCCGAATATGATGATGGTGCAGAAAGTTATTCCTCCATCCAGGCTTGTACCAGACTAAACAGGGATGTTCCCATAATTACGAATGTAGACGTAATAACTACTGATCCTGTATCCGGGCAAATCAATATAAAGTGGATACCTCCCATGGCTGATCCATCTGATTTTGACTCCACAAAATTTGTCGGCCCCTTTCAATATGTTCTGCTTCATGACAGTGGATTTGCCACTGCATTTTTACCCGTTGCAACTTTCTCTTCCCCGTTTTTTGCAAGCCTTGCCCAGATTACATCTTACCTCGATACAGGATTGAATACTACTGCTCACCCATATAATTACAGGTTAGACTTCTATGCAGGAGGAGGAAAAACTAAAATCGGCTCAACTGACAATGCATCTTCCGTTTACCTGTCCGTTACTCCTCCCCTTGCTGGCTATCAATTAAATTTATCCTGGCAGGAACAAGTACCCTGGATCAATTCACTGTATACTATCTACAAGAGAAATGCTGCCAGCGGTAATTATGTTTTCCTCGGACAAACTTCTGCAAATACATATACAGATTCCGGCCTTGTGAACAATCAATCGTATTGTTACAAAGTAGAAAGCATTGGCGCTTATTCCGACCTCAGTCTCCCACACCCTCTTTTGAACCATTCTGAAATAAAATGCGCAAGCCCCACAGACAAGCAAGCACCCTGTGCTCCGGAGCTAACAGTTACAGGAAACTGCTTTGCCCTTACCGACTCCATGTCATGGACAGATCCTGACCATATGCAATGCCGATCCAGAGATGTAATAGAGTATAAAATATATTTCACCCAGGTTGAAGGACAACCTTATCATTTAATTTATGATACGCGCAACCTATTTGGACTATATGCCGCAGGGGATACTACTTTTATACGTGACAGCATAGCTTCAATAGCTGGCTGCTATGTAGTAACCGCAATAGATTCCTCCGGCAATGAAAGCGTTTACAGTAATAGGGTCTGTATAGACAACTGCCCGGTTTATGAATTACCGAATGTCTTTTCTCCAAACGGGGATGGCATCAACGATTATTTTCAGGCATTTCCACATCGGTTTATCAAAAGTATTAATCTGGAAATATTTGACAGATGGGGTTTACTGATGTACCAGGCGACCGATCCTGATTTTAAATGGGATGGAAAAAATACGACCAGCGGAAAACAATGTCCGGATGGAACTTATTATTACATCTGTGTAGTGAACGAAATTCACTATGAAGGAATTATCCCCAGTGAATTAAAGGGTTTCCTGCAGATTACGTCCAACAAGGGAGACCAGTTAGTACGGTAACAAAGCGGATTCTTTTTTTGTGCCCAGGACTGGATTCGAACCAGCACGTTTTCACGCCACCCCCTCAAAGTGGTGCGTCTACCAATTTCGCCACCTGGGCCGGATAAATAAAGAACGTTATTGCTTATTTTACTTCTATTACTTTCAATTCTACTCTTCTGTTCTGGCGCATACCTTCTTTGTCTGGCTTCCCGTCGGGAAGGGTATTGCTTGCGATAGGATTCGATGATCCGTATCCTTTTGGTATGAGTCTGTTTGCGGCTATTCCTTTTTTGGTTAATACGGT
>Ga0207067_10296_pt1 | contig 13866 bp, 10 predicted proteins | sample Alteio_BWMinCont_25_FD_153484 | JGI IMG/M metagenome (GOLD analysis project Ga0207067, IMG submission 153484) | Enriched cells from forest soil in Barre Woods Harvard Forest LTER site, Petersham, Massachusetts, United States -... | ecosystem: Environmental > Terrestrial > Soil > Temperate forest >...
CCGATTCAAGTGTTTAACTCCATCCTCGATATAAGCAAAGAGGCAATATTCACAGATAAATAATGCTTTCTCCGTTGAAAAAAATGTGCGTCGTCGGATCCGATAATGGGAAACAATCCAAATTCCCAATACAACAGCAATCGTTAAGCCTAAGTAAAGAATAAAAAGTGTATTAAAAGTGAGTTCAATCATGATTGAAAATATTTTCTTGGGTTAAATGGGCAAAAGGCAAAACGATAAAATTTAATTTTCCCAATACCGGTACGTGATCTTTCGGGGGGGCAAAGCGCAAATTCAATAAAATCTTTTCCGTTAATTGATCGATGGCTGAGATCATACTCGATTCCACACGCTCATACCAAAAAATTTCTCCCGACTTTTCATCCAATTGCACTTTGTAGGTGACATAAGCTGCAGAATCATGGGAGGAAACCACCTGCATTTGATTTAACAACGGATCGCGCGATAACAGAGGAAGTTCGGCCAGATCGCCAGAGATCGCGAGCTGAATTTGCGGTTCTTCCAACTTAATCGGAAGAGGCATTTCCCACTTAGGCCAAACCCTCTCTTCCAAAGCCAACAAAGTTCTTGAATTAAAAACCACTGAAGGGACAAGAGGTGATTCTGGAGCAAACGCAATCCAATCAAGTGGAGGAATAAATGGAAGAGGAGGAGGCGCTATTTCATTTTCCTCACCATAATTTAAAACTAATGCCGAGACTCCTTTGATGGGTAAATCAGATTGAACGTGAACAGGAGCAAAAGTAAACGTTGAGGTAAAAGCAAAGGGGGTTACCTGAAAGAGAATTAAACCGACGGCGTGTAAGCTTAATGCAATGGCAAGTGCCTTAAGCAGGTAGGAATCAAAAAAATTCTCCTTTTCCCTTATTCGAATGGTCACATTTGATAAATCAGCGCTTTTTTCTAATCTTAGCATTTTAGAAACTCACCTTACGCAACATGGCGCGTATTTAGACTGAAGCCAAAGCTCCCGCGGTTAAACGATCGGAAAAGGGGTAGTATTGAGCAAATACAACCCCTTTTCCGATCGTTTAACCCCGGGGCTTTGGCTCAGTCTAAATGCACGCCATGTTGCGTAAGGTGAGTTAGAAAGATTCCTCTCCCCATTCTTTTCCTTCTGCTGGCTGATAAACTAATCTCAAACGAGAGCAGCATTCTTGAGTAATCGCGAAGAGTTTTAAAAAAAGTCCATAGTTAACTCTCCGATCGATACTCAGAACAATAGTAGGTTCAGCGCCTCCGTTCTGTTGTTTTAAATGGACAATTTCTTCTTGCAACCTTTGCTTTAAAGAAACAAGGTCCATAATAGCTTTTTTTGATCCCATGTAAATGACATGCTGAGCATCCATTACGACCAATAGCTGTGTTGTCAAAGGAGCTGAATCTTGCGTGAGTTTAGGATTTTCTATATGTAATGATTTCAAGGGTAAAATATCAGATGTGACGATAAAAAAAATAAGCATCAAAAAAATAACGTCTACTAAAGGGGTTAAATCAATCAATGCTTGAGAGGGTTTAAGATGGGTCTTAAACTTCATGTATACTCCTCTTCCCGCTCGAGAAGTAATTCGACAATTTCTACTGAAGAAGTTTGAATTTCCAATACGAATCCTTCAATCCGACTCACAATGTAATTATAGGCTAATACAGAAGGTATGGCAACGACTAAGCCGGCTGCCGTTGTGACTAAAGCATATTCCATTGCCTCGCCGATACGAGAGGCGGAAATATCGACCAACCCACTGAGCCGCATTTCTGCGAATGCTTGGATAAATCCTAAAACGGTACCTAAGAGTCCAATGAGGGGAGCCACATGTGCAATAAGAGATAAAATTTTGGCATTCTTCTCTAGACGGGCAATTTCTATCAATCCAGCCATTTCCATAGCAGATTCAATTTGCTCTTTACTTCGATTGTGTTTTAAAACACCGGCTTTGATAATGGTGGCTATTGTTCCTCTTGTCTGTTCACAAACGTGGATGGCTTCAACCAAATTCCCTTCTTTAATCGTTTTACGCATACTTATGATGAATTGGTTTGTATCAATTTCTGAACGATTGAGTTGCATTAGTCGTTCAATAAAAATAGTGAAACTAACGACGGAGCAACCAATAATGATAAATAAGATTAAATTCCAATTCGTCCCGTAATTAAAAAAACTAGCGAAGATTGCGCAGAATGATAAGTTAATATCCATATGATTTTTCCAATTTTTCTTTTGCTTGTTGGGACCACCCGCCACCTTTGTGAGCGATCGCTTCTAATTGTTTCATAGCAAGTTCTGGTCTTCCTTGTAATTCATAAATCTCTGCTCGCAAAAACATCGCTTTGATCCGTAAAGGGGAAATGACGTCATCGTTAATGACTTGAGAGAGAATGCGCATCGATTGTTCTAATTTATTGAGCTCTTTATAGCATAGGCTTTGTTGAATCCAAAGATCAAGTTTTTCATTAGGACTTAAAGTAGAGTGCTCTTGAATTGCTTTTTCCGCTTCTAAAAAATGATGTAAGGCTGACTGGGGAGATCCTTGTAATCGAGCTAATTTCCCCTTTTCAACCCATGTGCGCATCAATCTATAACCTTTTGTAATATGAGCTTGGTGATAGTGTTTTAAAGAGTCATTCAAAATATTTTCTCTTTCTTTCCATTCATTTTTTTCTTCATAGGTTTTGGCAAGCTCCAATTCCGCTTCAGCCCAAATATGGGGATAGGGGGAATTCGGTTGTACAAGGACCTTTTTTGCTAGTGTTTCAGGATCGGTAAAATCTTGAATAAGCTGATACAGAACTTCTTTGGTATATTTTAAATAAATTTCCTTCTTGCCCCCGATGGAATTTTTGGCAATAGCAAAATTGGCTTGCGCCCGCTCTAGTTGAGCTTGATAACGGATATGAGTAAAGTAATGGATGTCGGCTGAGGGGATCTCGTTTTTCTCGATAAGAGTTTCAAATATTGTTTCTGTAAGTTCGAAAGCGGCAATTGCCGATGTCCAATCTTTACGTCTTAAAATCTTCCCCTCTTCGGAAAGAGAATCCTTTTTGTGGTACAGTCCTATCAGATAATAGGCATTAATTAATAATTTGTGGTCGGGAAATAAAAAGGGCATGGCTTGCAAGTGTTTAATGGCTTTACGTTTTCCGTGCATGTAGTCGCGGTAGCAGTAATAGTGAAAGTAAGCAATAGGAGCAAAAGGACTTTGAGAATATTGCGTATATACTTGTTCGAGATAACCTTTTCGCAAAGCTTCTTGCTGTTGTTTGCCGGCGCAATGGGCACGCCAAAAAAGAGCTTCTCCGCGGGAAGATGCATAGGTTATATTCTGTGAAAGACAGTCAAATAGACGATCGGCTTGCTGCCAGTCTCCTAATTGTAGGGAGAGCAATCCTTCTAACTTTAAATAACGTTCTTGCCAAAACGGGCAGGTAGTTGGATGCTGTTGAATCAAAGAGCGTGCTTTCTGTAACGCTTCTGAATGAGCTAGACGCAAAGCAATCCAAGCTGACAAACAATAGATCTCCTCAGGGTGCTCAAGACTGAAAAGGAAATTGTCATTGGCAATCAATTGGTCAAGGAGCTGCCAGGCGAGTTCCGTGTACGATGCCTGAGGCAAATGAAGGTAGGTATGAATCAAATATTTATGGGTTTGACTAGGACCTTTTTCGAGCTGAATGGATTGGGTTAATGCGTGGGCTGCCTTTTCAAACTGTCCGTTTTGCTGAGTGAGTGTCGCTTTCTGATTCCGAATTCCCTCTTCTAGATCATTTAATCCCTTGAAAAACAAAACTTTAGCCCGAAATTCTAAAGGGGCGGATGGTGAAGTGGATAATTGTTCATATCGTTGATCTCTTTCTAGATATGAAGGAGCAGCAGCAGCCCGTTTAAGTAAGGCTTCTCTTAATCCGTTTGTAGAGGAGAAGAGATCAATTTGATCGAGAAGTTGTTCTGCTTTGGCGTAAGAGTCAGGATCACTTAAAGATTTGGCTTTGATGAGATAAAAATCACTTAAAAGAAGGTAAGAAGCTTCAGTGGGGGAGCGTTTGATGAGCTCATCTAAAAGAGATTCTGTTTTTGAAAATAATTGATTTAACTGATTGGTGTCAGTGATCTTGATCGTTTGCTTGAGATTGCTAGCAATGAGGCCGTTTAAAACATCGATTGACCAGTTGCTCTGTGAAGTAAGCGCTTTGGATAACAGTGTTTCAAAGCAAGAAGCTGCTTCTACATCATCTTTTCGGGCCAGATGTATCCATCCTTTTAAATAAATTTTTGCAATCTCTAGAGATGGGGGTTGAGAAAGAAAATGGGGAATCCGATTAAGAATCTGCAATGCCTCATCAGGATGATGATTGATCAAAGAGATTTTAGCTAATTGCATTTGAGCCAATGGGTAAGAGATTGGATCACACGATTTCATATCTATCTCATTCAATATTTTTTGAGCATGAATAAAATCCCCTATTTGCATGAGATGATATCCTTGTTCTAATAAAATAATAGAGGCCTCATCTTTAGCATAACATAAAGGGTATTGTTGTAACACGTTGAGGGCTTGTGGAGATTGCCCCAGCTGGCGATAAGCTAGGCTTATGAGGTAAAGAGTATGGTTGAGACGAAGATGAGGATCTAATGAAGAGAGTAATGCTAGAGCTGACCGGGGCTGATTTTCTTCTATAAAGCAAGTGGCAAGGCGTTGTGCCCATTGAATTTTTAATTCTTTATCTTGAGCAAGATTGAATAAGTGGGAATAAAGGGGAATCGCATCACCATAGAGTTTTTCAGCAAAATGGGTTTCAGCATGTTTAATATCAGTAAGATTTGAATCAGCAAAAAGTAAAAAATGGGCTAATAAACCAAATTTTAAGAGATAAAGAGTTTGTTTCAATGGATGAAAATTAAAATATAATTTCATAGGAAAAGCCTTAAGAAAACTCTAATCTCGACTTTGCAATTTTTTGAACTCAGCTTCGGAGAGAAGCTTCCTGCAGCTAAATAAATTTCTCGGAAGGGGTAAAAAACCCCTTCCTGCGAAATTTATTGCGCTGAAGTTTGCTTCTCTCTCGAATCTTCGTCCAAAAAATTACAAAATCGAGCTAATTGTAAGTAATTTGAGAGTTATCTGAAAGGTTTTCTTGAATTTTGGATAATTAGGGACTGTGAAGTAATACCTCACCTTACGCAACATGGCGTGCATTTGGACTTCACAGTCCCTAAACTCACCTTACGCAAAAGGGGCAGGGGGGTATTGAGCAAATACAACTCCTTGGCTATTTTTGATCAAAAAGCAAAAAAAAAACACATTTCTGAAGAAATATGTTGCACAATATATCCAAAGTGAATATTTAATTAGTTGTCAAATTTAAACTCTAAAAAGAGGAGCCCTAGACATGTCAATAAAAGATACTTATAAACATTTGAGAGACCTTTTATCCAACGTTATATTAGATCTTGAAAAATCTGAAAACGGTAACAAAGCCGCTTCACAGCGTGTTCGTACAGGAACAGTCAAATTAGAAAAGCTTGCGAAATCATTTCGTAAAGAATCTATTTCTCATGAAAAGAAAAATAAAGGGGTAAAGAAGCCTACTAAATCTTCAGGAGCTCCAAAGAAAGCTGGAACTGCTAGCAAAGGTGCAAGTAAGGCTACAAAGTCGAAACCAGTACATGCGGCTGCAAAATCTAAAGGGGCTGCTGTAAAAGTGAAGCCAAAAGCAGCGCAAGCAAAAACAAGTGTTAGATCTCGTCATCTTTCCGTTAAGCGTGCAACTGCAAAATTGCCTACAAGACGTGCAGGTGCTCGTTAATTAGCTCTATATTTAATGAAAATTTGAAGGGGGGGGGGAATTGCCCCCCTTTTCTATTTTGTGAGATTTTTATGTCAAAGTCACCACGTCTCGTTCAGTTAAAAATCACCGAATTTTCCAAAGAAGGTTTTGGGAAAGGTGAATGGAAGCCTCTGGAAGGTCAATGTCAGCAGGTGGAAGTCCCTTTTTCCATGCCTGGGGATGAAGCGATCGTCCGTTTGCTTAAGAAAAAAGGGGGGATTTACAAAAGTCAACTTGTTGAATGGATCCATCTCTCAGAAGATCGTGTTACACCCCTTTGTCAACATTTTGGACATTGTGGAGGGTGTCGTTGGCAGCATATCGCTTATGAAGATCAATTAAAGCAAAAAGAGGCTTGGATTCACCGTTATTTTGAACCTTTTCTTCAAGCAGAGACGACTTGTTATCCCATCATTCCTTCCATTCCTCCTTGGCAATACCGTAATAAAATGGAATTGTCATTTTCTAGTGACAAGGGAGGCCATCGTTATTTAGGACTTATTTTACATGGAACACGCGGTTATGTTTTTCAAATGCAAGAATGCCACCTTATGAATAAATGGGGTGTTGAAGTCGTGCAGGCTGTTTCTAAATGGTGGGAAAATTCTGGGTTGGATGCTTACCATATGGGGAGCGATAAGGGGGCTTTACGAACCTTGATTTTACGTGAAGGACAAAGCACTGGAGATCGTATGGTGATGCTAACAGTTTCTGGCAACCCGGCTTATGCCCTTAATCAAAAGCAAATTCAGGATTTTAAAGCAGTTATTCTTCAAATTATTGGATCTCCATTGCCTGAGAGTAAGCTTTCAATTTTTTTGCGTATTCAACAAATAGCTAAAGGGCAGCCTACTCAGTTTTATGAAATGCATCTGTATGGTCCCGATCACATTCGAGAAACTCTTCATATTGAAACGGAGGAGAATGAGCGACATTCCCTACATTTTCGTATTAGTCCAACTGCTTTTTTTCAACCAAATACCCGGCAGGCGGAACAACTGTATTCACGAGCTATTCAGTTAACACAAGCACCTTCAGGAGGGGTCATTTACGATTTATATTGTGGGACAGGGACATTGGGGATCTGTATGGCTAAGAGAGCAAAAAAAGTGATAGGGATCGAGTTGAGTCCAGAATCGTCTCTAGATGCTAGAGAAAATGTGAAGCTTAATCAATTATCCCATGTTTCCATTCACACAGGAGATGTCGGTCATTTATTACCAACTTTACTTGAAGATCAAGAACTGCGACCTGATGTCGTAATGGTTGATCCACCACGTGCTGGATTAGATTCACGAGCTCTGCAGCACCTCCTTGCTATTAAAGCACCACTTTTGACTTACATTTCGTGCAATCCTGCCGCTCAAGCAGCCAATCTCGAAATTCTCACCAAAGGGGGGGCTATCGATTGCGAGCCTTACAACCAGTTGATCAATTCCCTCAAACCATCCACGTTGAGAATATTGCTGTGTTGTCAAGGGATTGAAAATGAGTACGCAACTGGCGGATCCCTTTTAACGGAAGTTCCCCTTTTTAACTCACCTTGCGCAACATGGCGTGCATTTAGATTGAGCCACTCACCTTACGCGCCATGTTGCGTAAGGTGAGTTTTTAACTTGATTTCATCCTCTTTTTACGGCAAACTAAGAAAAATTATTAAATTTTTGAATGAGGAATTAGAATGAAAACAAAATATTATCTTTTTTTGACCACCTTATCTCTATTTTTAAGTGGCCGTTTATTTGCAGAAGGGGAAGAAGAGGTATTACTCCCCCCATCCGATCAAAGTTTTTGGCAAACACTTGTCATGATTGGAATTGCTTTTCTATTTTTCTACGTTATTTTATGGAGACCCGAGCAGAAGAGGCGTAAAGCACTGGAAGAACAACGAGGAGCTTTAAAAAAAGGGGATCGTGTAGCGGCCATGGGAATTCTCGGAAGTGTTATACGGGTTGGAGAGCAAACTGTAATTTTGAAAATGTATGATGGAACGAAATTAGAATTTTATAAAGCTGCCATTACTGATGTTTTACCTGAAGCAGATGAAAACAGCAAAAAAATAGATGAAAACAACAAAAAAAGTGAAATAACAGAAGAGTAAATTTTATTAGGGGAACTTCCGTTTTAGGAACTGTGAAATAATTTCATAGTCCTTTAGCCATGGAAATAGGCAAAGTGGCGGCAGGAATAAGAAAGTAGGAAATCTCTATCATTTCTTGAAAAAAAATCTTCAAGATGTTTTTGGAATTTTGTCTTGGTTTTATTTGTTAATTTGAATCCCGCATGGTTTTCGAAGAATTCAATCACCAACGGGGGGAAGTAATCAATATCTGCTTTTTCTATGGCATTGGCAAGATTTTCAATTGGATCTGAAAGATCTCCGTTATGATCTTTTTTATCCGATTGAGGCTGAATGATTAATTTTGCATCTTTTATTTTTAAATCTTCTAAATTTTTTTGCAGACTCTGAATTCGTTTTTTGCAATTAAGATTATATTCATCATTTTTTTTGGTTAAATCAATTGATCTTTGATCTTCAGAGAAGTTTGCATGATTCATTTGTTGAATATAATTTTCAACCAACCGAATATTTATCCAAAGGAGCCCTTGTTGTAATAGGAAATTCAAAGAATAAATCAAGAATTTAAATCTAATCATTCGGATTTGCAACGTCAACTGATAGCTTTGAACGCTATATTCATTTGGTTTGTATGAGATGGCAAAAAAATGTCTAAAAACGAGTGTAAAGATTGCTTCAATTTTGAATTTAACCTCAGGATATAGAGGAGAACCTACATAAAAGATCCCTAAAATGGGAAATCCTAATTTGGCTATATCAGTGATCAATATTTCGATAGCAGCACAGATTCCAAAGCTTTTTATTTCCTGATTACATAGAGCAAATTGAATACCTGTAGAAAGTAACCCAATGCCATATTCGAAGGTTTGAAGTGATAAGAATTTACGTTCGACTTGATGTTTGGATAATAATGCTTGCCGCATTGCTTGCATGGCTAATTGTGCAGTTGTTTCTTGAAAATCTATCCAATGTCCTGCTAAAGCTTTAACAAATTCTTCATTTTGAGTAGCTTCTTCCCATTCAATTTTTGTTGATGGGGGGATAGATAAATGATCTTCATCTTCATGATTTTGAGGGATAGTGATTAAATGAAGCGGAATATTCAATTCGACAAAGTGATCTTGTATCTCTTCAATTGATTTATTTTGACACTCAGCAATTTGTTGATTAATAAAGGGGATAGATCGTTGAATTTTGCGATCGTATTCATTTTTTCTTTTTTTAAGATTAGAATTGATTTGAGCTTTATCCATGGCCACTCTACAGCCGATCTGATAATAATAATTCTGGAAAAAATCTCTCACAAAGCGTTCATTTGTCAATAGTTGCTTGAATTGTTCAATGGTTGAAGGGATTTCAAAATCTAGTTCTAACTCTTTAAATTTTGTCTGTACCTCTTTTATTTCTTTGCAATGATGTAAAAAGGACGAAAACGTGTCCATACTTTTAAAGAGCTTTGTACGGTCATATTCTTGACTCTCAAAGTAATCATCATCCTCATCTTCAGTTGGATTTGAATTTTCTCGACTAATATTGACTGAAAAAGGGGTTTGTAAATGGAAAAGCCATTCTTTCTGAATATCGTGCGTGAGATAGCAATCCCACAATCCTAAAATTTTTCTGAAAAATTCGTAAACACATTTTCCAATTTTTTCGGCTGTCTTTATGTGTAGAATAGAGTGGGATGCGGATACCACTGATAGCACTTTAATTCCCAAGCGAAATAATTTTGAAGATGCTTTATCCTGCGCACTCCTGCTGTCTTCTTCTAACTCATTTTGCAGTTGAGGAATGATTTTTTTTGTCCGTATTTTTTCTTCTGAAAGAGAAGAGAGTGTCTTTTTTTGAACCGTCTCTTGAAGGTTACTACAAGAGAGCTTAAGTTGCTCTAATTGAGTCAGATATTGATCAATGAAACCATGTTTGATTGAATGAAAAAATAAAGGGATGGCACAATCCAGCCATTTATATGTATTATCAAACTTATTTAATCTATCTTCAAATTCAGTGATGCGTGTAAAAATCTTAGATCTAATGAAATTAGATCCAACGAGATTTATAATATTGTCTTTGTTATTACTCAGGTATCCACAAGCAGCTAAAAAATAAAAAAATAATCCACCAAATTCATTATATGTTTTTGACCAATTTTTATAGTGAATCTGAAGAGCCTGAACCTTCTCCATGAGACTTTCTTTTACGATACATTTCTTGGAATTCTCTAACCCGTCGTCACTCTCATCATCGGACATCAATTGGTCATCCACTGAGGTGGAATCATCTTCGTAGGAGGAAAAGAGTGCTTCATCACTGTGATGAATTAGAGGAAGAAAGTAATGCTCTGAAAAGTTTTTGTCAGAGGAGGCCGAATAACAGGAAGAGTCAGAATGAGGAGGAGATTGGAGAGTGGAGATCCCCGTTTCATTTATCTTATCTATTAATGGATCGTTTTCCAAAACAATATCTTTTGGAAAATGATATTCCTTTTCCTTGGAGAAATGGGAATGTAAAAAAACCATATTATCTAATCATTAAATAAAGAGCATGTTAAGAAAAATCAAATAATAACATGTTTGGTTATTTTTTGGAATAAAATAAATAAATTTAATAAACAATTATGATTATTTATTTTTGAAATTAGGATAATTTTCATGGTTTATTGAAATGGAAGTTTCCCTTTTTAATGAGGTTTCACAGTCCCTAAGGGACTGTGAAATAATAATTTAAACGATTGGATTGCGCCAAAGCCCCGGGGTTGAATCGATCGAAAGTGGGTCAGTATTATATAATACAGACCCACTTTCGATCGTTCAACCGCGGGAGCTTTCGCGCGATCCAATCGTTTAAATTATTACTTCACAGTCCCTAACTGGGTAATTTGAGAAAGCAAATCATTAAATGAAACTTTACCATCTGCTAAGGATTCAATGGTTTCACTAAATAAGGATAAATTGAGCATAACAGCTCCCATAATGCTCATCATTAAGGTGGCGTCAATTAGGTGGGGGTGAATAACCCAAACATAACGGTAAAAAACCTTGCCATTTAATTCATCAAGTTCAAAACCTGGTAAATCAACAAGTTGATTAAGAAAAAGAAGTAAGCTTGCCACTTGATTTAAAGCGATATCTTGAATTTGAAAGGGGAGTTCTGTCCGAAATTGAATGCGGGAAGGGAGAGGGGTGGACTGAGGAAGGATATATTCAGGTGGAATGGGTTGCTCAACTGCGATCACTTCAAGCATACGCTCCCGTTTTTTTAGATCTAAACCCAAAAAAACTAAAAGGCGGTCAAAAGGAGCTTGATTGTCCATTTGAAAAAACGAACAGATAAATTCGTTTTTTTCCAATATTTTTTGTATTTCTTTAAGAATCATTTATCGTCCCTTTCTTCATACGAGCTTGCTGATTTCTTATGAAATCGAAAAGCGTAGCATCCTTTAATGCAAAGAATATTTGCAAAGAATTTTTTACCGCTTCTGGATTTTTCTTCATCTGATCTTGTAACTCTTCTAAATTGATCCCTAATTGATTTTTAAATAATTCTTTTGTCTCTTCAGATAAAAATCGAAAATCAGACGCTTTTAAAGCTTCTTGAAGAGCATTCATTCTATCGAAAGAATTAGAAGCATTATTTCCTTCCATTGAAGAAAATCTTAAGAAATCTTCCCATTCCGCTTCAGCGATAGTGGTGTCGAATTTTTTTAATGTTTCTCTCCAACGCCCAACATTTTCTTGACTTGTTTCGAAGCTTTTTTTTGCCGCTTGGTAGGCAATTAAGGCCTTTTGATATTTAGGGCTTGCTGGTTTTTTATCATCTGTTGGTAAAGAGGTATTAAGGTGGAGTTCATAAAGAACTTTAGCAATTTCAGTTAATTTTTTTTCTTTAGAATGATGAGAGTATTCAGCAATAGATTTTCGCAATTTTGCTAAGGACATTTTAACTTGAAAGGGGATGGTCATCACTTTTGATGTTTGAGGTTTATAGTATTGAAATTGAATATAACCAACCGTTAAGAAACCTACAGCGAGAATAGTAGATCCAATTGAGAGAGCTAATAAAATGACCCCAAATCCACCAAGAGGAATGGTTAAAAGACCCAATATACCGCATGTAATGCTAATCGCAACTAAAGCAGAGGAGACAGAAAACTGAGTGTGTGAATCGACAGATTTCAAGCTTTGAAATTTACTTTCTAGATCAAGTTTTTGTTGAACCATTTCCTTAAGTGAATTTTTTAATGTGTGTTCGATTGTTTCTTGGTGATCAATATACTCTCGCATTAAATTTTCTTTGTCTTTTTCTGCAATAGGTGATGTTTGATTCTTATTTTTTTTTATTTGCTCCTCAATAATATGAAAACGGGGGGTTAGGAGTAACACTTTCTTATCTACGATTGCCCGTCTTTTTATTAAAAGATTTGCACTTGTAGAAATGATCATATTTAATCCATCTATTTTTTGTCGAAAATCAACGTATTTTTTGATGATATCAGAGTGAAATTTCAAATAATCAATCAATTGTTTCTTGGTTGTAATTGTTAAAGGAATTTGAATTCCGCTATTCTTTAATTTTTGTTTTGCAAGATAAAATCTTTTATTCTTAACTGCATCAAGTAACGCTTTTTCATGCTGTTCTGCGGAAAGGATGACCGGTTTAATGGGGTTAAATTCAATACGTTGTGCCCCATTTTGAGTGATTTGAATTTTGGCATTATATCCTTCTCTCCATTTCTGATAAGACTCTTTCCATTCTTTAAGCGAAGAGTTGTTAGCCCGAATTTTTTTCAACTTTCTCCCTTGTTCTAAAAGATTCAAAAACTGTGAAAAAGAGTATTTTAGTTGCATTACTTGAGCTTTTTGAGAGAGATCTTTAAAAAAAAGAGCAAAGTGAATGAAGGGATTCAAGGAAATTTTGCTTATACCCACCCCTTTTTTCTCTGTTTTTATCTCTTTTTCTCCTAATGCAATTTGCACTTCCCATTTTTCTATTTCTTTTTGAATTTCATTTTGCTCAACATCTCTCCTCCCTTTTTTATTCTCCCCCCCTGTCATTATTTGTGGAGAGGTAAAAAGATGAGTAAAATTAGCCTTAAATTCATTGAGTAATTCTTTTGATTTTTCTATGAGTTTCAACTTATAAATGATTGCCATTTGTTTAGATTCATTTGATAAAGAGGCGAGAAGTATGAATCCTAAATTTGAAATCTCTTTCAATTTTTGTTGTTGAGGATAAGAGGTTAGGGAAAACCTAGAGGGAGGGGAGATTTTCTCTAAAAAATCGACCCCTTCTTGAACCTTTTGATTTGTAAAATTTAAAAGATCAAAATCAAGACCTTCTTTGTCCAAAATGGCATCTAGAGATTTATTAAAATTTAGAGTCGATTTATTTTCTTTAAATTCTAAAATTTGTTTTTCAATGGAGTGGCCTTGAGAAGTTAGAACCTCTTTAAGCTCTTGTAAAAAAGCATCTGACACAGGAGCTTGTTTAAGTTTAAGAGAGCCGATTGTGTCGAGTTCTGAAATTGGAATTTCTGGAAAAAGACCGACCATCCTTTTGGATGAAGTTGATCTGTTTTTATTTTGAGTTGAAGGGAGTTGTTCACGATCTATGGGAGAAGGGGATTTAGGTTGCTTGTCTGGAATGGGATTTAAACTATTATTAACCATAAATAATCTTAAGTTAAATATTATTCTCGACTTTGCAATTTTTTTGCTTCTCTCTCGAATTTTCGTCCAAAAAATTACAAAATCGAGATTATTGTGTTCGTCTTCTTGCTCTCTTCCTTATTTATTAATTTTATGATTGTTTTATTGTGATTGAGATAAAGAATTAATGAAATTTAGATTAAGAGGTGTATAGACGTTTACGGGTGAGGAGCAAAATAAGTCGATGATGCCCCGCAGCGTTATTAGCGGGAATTGCTGCTGACATGGTTAGAG
>Ga0207067_10297_pt1 | contig 13817 bp, 15 predicted proteins | sample Alteio_BWMinCont_25_FD_153484 | JGI IMG/M metagenome (GOLD analysis project Ga0207067, IMG submission 153484) | Enriched cells from forest soil in Barre Woods Harvard Forest LTER site, Petersham, Massachusetts, United States -... | ecosystem: Environmental > Terrestrial > Soil > Temperate forest >...
AGCCACGGAAATTCTTCCCGGAGTTGGTGGCTCGTGAATCCCTTGAACTGTGCAGCCAATCGTGCTGGTGCCGTCGTTGGGTCGCTCTCCACGAACATGTGAACGTGGTCGGGCATTATTTCCAAAGCGTGAATCTCTGCTTTAATCTCTTTCGCTTTTCGGTGCAGTAGTTGTCGCAGTCGCTTCTCAAGCGCGTTCACTAGGATGGGTTTGCGGTATTTCGGGCACCACACAAGACAATACTTAAGCGAGAACACCGACCCAGCGTTGACTCTGTACCGATAATCAACCACGTTGTTTGATATCTGTCAAGCATCTAATTCAGTAAAGGAAAAAGCGCGATTCCCCCGTCAGCTAAAGCAGACGGTCCCCTCGCGCCGCAGATTATGGTTAGTGCCCCCAGAAGGAAGAGAACCAGCGCCGCGAGCCAGGCTGAAGCCGGTGCTACTGGCTGGCTAGCGCGTCGGACGGGCTTTGCTGGCGTCGGCTGCGCCTGACGTGGCCGCGGCCGCTGCTGCTGCTTTCATGGGCGATTTGTCGCTGTGTGCCGGCGCTGAAGTGTGGCCGTTCGGACCGACCGCGGCGTTCGGACTGCCTGGTATGGCGATCTCGAGCTTTTTGCGAAGAGCGTTCTCCAGTTTGTCGCGAATGTCCTTGTTTTCTTTCAGGAAGCTGCGTGCGTTTTCGCGGCCCTGGCCCATGCGCTCACCGCCAAAGCTGAACCACGTGCCGCTCTTCTCAACCAGCCCCTTGTCGACGCCGAGATCGATCAAGTCACCTTCGCGCGAGATGCCTTCGCCGTAGACAATGTCAAATTCCGCTTCGCGGAAAGGCGCCGCCACCTTATTCTTCACAACCTTTGCGCGCGTCCGTGAGCCCACGACGACGTCGCCTTCCTTGATCGCCTGGATGCGCCGGATATCAATGCGCATGGACGCATAGAACTTCAGCGCGCGTCCACCGGTGGTCGTTTCCGGGTTGCCGAACATCACGCCAATCTTTTCGCGGATCTGGTTGATGAAAATCAGGCAGGTGCGCGACTTCGACACAATCGCAGTGAGCTTCCGCAGCGCCTGCGACATTAGCCGCGCCTGCAAGCCCATTTGCGGATCGCCCATGTCGCCTTCAAGCTCGGCCTTGGGGACGAGCGCGGCGACGGAGTCCACGACGACGATGTCCACGCCGCCGGAACGGATCAGCGTTTCGGCGATCTCCAAAGCCTGTTCGCCGTTGTCCGGCTGGGAGACTAGAAGATTGTCCACGTCCACGCCCAGCTTGCGCGCATAGACGGGATCAAGCGCGTGCTCCGCGTCGATGAACGCCGCCTGGCCGCCGAGCTTCTGCGCTTCGGCGATTACGTGCAACGTCATGGTCGTCTTGCCGCCCGATTCCGGTCCGTAAATCTCGATGACGCGCCCGCGCGGAAAGCCGCCGACGCCCAGCGCCGCATCGATCGACAAGCACCCGCTGGGAATTACACTGACAGGCACCAGAACATCCCGGCTGCCCAGGCGCATAATCGCGCCCTTGCCGTGGTCCTTTTCAATCTGCGATATCGCGGCCGCCAGCAATTTCTCTTTTTCATCTGTCATTTCACACCTCGGTGGAGGAAATTTGGGAATTTCGACTGCAACACAAAGTCGTGGCCCGGGACCTAGCGGAAGTCGCATAGCATAACTTGAATTATCATTTCGCTATGCCTTCTTCCATCAGGGCCAAACACCGCCTAGCCCTGGCGCTCGCAACCGTGCTCGGCGACATGCTCCTTCAAGCGGGCGATGGCCATGGCCAGTCGAACCGCCAGTTGCCGCTCTTCGGCAGGCGAGAGGCTCCGGAGCCGAACCAGGCCCCGCATCCTGTCGCGCGCCTCGATGAACTCGCTTTCGAGCCTAGCATGTTCCGGACAAGTTATCGCCAGAGTCGAGAGCAAACCCATCGGGCACCTGTTGAAAACCGCGAGAAGCAAAATAGCATTAAGGCGAACAAAAAGCAAATAGTATTTTCGCCTTATATTCGCCTAGGCGGACTAAGCTTAAGCCGCAAGAAACGGAGCGTAACACCAGTGATGGGACAGGTCCCCGTGCTGAACATCCCGTGAAGAGTCGCGAACCTGATTCTGCACACACACAAAGGCATACATCGAAGTATTAGGATTGCTGGAATCAGCATGCTGAGAAAGCCTTTCTAAAATCCAATCCCCGTGCCGAACCTAGGCCGTGTGTTTGGGAGATTCTGCCCAACCAGCGACAACCGTCTTGGCTTCGATGGCGAAGGTGCCCTGGTCACGAGGGACCAGCCATTTTAGTGCACTCGCTCTCCGGCAACCGGCTTGCAGTTCTGATCTAGCATTTGTAGCTTCCATGGGGACACTGAGGAAAGGGCGGAGAAGCGACAGAGAGGAGAATGGCAATCGGCAAGACGAGGCATCCAACCAACCTAACCCCAGTCTTGCTCGGTTGCCCATGGAGGTGACACCTCGACGAATTCATTTTGCGTAGCTGTAGAAGCCTCGGCCCGACTTCCGCCCTAGCCATCCCGCGGCGACGTATTTCTTGAGCAGCGGACACGCCCGGTACTTCGGATCGCCGAGCCCTTCGTGCAGCACATGCATGATGTCCACGCACACATCGAGTCCGATGAAATCGGCCAGCTCGAGCGGACCCATGGGATGGTTCATGCCCAGCTTCATCACGGCATCGACCGCTTGCGGAGTCGCCACGCCCTCCAGCACGCAATACACCGCCTCATTGATGAGCGGCATCAGCACGCGGTTGGAGACGAACCCCGGCGCGTCGTTGACCGCCACGGGCGTCTTGCCGAGCCTCGCGGCCAGCTCCATCGTCATGGAAAACGTGACTTCGCTCGTCTGGAGCGCGCGAATCACCTCGACGAGCACCATCACCGGCACAGGATTCATGAAGTGCATGCCCACAAACCGGTCGGGCCGCTTGGTCAGCGCCGCAAGCGTGGTCATCGCAATGGAAGACGTGTTGCTCGCAAGGATCACATCCGGCCGCAAAATTCCATCCGCCTCGGCGAGCACCGCCCGCTTGATCGCGATTTTCTCCGGCACAGCTTCGACTACAAAATCAGCCGCCGCAATCGCCGCCATATCAGTAACGGGCTGCAACCGCGCCAGCGCGGTTCCCTTCTCGGCTTGGGCAAGCCTGCCCTTCTCAATCTCCCGGTCCAGATTCTTGCCAATCGTCTCCAACCCGCGGTCCAGGAAGCGCTGCTCGAGGTCCCGCAAGATCACTTTGTAGCCCGACCGCGCAAACACATGCGCGATGCCGTTCCCCATCGTTCCTGCGCCCAGCACCGCCACGGTCTTGATTGCCTCGATCGACAAGGTCAAAGCCTCCGAACAGCCGAAATAGATGAGGTAAATGAAGTTAAGGAAGTAAAGGATGCTCTCTGCGCTCGGTCGCGGTCAAGCCGAGTGTCTCTCGAACGGGCACTAGACGTTTTCCGTCTCGCGAACGGCGCGGAGAACCGCTCGTTGGGCTCGGTCAGCATCACTTCCCAGTACCTTAACCTCGAATTCACTATCGTAGGTGGCCTGCCGGCGACGACGGGCGAGGCCGAGAAATGTTGATGGAACTGCAGACCGAACATTCAGGTGCTCTCGAAATAGCAACGGAATCTGCGCCTGCTGTAATGCGCTAAGGACAGACTCGAATTCAGATTTGTTGCCCCCTTTCCACACGCGCGTTACGTTTTGCCGGTCTGCTTCTTGCTTAGTCACAACCAGAGGCATGTGGCAATCGCTACACTGCGTAAAGCCACTCCGAAATTCGGCTTTGCAAAGAGGGCAGAACACCGCGTCACGCTGGCGGAGCGCCTTCGACTATCTCTCGGATAATCTCCCGCGCCAGCATTTCCTCTTCCGGCGGAACATACACAGTTGTTTCGCTTCCATGCGTCTCGAGGCGCACCGGAATTTCATTTTCCTTCAGCGCCTGGCTCAAGAAACCAGCGCGTGCTCCATCGGAGCCAGACCAAACTGCGCAAGTAGTCGCGCCCAAGTGGGATGGTTTCAGCTCCGCTGAGTCGGGGTCCAGGGAGTTATCGGCCGAGAGCTCCATATCCACGGGCTCTTCGTCCAGCAGCTTTTCGAGAATCTTCTCGGCCGCAGCCAGATTCGACGAGGGCACGGCCACTTCAAACCCGAATCGCGCTTTCCAATCGATGGGAAGAGTATCCGCCGTCGGTGCGACTTCATCATCCCCGGTGGGCTTGTCGACAAACGGAATGCCCGCAGCCTCCAATTCCTCCAGCAACGACGAGTGCAACGCCGGGTCTTCCCCCGCCCACAACATAATCAGCGACCCTTGCGGTCCCGGACCTGAAGTCATGAGTTCCTCCATGCGAGCAGCTTCGACCGTTGATTAGGCGCTAAGGATACATCCAATCACGACCCAGAAACAGAACGCAAGCGCACTAAGAACCCCCCGGTCTGGAATGGCCACGGCGGCAAGCGCAGCGAGCGTCATCCCAGCCTTCCCTCCGGCGGAACCCCCTCGACCACTTCGCGCACAATTTCCCGGGCCCGCGTTTCGTCCCCGGGCAAGACAAACAGCCCATACGCTCCCTTCGTCTCTGTCACACGCGCGTGAATACGATTCTCGACCAGCGACGCCACCAGCAATTCCCCCATCTCCTGCTGGTCGCCCTCCCAAATCTCTACGGTAGCGTCTTCAGGATACCAACGCTTGGGATCCCAGGCCGGACGCAATTCCCTTGGTTCGACGAGCTCCGGCAGCTCCAGGGGCACTCGGACCTCCTCGGAAACTGGCTCGTTTTCGCCACCATAGGCGTCTTTGACTACGCCTTCCGCCCGGTCGAATTGCGAAAACGGGACGCCGATTTCGAATGCGCTCCTGGTGTTCCAATTGAAAAGATGGTCTTGCCTCCGGATGGTCTTATGGCGGATATCCTGCTCGCCAAGCACGGCACAGAGTTCGGCATGAATTCTCGGATCATCACCCTTCCAAAAAGAGCAGAAGGGATCTTCCTCGGGGTTGCCTGGATCGAAGGTTTCAAGGAGGACGATGGCCGCAGCCGGCAATTCATAGACAAGATCGACGTCGCAATCCGCGCAGCGCGTAAACCCTTGTCGATACTCGGCCTTGCAAACGGGACAGAACATGGCAGTGAGGGAAGAGTCTACTACACCGCGTCCAGCCCGACAGACCATACCCGCTGCGGCCGGTAACCCATTGAAACCTAAGCGAGTTGGAAGGCCGCCCGGCCATGCGTCTTTTTGCCTCGCGCTGCCGTATACCCTGTAGAATGAGCGCGACATTTACAACCCTGACCGCGGCACCAGCGAGGTCGATTCTTCTCTTCTCCACACGAATGGCCGACGACAACAAAGCCCTCGCCCAAGGGCTAAAGCGCCGCGACCCTGATCTCCTCGATCAACTGATCGAGCAGTATCAATACCGCCTGTTCCGCTATTTGCTCTATCTCACTTCCAGCCGCGAGCGCGCGGAGGACTTCTTCCAGGAGACCTGGATCCGCGTCCTCGAGCGCGGCCATCAATACGACGGCAAATACAAATTTGAAGCCTGGCTTTTCCGCATTGCGCGCAACCTGGTGATCGATTGGCAGCGCCAGAAGAAAGTGCAAAGCCTCGACGCGTTGACCGACCCGGAAGAAGGCGCGCCAATGGAGTTTGCCGCGTTGAATCAACCCTCGCCTCTGCATCTGGTCCTGACCGCCGAAGAAAAAACGGGTGTCCACGCCTCACTCGATCGCATTCCCACCGTCTATCGCGAAGTTTTGGTTCTCCGATTTCAGGAAGACCTCGGACTCGAAGAAATCGCCGGGGTCCTAGCCGCACCGCTCTCCACTGTAAAGTCGCGCCTCTATCGCGGCCTCGAAGCGCTGCGTGGCGCCATGCAAGGAGGCGCGGCATGAACAAAAATCTCCATGACCGCGCCGAAAAGCTGATCGCGCAAGAGCGCATCGAAGGAATCTCCCAAACCGAGCGCGACTGGCTCGCCGCACATCTGGGCGAGTGCCCGGTCTGCGCCCAAGTGGCGCAGCAAACGACCGCCGCTCTGCGCGCATTGCGAGGCCTGCCAGTTCTCCTCCCTCGCGGACTCGCCGAACGCACACAGTTCCGCGTGCAATTGCGTGCGCAAGAAATGCGCGAACGCGAACCCAGGCGCCGCCTCCTCTGGATCATGTGCGTTATGTCCTGGGCGCTCGGCATCGCCGCGGCGCCTTACGTCTGGCGCGCTTTCGAGTGGGCAGGAGAACACCTCGGCATGCCCCGGCTGGTCTGGGAAATGGGTTTTGGTCTTTGGTGGACGATCCCCGCTTTAATCGCCGCGGCGGTCGTACTGATGGAAAACCTCAGATTGGCTCACGAGAATGATCGGCCTGATTGACAGCACCAACCCTGGAGTTTGAGAGAGGAAATCGTATGTCGGACTACCAACAAAAGGTCAGCGCTTCGTTCAACGAGAGGAAGCGGCTCAACCGTCTCCGCCGGAGAAAGGAGAACCTCCGCTTCTGGGACGAGTTCAGCATCATCCCGCGCTGGCTGGTAGCGAGCGTCTTCGTGCTCTTCCTCATTGCGCAGGGCATCGCGCTCTATGTAAACCTGGCGGCAAGGCACGAGCCGTACGGAAATGTGATGTTTCCGTATGAACTACGAGATAACCCGGCGCTCGCTTCTTTGGCGCTCGCCGGAATCATCACCGCCGCTTCCTTGGGCCTGGCCACAGTGATCTTTCTCATCGCTTACGTGAACCGCGACTCCAAGCGCCGCGGCATGAACTCAGCTCTGTGGACGCTTCTCGCGATCATCCTTTTGCCGGGCTACCTGATCATCGGCTTCATGGTCTATTTTCTGATGCGTGAGCCACTGCCTTATCCCTGCCCGCAATGCGGTACGAGTGTAGGGGGGCGTTTCAACTTCTGCCCCAACTGCAAATGCAACCTCCACCCCTCTTGCCCCAATTGCAAACGCGAAGTGGTCGAAACCGACAAGTTCTGCCCGTACTGCGCGTACGAGCTGGGAACGCCGGCGCCCAGCAGCGCGGAGCTCCCTTCGGTCCCGAAATCCAGCTTTTGACATCCTCCTCGCCCCAAAAGGCCCTTAAAGGCGAGGATTGCCAGGGAGCCGGATCTTGGTCCGGTCTCTTCGGTGGGTTGCTCCCGCAACCGCCCTACCTCAGCGGAGGACAACGAAGAGGTTTTACTTTTGGGCTGCCCACCCATAGGTCCGTTTTGGGGACGAGCCAGTTTATGCGCTTTGTAACGCCTGCGTGTCGCGTATGCCCGGCGCGTCGGACGTTCCGAGCGCATGGTTTTATCGCGGCGACCGCCCCTCCACGATTCTCAGGCAAATTCCGAAAAACTTTAAGGTATTCACCGGATGGCTTGCTCACCTCGAACCGACTAGGTTCTGGACTGGCTTAGCGACCCGTTGTTTGCTTTTTTCACTAGGCTCACGGTTCCGCAAGCCCGAGGTGATTCATGGGAGCCGCGCTTGCAAGATTAGTCTATTCCAGACGACTCAGTTCACGCGTCGCGATACCGGACGGGGTGTGGGCGTATTGGCGCTGTGGCGGGGCCGAAGACATTTCGCGCATTTCCGATTTAAGTGTAGGCGGGCTGTTTCTCTCCACGCCAATTCCGCAAACCGTGGGCGTGAAAGCCCAACTTGATTTTCTCGTCCAGGAAGGAAACATAAGGGTCGAGGCTGAAGTGCGGCATCTGGTTCCGAGCGGCGGACTGGGTTTGAAATTCACCGCCATCTCTGACCAAGACTGTCCAAATCTAGTAGCGCTACTGAACAGAATCCGCAGTGTGTCACATCCCGGCCGAGCGAATTAATCTTTGCCGTGCCACCCCCAACGGCCCGAGAGGCACTCAAGCAGGGGGCGTAGCTTCGCGGACTTCGCGGATAATTTCACGGGCGGCAACTTCGTCGTGAGCCGTCACGAACAAGCGCAGCGTTCCGGGTTCGCGCCCGGCGCAGCGAGCGCCGATGAGATTTTCTCTCAGGCACGCCTCTAGCAGTTCTCCCAGCGAAGCGTCTTCACCGCTCCAGATTTCCACCGTAGCAGCAGCGGGGTTCCAGGGTTCGGTGGGTCGTCCTTTGAATGCCGTTGGTTCTTCCTCGGGGACGGGCGTGAAACTGAGCCCAAACGGAAGACTCTCGCGAATGTCCGCGAGGAGTTCCGTCGTTTTGGATACGTCGGAGGCGAACACACGGACGGCGTATTTCGGCCGAGGCATGCCCAGTTCAAAAACGAGGTGATCATTGGTGGCATGAACGTGATGGCGGATTCCGGCTTCGCGCAAACGGTTGACCACCTCGCTTACGGCCAGCGGATCGCCTCCTCGCCAGACCATCACGATGCGCTCGTTCTGTTGACGTTCGTCAAGAGGCCGTCCGCGCAGCTCTTCAGAAACGAGTTCCACTCCGCAAACAGTGCAGCGCGTGTGACTGGCGGTGTATTCCGCATCGCATAGCGGACAGTAATTCATGCGGCTCGGTGCAGGAGTCTCCTCGACCAAGCCCTTAATGGCGTCTTTCTGCGGCTCAATGAAAAGAACGGCTTTGCACTTGGGACAGACAGTTCAAGGATGCAGAACAATCTGCACAGCAAGCATGACAGGTCTGGATGGAGCCAAAACCACGCTGGCGGCTTGCTATGGCCTTTGTGGCAGCTTCCAATGCTCGCTCTAAATCTCCTTCGAGGACATAAATCTTGGACTCGGACTTGAGTAGGGCGCCAACAATTCCCCTAAGGCCCTCCACCCCGTTTGCAGGAATTCCCGCTTCGCGGAGCGCGGCGGCGGCCAATTCAAATTCTTGCAGATCTTTGCCGATCCAAAAAAGTCGGGCACGGTTGTCCGCGACTTCGGCCGCATCGAGTGAGTTTACTAAAGGTGCTGCACAATTCGCGCATACCTGGTGGCCTCGGCGATACTCGGCTGCACACAACGGGCAATATTTCATCCTAATAGCGTTCCACGGCGACGGCGACGGCGTTGCCTCCGCCGAGGCAAAGCGCAGCGATGCCGCGCTTTAGGTTGCGCCGCTGCAATTCATAAAGAAGGGTTACCAGGATGCGTGCGCCACTCGCTCCAATCGGATGGCCCAAGGCCACCGCGCCACCGTTCACGTTCACTTTCTCGGGATTAAGCCGCAGTTGCCGCGTCACCGCAATCGCCGCAACCGCAAAAGCCTCATTCAACTCGATAAGGTCCACATCCTGGTCGCGGTCCCAGCCGGTCTTCGCGAGCAATTTTTCCACCGCGTCCACCGGCGCCATCATCACCCATTTCGGTTCCACGCCGCTAACCGCCTGCGCCACGATCCGAGCAATCGGCTGCTTACCCAGGCGGGCCGCGTTCCGCTCGCTGGTAACCATCAACGCCGCTGCTCCGTCGTTCGTTCCAGGAGCATTCCCCGCGGTCACCGTGCCGTCTTTCTTGAACGCCGGCTTCAAATTGGCCAGCGCTTCCATGGAAGTGTCTTCGCGCGGCGATTCGTCGTACTTGATGACCTTCGGCTCGCTCTTTTTCTGCGGCACTTCGATCGGCAGAATCTGCCCTTCAAAAAAACAGGACTTTCGCGCGCGAATGGCCTTTTGGTGGCTCTCCACCGCAAACCGGTCCTGCTCCTCGCGAGTGATCCCGTATTTCTCGGCCACCAGCTCGCCCGTCATCCCCATGTGAAAGTTCTCATACGCGTCCCACAACCCGTCGTTGATCATCGAGTCCACGAGCTTGCCGTCGCCGATTCTGTAGCCCGTCCGCGCTTGCGGGAGCAGATACGGGCAATTGGACATCGACTCCATCCCGCCAGCCACGACCATTTCCGATTCACCAAGCTGTACGGCCTGCGCGGCCAACGCTACCGACTTCAACCCCGAGCCGCAAACTTTGTTAATCGTCATTGCGGCCACGCGCGGAGCACAGCCACCCTTAAGCGCCGCCTGCCGCGCAGGATTTTGCCCGAGTCCCGCCTGCACCACATTGCCGAGGATGGCCTCATCCACTTCCTGGGGATCGATCCCCGCGCGCCGTATAGCTTCGGCGACAATTTTGCCGCCAAGCTCAATAGCCGAGAATCCAGCCAATCCGCCCTGGAATTTTCCGATGGGCGTACGTACAGCAGAGAGAATGACAGGAGTTTCCATGTGCGTGGTAAACCTCCGGAGGAACAACGCACACCATTATACAACGTTGCGCCCGGAGCAGTCGCGGCGGCAAAAGATGAAAGAACAGGCGAGACGGGCAACACCCGTCTCGCCTCAAGGTGCTTTTAGTTTGCGGCCGCCGCTGTCGAATCCGGCATCCCTTCGTCCGCGCTCGGGCCGTATAGCCCGGGAACCGGCACGCCAACCAATCGGTAATAGACCGTCAACTGGGCCCGATGATGAATCATGTGATTCATGCACATGCCCCGAATACAAGCGACCCTCGGCAAGGTAAAGATTTCTTTGCCACCCGCAAGCAGCTTCCAGCCCTTCACGATGTCCTGGTCACTCACGCTGGCAAGAGCCGCTCGAGCTTCCGCACTCCCTTTTTCAAAGGCCGCGAGGAGCTCCGCCCGATTGGTGATCTTCGGCGGCTGGTACGTCGGGCCGCCGACAGGCGCGTAATCCAGCTCTTCGGTTTTGATGGTCATCGCAATCCATTCAGGTACCGTGCCGACGTGCCCCGCAAGCCAGCCCAGCGTCCCGGACTTCTCGTGCGGCTTCCAATCCCACTTGTCGTCGGGCACGCGCTCGAGCACCTTGCGCGTGCTCTGCATCTCCTGGTCAAATTCAGGCAGCATCGTTTGTCCAATGGTCATGTCGGCCTCCCATGCGGAATCGAAATTCAGAGCCAGAATAGTAGGCGAACAAAAGGCGAAATGTCAAGCATTATTTTCCGCCACCCCATCCTCGGGATCACCGCGCGCGAACCCTTCGGCGTGAGCGCATTCCCTCGAATGGTCGTTGACAAGCGCTCCCGACAGAACAGAATATTCCTCATGCCCCACCAGCTCAACAGCTCCTATTTGCAAGATTCCATCGGCCTATTTCGCTACTACAAAAAGTTGGCCGACCGGGCCATGGCGCAGTGCCCAGACGAAGCCCTGTTCATCACCCTAGACACGGAATCCAATTCCATCGCCATCATTGTGAAGCACATGTCCGGCAACATGCGCTCGCGCTGGCTCGATTTCTTGACCACCGATGGCGAAAAACCCGACCGCAACCGCGACACGGAATTTGAGACTCCACCCGCTACCCGCATCGAAGTAATCGAAATGTGGGAACGCGGCTGGAAATATCTCTTCGATGCGCTCGAACCGCTCGCGGAGTCTGATCTCACGCGAACCGTCACGATTCGAAGCGAGCCGCACTCCGTCATGCAAGCCATCAACCGCCAGATCGCTCACTACGCTCATCACGTGGGCCAGATTTTGTTTCTCGCCAAGCATCTTACTTTCAGCAAAACCGGAAAGTGGGAATCACTCAGCGTACCGCGCGGCAAATCCGCAGAGATTAACGCCAAAACTGCGGCCGGTGCGCTCTCGGCGCGCTCTACTCTTTTCGCTTCGAAACAAAACTGAACGCGCCTTGAAACCAAATGTAGCGAGGCTAGAAGCTGCTTCGCGCGCATGGAGCTATCTCGAAGTTCATCAAACTGGAAGTCACATTATTCGTCAGCTCGAAACACCAGCACACCGGGCGTATTCCCGTCTCCGCACACAGAACATTGAAAGCTGGCACAGTAACGAGAACTCCAGGCAGGTAAGGAATCACAAAGGCGTGTCGCGACAATCGATCTTAGAATGAATTCTCCAAACTGCTGACCCCGTTTCCCGTCTGCCCCAATATCGGCTAACCTTCTTAAATCATGGCCACTCTGTTCGATCTCAATCCACCGGCGGAAACCGGGCTGAAGCTCAACGAAGCCCAACGCCGCGCCATCACTCACGGCGAAGGGCCCCTCCTGGTCATTGCGGGCGCCGGGACTGGCAAGACTCGCGTGATCATCGAACGCATCCGCCACCTCCTAGAAACCGACGACGCCCTTTCCGGCGAGAACATTCTCGGCCTCACCTTCACAAACAAAGCAGCCGGGGAGATGAAAGCCCGCGTCGTACGCGCCGCCGGCGAACGTGGAAAAAATGTCACCCTGGCCACCTTCCACGCCTTCTGCGAGAACCTTCTGAAGGAAGCCGCGCCCGAACGCCTGATGATCGACAAAGTCGATCACTGGATTCTTCTCCGCCGCAATCTCGAGCGCCTCAAACTCAACAAGTACCGCCGCCTCGCCGACCCCGGCCAGTTCTTAAACGACTTCGTCGAATTCTTCTCGCGCTGTCAAGACGAGCTAGTCTCCTGTCGGGACTACCAGCGCTACGCCGACGGCTTAGCCGCTCAACTAGAAACCGACCGCGCGGCTCTCGACGAGGACACTTTCAAGGAACGCGCCGAGGAAGTCGCCCTCCAGCAGGAAATCGCCGGCGCCTACCGCGCCAGCGAAGATTTGCTGCGCGAAAAAAAACGCGTTTCTTTTGGCTCGCTCATCACCGGTGCCGTAGAGCTTCTCGAAACCAACGCCGCGCTGCGCGACGCGCTCCAGGGAAAATACCGCTTCATCCTGGTCGACGAATTTCAAGACACCAACATCGCGCAGCTTCGCCTCCTCGAGCTTCTGGCCGGAGACAGAAAAAACATCGTGGCCGTCGGCGACAATGACCAAGCCATCTACCGCTTCCGCGGCGCCTCTTTCGGCAGCTTCAAACTCTTCCTGGAGCGCTTCGCCGGCTGGAAGGGAGGCCAGGACTCCACGCCATTCCGTATCTCGCTCCTAGAGAATTATCGTTCCACTCCCAACATTCTCCGGGTAGCCACGCAAGTCATTGGGATGAACACGACAACCGCCGATTTCCCCAAAAAGGTCCTGAACGCCAACAAAGAAGAGAGCGAAAAAATCCGCCTCGTCGAGCTGGAAACCGAACACGACGAAGCCCGCTGGCTCGTCAGCGAACTCGAGCGCCTCCGCGCCGCTGGGTGCAAGTGGCGCGACTTCGCCATCCTCTACCGCCAGCATGCACACCGCGACGATCTCGTCGAAGAACTCTCCCGCCACAAAATCCCTTTCGTCATCAGCAACCTCTCCATCCTCGATCACCCGCTGGTCAAAGACGTCCTGGCCTACTTGCGCCTGATTGCCAGTCCCTTCGACAACCTTTCCTGCGCCCGGGTGCTAGCGGCGCCCGCCTGGGGATTCGAACCCGTCGACCTCGTGCGCCTCGCCGAGCGCGCCAGAAAAGGGAAAAAAGCGCTCTATGACATGCTCGAAGCTCCGCAGACGCAACTCCCTTTCGATTCCTCACCCGGCGCGTTGGCCCAACTGCTTGAATTCCTCTTCGAGCAACGCAAACGGCTCCGCCGCCGCACGGCCCGCGAAATTCTTGCTGCTCTTCTCGAGTGGCTGGAAGTAGCAGAACGCGCCAGCCCGCAAGACCGTAAGTACGTCACGCGCCTCTCGGAGTTCGCCAAAGAGTGGGAGCGCAAGAGCGACACGCGAAGCCTCGCTGAATTTGTCGAGTATCTCGACTACTACTCCCAAGCTGGCGGCGTGATCAGTCTAGAAGAAGACTTCCCCGGCGATGCCGTCCAGCTGATGACGGTCCACGGAGCCAAAGGCCTCGAGTTTCCGCAAGTCTTCCTTCTGCGCATCAATAACAAAAAGTTTCCAACAACGGAACGCTCCCGCGTCTTCGAATTCCCCGCCGCTCTGATGAAAGAAGGCGAACCCACAGAGCAGTTCCACATTCAAGA
>Ga0207067_10300_pt1 | contig 13780 bp, 11 predicted proteins | sample Alteio_BWMinCont_25_FD_153484 | JGI IMG/M metagenome (GOLD analysis project Ga0207067, IMG submission 153484) | Enriched cells from forest soil in Barre Woods Harvard Forest LTER site, Petersham, Massachusetts, United States -... | ecosystem: Environmental > Terrestrial > Soil > Temperate forest >...
GGCGTGGGATGGGAAATCGTTCCAGGATCGCGCCGACCGCGACGGTATCGGTGGGCCCAAGAACGGCTCCGAGTACGAAAGCCGGACCCCAGGCCATGCCAAGAAGCAGATGCGCGACCAGCATCACCGAGAAAGTGGTGGCAAGGACTAGTCCGACCGAAAGCAGAAAGATCGGGCGCCAGTTTTCGCGAAAATCGCGCCAGCTCGAATTCACCGCATCCGAGAAGAGGAGGGGCGGAAGAAAGACAAGGAACACGATATCGGGCTCCAAATGGATCGCTGGTAACCCGGGGGGAATGGCCAAGAGTAGACCTCCCACCACCAAGACGATCGGATAAGAGATGTTCAGCCGGATAGCTAGCGCGACCAATGCCACCATGACAACCAACAAGGCGACGACGAGCTGAACCGAATGCACGAGTCCAAAGCATGCCTAAGAAATATGGCCAGGGTCAATAGTGGGGAGACGGCGAAACGGCGAATGCGCGAAGCCCGTGGAGCGCTGCCTCGCTTGCGAGGCCGATGAGGGGTCGACACAGTTCCGACCGTTCGGCCTCGCAAGCGAGGCAACACCCCAGGGCGGCGACACCAATTCTGACCCCCTGGTCAAATTTTGGAAATTTTTTTTGATCAAAAAAAATTCCGTAAGCGCCCTTAAGAGCAACGACAAACCATGTAAATGGTTGGATTCAGAGCTCTAACTCGAACGTTTGATGTTTTGGCTCTGTCAAGGTTTGGGTTCGCTGGCGTCCCGGATTTGTAAATTTGTCTCGAAAAAAGTGCTGACTAGTACTAAAATCCCGCCTCGATAGTACAAAGAACAGAAAGACGCCAGTTTTGTACGGTTGTATAACGCTTAAAAAATGGGCGCGTGGGGTTGTAGACTCTAAAAGGAGTTCCGCTTGATACAGAAGGCGAAGCGAAGCCTGTTGCACGAGGCCTGGCGAATCGCACGAGTCTATTGGACGTCCGAGGAAAAATGGTCGGCTTGGGGGCTTCTGGGTCTGATTGTGGCAATCAACCTCGGCAACGTCTATGTAGGGATCCAAATGAACCTATGGAACCGCGGTTTCTACAACGCGCTCCAGATTTTCGATAGCGGCGAGTTACTGCGCCAGCTCGGGTGGTTCTTCTTGATAGCCAGCTCTGGGGTGACCCTGACGGTCAATGCGCTCTACTTTAATCAAATGCTCCAGATCCGGTGGCGGCGTTGGCTAACCGAGAAGTACGTCAACGCATGGCTCACCAATCAGGCGTATTATCAACTGCAGCTAAAAGGCGAGATCGACAACCCCGATCAACGTATCTCTGAGGATATTCAGTTGTTCACCACCCAAGCGTGTACGTTGGGTATAAATCTGTTTACGTCGATCGTCGGGATGGGATCGTTCCTGTTCATTCTTTGGGGACTGTCCGGGCCCGCCGCCATTCCTTTAGGAAAATTTGGAACTGTTTTTATCCCCGGTTATCTGGTTTGGGCCGCTTTGTTGTACGCGGGGTTAGCCACATGGATCACTACAAAAGTTGGCCGTGCGTTGGTGCCGTTGAATTTTCGAAAACAGCGGTTTGAAGGCGATTTCCGATTCAGCTTAGTCCGGGTCCGAGAGAATGCCGAGAGTGTTGCCTCCTACGGCGGTGAAAGAGCCGAGTTCGGCGTGTTCAAGGAACGTTTTCACAGCGTGGCCGACAATTTTCGACGGATCATGAAGCGGCAGATGCGCTTGGGATGTTTCACGTCCAGCTACGGGCAAGTTGCGCTGGTTTTTCCGTTTCTGGTTGTCTCTCCACGGTATTTCGCCAAACAGATGCCGCTGGGCGGCCTGATGCAGGTGGTTAACGCGTTCATCTACGTAAGCGATCGACTTTCCTATGTCATTACCGCGTATTCAGATATCGTTGCTTGGCTGGCGGTTACGGAACGGTTGGCCGGATTTGACCAGAAACTGCAAGAACTTCATGATGCGGCGGAGGCGGATCATCGCATCGCTATCAGCCGGCGCGGTGTCAGTGTGTCGGTCGAAGATCTGGATCTTGATCTTCCGGACGGGAGCGCGCTTTTACGAGGTGTTTCGTGCCATCCGCCCAAAGGTTCAGCCCTGCTGATTTCAGGCCCTACCGGAACAGGTAAGAGCACGTTGCTGCGGGCAATTGCCGGAATCTGGCCCTTTGGCCGCGGGAACATTCGCCTCGGAGAAGGTCGGATGTTGTTGGTCCCGCAAAGACCGTATCTGCCTCAAGGCACGTTAACGAACGCTTTGACTTATCCTTCGACGGACGGCAAAAGCTTTACCGCAGGCGAGCTTGGGGCGGCTCTAGGCGAAGTGGGCCTGGGATCCTACGCATCACAGCTCGATGTGGTTGATAACTGGGGCCAGCGGATGTCACTCGGAGAACAACAGCGGCTGGCTTTTGCTCGAGTTTTGCTGGCGGAACCGGCGTTGCTTTTCCTGGACGAGGCGACTTCGGGACTTGATGAGGCCGGCGAAGCGCGTCTTTACGGGTTGTTGAGGTCTGCCCCTTGGCAACCGACCGTGGTTAGCGTGGGACACAGAAGCACGCTAATCCAATTCCACGACGCGATTCTCGATCTGGCTCCTTTCATTCCGCTGAAGAAGCCGGTGGTACTACCCCTGCCGAATCCTCTTGTGGAGGATGTAGAACTAGTTCCGGAACTGAGCCGAGCCTAGTAAGTCCGCGGTCTAGATCTGTTGAGGTGAGGCGCGCCATTCGCGGCAGCGTCAAGTAATCAGTAATCAGTTGGTCAGTAATCAGTTTCAGAGTCTCTGAAACGCAAAAATACTGATTATTGACACACTGATTACTGATTACTTCGTCCGCCATCTCCAACGGCGTGTACGCGGGACAAACCCTCCTGACATAAGGCTGTCACCGGGGTGGTTTACTGGACCTGCGACGCGCCGAACCGGCTGTTCGGCTCGGCTCCAACACTCGGAATTAAAGGAACGACCAGAATGACCACGAATGTCGCCATCACCGGGTCCAACGGACAAAATGCTGCTGCTTGGACCAACGCCTTCATCGCTGCGGGGTTCACCGTTCGAAACCTCGTCCGTTTTCCGGAGCGATTACCCAAGCGCCCTGGATCAGAGTATGTCCGCCTCGAGCTGGACGATGCCTCAACCCACCAATCGGCACTAGAGGGAATCCATACGCTAGGCTTGATCACACCAAGCCATCCCGACCAGGTAAAACGCGAGATCGGTCTGATCGACGCCGCAAGGCAAGCCGGTGTCCGGCGAATCATTAAGTTGTCGGTGATCGGCGCTGAGTTCGTTTGCCCGATCTCGGCCTTTGCCCGCTGGCACGCCGATGTCGAGGATGTTCTGCGTGCGTCAGACATCCCGCATGTGATCTTGCGCGCTAACTTTTTCATGCAGAACGCGCTGCTGCAGAGGGCTTCGATCCAAGCGGGTGTTTACGCAGAGCCGATAGCGAACCACTCGATCAGCTATGTCGATGTTCGCGATATCGCGGACGTCGCGGTAGCTGTGGCGAACGGAGATTTTGACGATCAAGCTCTCACTTTGACCGGCCGGGAAGCGATTGGTGGCGAACGCATCAGCAATTTGCTTGGCCAGACAATTGGCAAACGGATCCGGTTTGTTTCACCTGTTCTATCGAGCTTTCGGTCGGCGCTCGCGGAAAAGGAGCTACCTGATTGGCACATTGATGCTTTGAGCGAGCTATACAGCAGGATTCAGGAAGGACGGGCAGTTCATGTCAGTTCGATAACCTCTGATATCGAAAATGTTACCGGGGAGCGCCCTCGGAGTTTCATCGAATTTGCTGAAGATGCTTTCGGGAGCCGAGTCGCGAGACGTCATTCGGCTCACGCCCAGGTGTCTCGCCGTTTCTGGTACCACCTGTTCCATCACAATTTGTCTCGCGAACAAGATTGGCCAATCGGGTTTAGATTGTAAGGGGAGGCCACGAAGCGCTCCTACAGAGCAATTGCTGGGGCTTATCAGTTATCAAGCCGCCGAGCATCTTCATTTGCTGGATCTTCACCGTGATCTTTGGTAGGTCATGCCTGCATCGCTACTGAAACACCCCAAACAAGATCCGCTTCGCTCTCAGTCAAAATGGTGCTTGTTGGGGCTGTCGCCGGCATCTTTTGCGGCGTGTTTTTCGGCGATAGCGCGCGAGTCCTGCAACCCATCGGCGACATCTACGCCAAACTTCTCGAGGTAGCTGTCTATCCCTATTTAGTTTGCTCACTCTTACATGGGTTAGGTCGAATCACTCCATCCGCCGCTTGGCGGCTATTCCGTTCAGCCTGGTTTTTTTATGTAGCCATCTGGGTGGTTACGTTCGGAGTGCTTATCCTCTTGGCTGCTGGTATTCCGGCGGCTAAGCCCACCGCTTTTACTCCTGACACGTCCTCCGTAGGTCCTGACTTGGTTGATCGGCTGATCCCCAGTGATCCCTTTACCGCTCTAAGCAGGAACTACGTCCCGGCAGTGATCCTCTTCTGCCTTTTCTTCGGCATTGCTATGTAAACGGTGAAAGAAAAAGAGGCGTTGTTGTCTGTGTTAGAGAGTATTCGCGGTACTAGTCTGGCGTTTTGGAAAGGAGTCGTCCAATTTGCCCCGGTGGCGGTGTTCGCCCTTTTTGCCGCAGAAGCGGGTACCCTGCGGATCCAACAGCTGGAATCCATGGCAGTTTTTCTAGGGCTCTTTTTTGCAGGTGCTTTGGGACTGTCGTTCTGGATATTGCCGGCGGCCTTGGCGGCGCTGATCCCTTTAAAATCGCGTGAAGTGCTGGGAGAAGTCCGTTCCGCTTTTGTGATAGCGTTAGTAACCACTTTATCGGTGGCGGCGTTACCGTTTATCACGGCCGCGACGATAAAGTTCGCTGACAGATGCGGAATCGATGATCCAGGTCGAAACGAAATTATTCGAACCAGCAGCTCAGTAGCCTATCCCTTTGGCCAGCTCGGTAATTACTTCGTTTATTTATTTGTCGTATTTGCCGCGGCATTGAATGGAGTCGCACTGCACGCTGGAGCGCAATGGCTGTTACCCCCTGTAACTTTGATTTCTTGTGTCGGCTCACCTACGTCATCAATTGATGCGGTAAAGTTTCTGTCGGGCTGGCTCGGTCTGCCGGACAGTACCGCTGCTTTATACGTCGGTTTGATGGCGCTAACGCGTTACGCCCAGGTACTGGTATCAGTCGCTGGATTTGCGTTTCTAAACTTTACCGTTGTCCTCGCCTATTATGGAAAGATTCGGCTGAAACCAGCACGGCTATCGGCTGTCATCGTCGCGGCCGTCCTGGTGTTTGGTGCTTTAGCCTGGGCCGGACGCTCAGCTTCCGTTTACGTTGAAAATACCAGGCGAAATCCCTATCTGGATTTGTCGTTGGATCCGAGATTGACCGCTAAAGTGAAAGTGGCATTTGAGGAGAATCGAGCCGCGCCCTTAGCTGACCCCGAACCGATCATGGCTCGGATTCAGCACAGTGGGGAGCTGCGAGTAGGATACAACGACGGGATTATTCCGTTTTGTTATCGCAACGCGGCCGGTCAGCTGGTCGGTTATGACGTCTCCTTCGCTTACCGGCTGGCTGCGGATCTTAATGTGCATCTGCGGTTTATCCCTTTTACCTGGCTATCGCTGGTGGATGATTTACTGGCAGAAAAGTTCGATATCGCGATGGCTGGTATTTATGTAACAGATGACCGGCTGATTAAAGTGCGGATTTCTGATCCTTACTTCAAGAGTCCGCTGGCTTTTTTTCTTCCACGCGAGCGAGTAAGCGACTTTCGTAACCGGAGTCAGATCAACAGCCGAATTGGTTTACGCATCGGTATCATCGATGAACCGGTATACGCGGCCCGCGTAAAACGGACGTTTCCTAATGCGCAAGTCGTAGTGCTACCGAACTATAACACTTTACCTGATTTCTCCCAGATTGATGCAGCGCTTTGGACACTGACCCAGGCGGAAGCGCTAGCTGCGGCGTATCCGCAAATCGCAGCCGTTGAACCTTCCGATGTTGGTGATCCGTACCTTTTTGCTTATCTTCTCCCGCCGAAAGCGGAACAATTTCTCCATTTCATTGACTATTGGCTCGAGCTGCGGCATGCGGATGGCACAGAAGACCGGGAAACCGATTATTGGATCAAGCGCTTGCCGCGTGAGAGCACCGGCCCGCGTTGGTGCATCCTGAGAGATGTTTTAGGCATTGGCCGCAAAGTCGATCGGCCTGAGCGTTAGTAAATAAGGACGGGGCAGTATTGCCGCCATGTGCTCGCTGCCGTCAGCTGCTTTGGCATGTGGACGATCGAAACCGGGATACCTGGGTGGTGCTGGGAGTGGCTGAGGGCGCCCGGTTGCATGAGCTGTTGCCACACCGCTGAGGATCCGACCTGCCAGATAATTTCATTTGTATCTAATTAGATATCTGTCTAATTAGTTGACATGACCAAGACAGAAATCGCTCCTCTGTTGCGCTTCTTTAAAGCGCTAGCGCACGAGAGCCGGCTGCGTTTGTTGGGCTTCGTGGCGCAACGGGCTCGCACCGTGCAGGAATTGGCCCGCCTGGTCGGTCTGACCGAGCCGACCACTTCGCATCATCTCGGTCTGCTCCGGGAAGCAGGCTTGGTCACCCTAAGGGTCGAAGGGAATCTGCACTGGTACGATTTCCAACCATCCGAACTTGCCCCTTTGGCCAAATCCGTCCTTTCCCGGCAAAATGTCGCTCATTGGGCAGGTGAGGCGAGAGCGGAAAAGCCTGAACGTCTGATCCAAAATTACCTGGAATCCGACGGCCGGCTACGATTGATCCCGGCCTCGCGGAAAAAGCGCTACCCGGTCCTAGCGTGGCTAGCCGCGCATTTTGATCTCGATCGCCGGTACCGGGAAGCGGAGGTGAATCAGATTCTGCAGACCCGACATTGGGATAGTGCGACGATTCGCCGGGAACTAGTCGGCTATCGGATGTTGGCCCGAGAGAAGGGCATCTATTGGCGTTTGCCGGAAGACCAGTGGCTCCGTAGGAGCTAAATCTTTATAGCCCGCCGCACCCCACGGACGGCTAGCTCCATAGGAGCGGCATCCAAGGTGAATTGGAACGCGCAAATATTGCCGAAAAAATGGCAGGTCTTCTATATTTCGCCGGCGGGCGATTATGCCGGGTCGAACGCATTCCCGGACAACGTGCCGTTTTATTCTTGGTGCCTGCTTTCAAGTGTAGAAGTTGCGCCGCTGTGGCCGACTTCTGCTGTGGTCGCGTTGGGTGATTCGATCACGGACGGAGTAGGCTCTACGCCCCCCCTGAATGACCGTTGGCCGGACCTGCTGGCCGCGCGCCTGTACAATAGCTTCAATTTCCTGGCGCCGTCGGTCGTTAACAATCGATTTAACCAAGTTTCTCTTTTTGAATTTGGCTCGCTAACGTCAGGAGAAAAAAAGAGTCATTCATCAAATACTAACTGCACTTTCGCTTTAGTGAGGACCTGGTTTCAAAAAGGTGAGTCTGGGGATCGCGCCAAGAAAGAAGCTATTCGAGATTGAAAACATCACAGGTGTCCTGAAGGAGACGGACACCCTTAGCCTGCAACCAGACGTAAACTTGGGACCATTGCTAGAGAACCTCGATCTCGGGGATCGACTTCCACGATCGCGCCCGGATGACTAAAACGATAATGCCGGCCAGAGACAGGTCCTACCGCCGTCAGTGCCGTTTTACCGACGTATTGAAAGGCAACAGTACGCGAAGGTGCAACCGCACGGTTAACACTTGCTGGTCGAGCGGGACTATTAGGCCGCTGAATTGGGGTCGTTCGACTGATCTGTTGTCTTCTCTGTCCGCAACATGCCATGATGATTTTCCTCCGCCGGGTCTTCGGAAAACGGCGCCGGTTGAGTGCGAAGTGAGGGGTTTGTCGCTTGTTCTAGCAAACTAGCACCCGCTGAAAGTGACGGCCACAACAAAGCACGTTCCCACCAACTTGCCCCCAACAGGAATGCCAGCGGTGCGGCCACCCACAAGCTGAGGCAGTAAAAGCAATCCAGCAACTTGCCCCAGAAACCGTTACCTGCTTTTCGGCGCAAGTGGACGACGATGTCCCACGGACCGTCCTCCGCGTGGAGTAGATGAGTGATCCGCCACACTGTGAGCAGACCGAGCATGAATCGATAGGCGCTCATATTTTGCCTCCTAAATGCAGCACTAGAGTTATTACTAGTACTAACTCTAGTTAAGATCTGACTCCAAGGTTCCTGCTGCACAGGATTGTGGACGGCTCTGGAAACGGGCTGCAGCTTCTTTGTAAGCCGAAAGCTTTTCGGCGGAAAATCCCGGGGGCGGAGGAATTAAGTCCCAGCCAGCCGGCTCGAGGAATTGGCCGGGCTGAAATTTCCAGGCATTATCTCCGTGGCGGACGTAAACAAAAATTCCGTCGTTTTTCAGGCGCGAGAGGCGTTTACGTGCCCGCAGCGCGGCAAAAATAAATGCGGCATCTTCGGCAAGACTAATCGGCGGATACCTTAACCCGATCGAGAACAAGTTCTTCCAGTACATCAGGGTTCCGCCATGGACATCTCCGAAAAACATGCGGGCATGCAACCCTGGGCGTGTTAGCCAGAACCGGGCTGAAGGCAATTCAAGAAGACAAGAGTTCTCCAATCCCGTCATGTCTGCATGCCCCGATAACAACGGGCCCACCTGATGCCGTAAGCGGTTAGGCGCATACCAGTCGTCGTCATCCCAATGTGCGATGACCGCGCCTTGGGCTTCCATGCAGGCTCGGTTCCGCTTCTCGCCAATGGAAACGTGAGCTGGCAAATGCAAATATCGCACCCCTGGCACGCCTTCAGCCAGATCACGGACAATGTCTGTGCCGTCATCGACGATGATGAGTTCCTTTGCCGGATAATCCTGACGACTGAAAGATTCCAGTGCGAGCGGTAGGAAGGCGCGGCGATTGTAGGTGGGCATGATGCAGGATACGAGCGGCATTGGCTCGGCACATGCCGCCAAACCGCGGACGAAAAGGAATTGCGGCCACTCTGCACCGAGTAGCACTTCCAGTTTGCTAACTGGGTACGCTTCCCAATATGGGCCGGTCGCATGCTTAGGGCTTGTGTTGCCAGGGTGGATGCGCGCGACGCAGAGCTCCGGAGCCGCCAAGTCCCGGACCGCCCCGGCGGGCGCGCTCCAGACAAAACGGGAATCTTCACCGACTTGGATTTCCGGGAAGGGGTGACCGGTCCACCAGGACTTGCGATAGGCGAGCGTATTTCCCCCGACCCATGCTCGGCCAGTGTGCTGGTATCGATAAAGCCACGCGCAGCCAGCCAATGCATCGTGGAAAAATAGTGTGCTGGTACCGCAGATCTGCACCTGACCCTGTTGTAGCGCGGTGACTTGCTGGCGGATACGGTCGACGGGATACCAGTCGTCATCATCCCAGTGGGCGATATACTCGCCGCGTGCCAACGCACAGGCCATGTTTCGTTTGGCGCCGATATTCTTCTTCTGTGGAAGCTGTATCAGCCGAAGACGGGCATCGTTGGGCAAGACAGGCCCGACTGGGTGGACGCCGTCATCAACAATGACAAGCTCGAGATTTGGATAATCCTGCCTGAGGAAACAGCGGATCGCCTCCGATACGAAGTTAAGCCGGTCGCTGGTCGGCATGATACAGCTGACCAGCGGCCTTTCGATTGCTACTTCGACCTTGCTTGGCTGCGGATGTTCCAGAGGGACGCGCTGAATCGCAGGGGCTGTACCCGGATGGAGAACTTCGATTAAATTCGCAGGCGCGAAATTTGGGCAGGCGTCCCCCCGGCAGTGCACGCGGTAGTCGGATCTCTCACCTCGTAAACGTGCGCCACAGAATTTGTCCTGATAGCGACGCTTGCTCGATTCAAAGAACCGGGCTTCGTCGCACTGACGACGCGCAGTAAACGGTGCGCGATGAACATAAGCACCACAAGCCCATACGCCGCGCCAACCGGCACGCGCCGCTCGAATGTTATAATCCATCTCCCAACACGGCCCTAAACCATAACCTTCGTCGGCCAGACCGATCGACTCGATAACTTCGCGGCGCACCCCATAACAAAAGTCTCCCAGACTATAAAGCGGTTCTAGTGTCCGGACCGAAGTCCCGAACCGCCGAATCACATCGAGTGCGGCCGCGGTGGCATCTGTTGGGAGAGGACGATCCGATGGGAAAACTGCTTGTTCGTTCCAGGAACGGTTTGTCGACGGACCAACTAACCCGTTGTTCGGATCGTTGCTTACCGCGGCTATCAAGTAATTGAGCCAGTTCGGACCGACCATCGCACCGCTTTCCAGAAGGATAACAAAATCCGCGTCGCTGTACTCTGCGAGTCGGTTGAAACAGGAGGCACCGCCCCGGGGCTCGACTGAGCCTAACTGTGGGAGATCATTTTTTGCGGTCAGGGCTGCTGTGGCGGCGTTGTCTGGTCCATCGGGCAGCAGAACGAGTTCGAATTTACCTGAGCTAGTCGCTCGTAAAGATGTAATCGTTGCCATGAGCCGCTCGGGCTCGGCATAGACCGTGATGCCGATGCAGACTTTATCCATGGCGCTCAACGCTGCCTTGCGTTTTCCTGAAGATGGATGCCGATGAGAACGCATTCCATAATCTGGGCAAGGGAATCATTCGCGCTCCAAGGCGACGAGCAAGCCGCTGAGTCGCTGCTTGCGAAAAGGACGCACGGCGAGAAAGCGATCGACCGCCTCTTGGACACCGAGCGTCCACGCCGGTCGTAGCGGCTCGCTGGGATCGGTATAATCATGGGCCACAAGCATACCACCATCCCCTGGTAAGAGATCGGCAGCTAGGATTAGATCGCGGAAGACTGCGTCCGGAGAGTGATCAGCGTCGACGAAAACCAGGTCGTATACTTCGCCCCGCCCCGCGAACCGCCACAGTTCGGCCGAGTCCATGAAACGTTGTTCAACACGATGGGCGACACCGACCGCGCGGTGAGCCTCCCCGACGAGCGAACGAGGCAAAGGATTCCATCGCGTGTGAATCGGGTCAGGCAATTCAATCGTCACCACTTGTGTCTCAGGGAACGCGAGCGCGATGAACGCGCTGGTAGCACCTTTGTGCGTGCCGATTTCCAGAAACGCCTGCGCTTTCGTAGCCGCGAATGCTGCCCCCAAATCGCGCAACTCCGCCTCGGGCTCGAACAGGCAGTGATATAAGAAAAGCCTTTCGAGAATGTCTTTCGGAATCACCACGGCCGGCTTACATCGGGCGATGCGCCACGCATTGTTGCTATTAACGGAGACATTTCCTGCATTCGAATTCCCCACGAGTGATGCTCCCGCACCAACCGCGCGCCCCGCCGGCCGATTTCACGCAAAGCTTTGCGTCGCGCGGGTTCGAGCCACGTTCGCGCAGACGTCATCAGATCGCCAATGGTTTCCCACACGAGAACGTTCTCGCCATGAATGAGGCCAAGCGACGCCCAATCGTCGAAAGCCTTCATCAATACTGGCGTTCCACAAGCCAGGATGCGGAACAGGCGATCGGAGCTATATCTCTCTAGAAAACTACAAATTGAAATGTTCAAGGCGAGGTGCGAACGCCTGTAAACTTCGCCGCTATCTGCTGGAGGAAGATAGGGTACGCCGCGGTTCCACCCACGTCCGAAGAGACCAAACCGCAGATCTGTCTGGTTCCGTAGTTTCTCGACGACAATGCTGCGGAGAGTCACGTCGTTTCCAGGGAGACTAGTCCATCTTCGTTCGTCATATTTCGACGCGAGAAACGCGATGTCGAAAAGATTACCATACTCGTCGTCTTCTCCTTCAAAATACCGATCCTCGTCATATCCGATCTGCAGATAGGCAGCGTTGTGCATGCCACGTGAACGATGGGCTCGTACCTGGCTCATACTTGAATACAGCATTAAATCACAATGTGCCGCCATCCTGTATGACCACTGCTCGCCTGGCACGCGGTTGGGGCCGTTGATGCCCCCCACATCACCACACCAGCAGATGACGATTAGTCGGTCATTGCCAGCTACACGACGAATGTCTGCGACGGTGCCCGGCGCCACCGCGCCGGGACATTGAAGCTGCATAAAAACCAGACTAGGACGAAGGCTCACCGCCGCGGCAATGATTGCATTGTGACGGTCTGCGACAGGCAATTCTGTCCAGTTCACTCGGCGGTAACCATCTACAGTCGCGAGCGAGGCCAATGCCCGGCACAGCGATGTTTGCGGTTCTTCCGCTGTTTGAAGATGGATGTGTAGCACACGTTCGACTTGGGCCGGAGATGCGCGCCAGGCAGCATGCCCCCAAGCCGGATCAAGCTTCCAGAGACGTTGAATAGACGGCTTCATTGTTTCTGGACTCGAAGCGCACAAGCTCCGCTGCCGCCAGCATGACTTGGGTTGGCAGCATCAGCCGTTCACCGTCGTCAGCGACCAGACACCAAGGTTGGAAAATAGTTCCGTCGCGAGTTCGAAGGGGATCAATCGGTTCGCGCCAGCCGGCATCATCCAAATAGGATGCTGCTGGCGCGTAGCCTTCCCATCCAGGCGAGGCAAACACTAAAACCCGGCCGGCAGTTTTGAATTCAATTTCAACCGGTCTCGAAAAGTTCGCCACTACTTGCGTGAACCATCCATTGATGAGTTCATCCGGGACGAATACCAGCGGACGATCGTCATTGTTATGCGTAGAGATCCCCAGGCTGAGACGCGCGATGGTATATCCCATCGATTCCCGGAAGGCAATTTTTGCCAGCGGCACGCCGTCGGGGCGTGCCATTCGTTCCGTACGAAGAGTTACCTCCCGGCGCAGTTCGCGACGGAGCCTTTGAGTGATGCCTCCCCCGAGCAACGGAACTAGCTTTGTCTCGATTTGCCGGGCTCGCGTTTCAACGGCGTGCCGAAAACGACGGGCTCGATGAGAGGGAAAATGTGTACTCCATTCTTGATCATCGGCGCCGTTTGCTTTGAGAAACGAAGCGGGCACGAAGCGACCTGGACCAACAATGCGTTGGTCAAGCGTGTAGCGTCGCACCGCGCTTTGGTGAAGATGCCGGGCGCGCACGGATCGGCTCGGATTCGAGACCGTGAGGCCTGCGCGTTCGGCTTCGTAGGCCATGCGATTATCGGATCCCGGTTTCCCCAACTGGAAATCGCAACACAGGCGCCGCAAAGGCGCCTCGAAAATCCATGCGTCCTGACTGAATGGACAATCGTAAAGAATCGAAGTCCCCCCTTCACCTTCGTCCCAGCGCGACAAACAAAGCATACGGCCAATGATTGGCTCAAAATCGAGCTGTTCCAGGGTTTCATCGAAGAAGATATCCGCGTTAGCGACAATCACCGTCGTGTCCACAAGATGGTGGTTTGCGTACTCGAACAGGTCCGCGTAAGTAAGCCGCCTTCCATGCCGAATAAGTTTCACCTTCGGATGCGCCAACGGCTCAAAGCGCGCCTGAGCTTCAGATTCCGAGATTTGGTCTTCTAGAAAGAGCGCAATCTGATCGATGTACGCGTTTGCGCAATTCCGCCGCACGCATTCAACAAATTCCGCTGTCCGGACCGCGCTCGGATCGATGTAGAAGCCTGTCAGAAGGATCATTGGCTCTCGCGCTTCAAAACGTCAACTGTTTCTCGCTTCTGGTGAGAGCGTAACTTCGGATTTTGGGTCGAAGGAAACGCGTCCTATTTCGGCCGTTTTTGATCGCGCAACCGCGAAAGTAGATCGCGGTTTTGGCTTTCGATCCGCGAGAACTCCCGATCGA
>Ga0207067_10099_pt1 | contig 13670 bp, 11 predicted proteins | sample Alteio_BWMinCont_25_FD_153484 | JGI IMG/M metagenome (GOLD analysis project Ga0207067, IMG submission 153484) | Enriched cells from forest soil in Barre Woods Harvard Forest LTER site, Petersham, Massachusetts, United States -... | ecosystem: Environmental > Terrestrial > Soil > Temperate forest >...
TCCGGATTCGCTGCTGTCATCAATGCCATGCGCAAGGCTCCTAAATTTATTATTGTAAGGGTACAGGGGAAAGCGGTAGGCGGAGGAGTTGGATTGGCCTGTTCCGGGGATTATACATTTGCAACCGAAGCTGCTTCCGTTAAGCTAAGTGAACTTGCTATAGGCATTGGTGCTTTTGTTATTGGCCCGGCCGTAGAACGCAAAGTTGGAAAATCCGCTTTTTCCCAACTGACCATGAATGCAACTCAATGGCAAAGCGCGCATTGGGCAAGGGAAAAGAATTTATTTGCAGAAGTTTTCCCATCGGCTGAGGATATGGATAAGGCAATCGGCAATCTTACTGCCCAACTGTCCAAAGCCAATCCGGAAGCAATGATGTTGCTGAAGAAAATGATGTGGGAAGGAACGGAGCACTGGGATACTTTGCTTATTGAACGGGCTGAACTAAGCGGGAGGCTGGTGCTTTCTGATTTTACCCGGAATGCGATTGAGAAATTCAAGGCCGGAGCGAGGTAAATTTTACTTCCATGCTTTCACAATCAAGCCTGTCCCCGTTTCATGCGACATTCCCACGTCAAAATAATTCAGAACAAAGGCAAAGGGGTAGGTAATTAAATAATAGAAAGGAAGTACAATAAAAAACAACTTGCTGACGCCAAGCATTAGAATGGGGTATTTCATAGAAAGCCTCCAGGAAATTTTTCCCGGAATACCATAGGAGTATTTGGCTTCAACTTTTGAAAACCCGGCCGACTTTAATTTATTCTCAATGTCTTGAATGTTGTAACCGTCCCGTACATGCTCCTCAATAAAGGAAGTCTCTCCGTCTCCTTGTACATCAGAGCCTCCCTGATCAGATGGGGTTGAAATGAGCAGCATCCCACCCGGTTTAAGAGAAGCGTAAATATTCTGAAACACCAGTACATCCTCTACAATGTGTTCCATTACATCAACGGACAATGCAAGGTCAAAAGTGTTTTCCTTTTTGAATTTACACAGGTCGGCCAGTTCAAATTGTACATTGTTCCGGCCTATTGACTTATAAAAAGCATTGCAATCTTCCACTTGCTCCTGCTTTACATCCACTGCAAGAATCCTGCAGGAAGTATTTATGCCGGACAAATAATAGGAATATTGCCCATACCCTGCACCGGCATCCAGAATGAAATTGCCTGCTGAATCTGTTTGCATCCAGGTTCTGATCTCCTTGTGAATATGCCAGGCCCTGAGTAAAAGCAGGTCGAGTAAATGATAGAAAACCTTTCTTAAAAAAGGGGAACGGTTGAAAACGCTGCCCAGTGTTCGTTTTATAGGGTCATAGTGCATGCTACTTCTTATTCAGCAATTCATTTATCTTTTGCGCATAATCCATGGTATCGTCTATGTAAAAATTAAGTTCAGGAATAATCCGGACTTGATTTTTGATTCGTTGCCCTAACTTGTTACGGATTTCATTTTGATGGCTCTTAATTAACTTAAGTAAGACCTCCCGGTCTTTTGCACCAAAAAGACTCAGATATATTTTAGCAAAACTCAGATCGGGGCTGATGCGTGTCCCTGTAACTGTAATAAATGCACTACCGAAATAGTTTTTGCCCTCATTCAGGAATATTTCGGCGATCTCTTTTTGCACAAGTCTGGCCACCTTTAATTGCCGTGTAGTATCCATGTGGCCAAAGTTATCAAAATAAAATTCAATTTAATCTGCCTAAAATAACTGATACTAAACCTTATCTTTACCAGCCATGAAGCAATTAGGAGGTGTGCTCAAATACGTAAGGGGTTATTGGAATTATGCCCTGTTGAATATTACATTCAATATTGTTTCCATCGTTTTTTCCATGTTTTCCATTGCCATGCTTTTCCCGTTTTTGCAAGTCCTTTTTTCAGAGAATACTGCCAAGCTGAATGAAATAATTATAAAAGGGAGGCCTGCACTTCATTTTTCTACCAGTTCAGCCATCGACTACATCAATTTCAAACTGGCCTATGGGGTTGCCATACATGGGCAAATGTATGTGCTGATGGGCATCTGCATTTTTATAATAGTAACTATCTTTTTTAAAAACCTCAGCAGGTATCTTGCCATGTTCTTTCTGGCTCCCATACGCAATGGGGTGGTACGTGATATACGAAATCAAATTTTCAGTAAAACCCTGGAACTACCGTTGTCATACTATTCGGATGAACGCAAAGGAGACATCATTTCCCGCATGAGTATTGATGTTCAGGAAATAGAATGGAGCATTATGCAATCCCTCGAAATGATTTTTCGTGAACCACTGAATATCATTTTGTTCCTGATTCTGATGCTCGCTATTGCACCGCTGCTTACACTTGTTGCCCTGCTCCTGCTTCCATTGACTGCTATTCTGATCGCGCGGATAGGAAAAAGTCTGAACCGCTCTTCTGCCCGGGTCAAGGAAAAAATGGGTGTATTGATTTCCATACTGGAAGAAACACTGGGCGGATTGAGAATAATAAAAGGGTTTAATGCTGAAAGCTCTGTCAGAAATAAATTCAAGGATGAGAATCAGCAATATACAGGAATCATGACAAAACTGTACCGGAAAGTTGACCTGGCCTCCCCGCTCAGTGAGTTTTTAGGGATAAGTGTTTTCGTGGTGATTCTTTATCTGGGAGGCAAAATGGTTCTCAATGACAAAACAATGGATGGGGCCATTTTTATTACTTACCTCGCTATATTCTCCCAGCTGATTGCTCCTGCAAAGGCATTTACAACTGCGTATTACAGCGTACAAAAAGGTCTTGCATCTGCAGAACGTGTGGATAAAATTCTCTCAGCTGAAGTATTGATTAAGGATGTTACGCTTCCTCAGCCGATTCAGGATTTTGAAAAGGAAATTGAATTCAAAAACGTCTCCTTTGCATACATAAGAGGAGACAACGGCTGGGCCCTGAGAAATATTGATTTAAAAATTCAAAAAGGCCGGAGCATTGCCCTTGTTGGCCAATCGGGATCAGGTAAAACAACTCTGGCGGACATGCTCCCCCGCTTCTACGATGCGGATGAGGGAATAATTTACATTGATGGCAAGCCGATAAAAGAATTGAAAATTGCTGATCTGAGAAAACTGATGGGTATTGTAACCCAGGACTCCGTTTTATTTAATGACACGGTGTTCAACAATATTGCCTTTGGAATTGTACATCCAAAGGAAGAGGATGTGATTGCTGCTGCGAAAGTTGCCAATGCACATGACTTTATTATGCAGATGCCGGAGGGTTATCAAACCAATATTGGTGACCGTGGCAGCAAGATGTCAGGAGGGCAGCGTCAAAGGCTCAATATAGCGAGAGCGGTTCTGAAAAATCCGCCCATCCTCATTTTAGATGAGGCCACCTCCGCTTTAGATACGGAATCTGAACGCCTGGTTCAGGATGCACTGGGTAAACTGATGCAAAATCGTACATCTCTTGTTATTGCACACCGCTTATCTACCATTCAGCACGCAGATGAGATTATCGTTCTTCAAAAAGGGGAAATAACAGAACGGGGGACCCATAATCAGCTGATACTCCAAAATGGCGCCTATAAACGCCTGTATGACCTTCAGTCCTTTGTATAGGCTGAATTTGCTTTTCCGGTTAATTTATTCTAAATTCGATAGCTTTTTATTAAAAAAAATAATCAGGTTTATCAAAAAAAAACAAAATCTAAAATCAAAAAAATATGTCAAAAAAATTACTTTCTGTTATCGCATTAACATCGACCTTTGCAATAACCAGTGTCATTGCACAGCAAGTTAAGAATAACAGTTTCGACAGCACCTGGACACATACAGCCGGTCCGCCTGCCTATGATGATCCCGCTTCATGGGCTACTCCAAACATATTAACAAGCGATGCGACTATTTTTGGCCCTCAGATGCCTTGTGTTTTTAAAGATTCTCTTGCAAATGCGCATTCCGGGAAATATGCTATGAAAATTGTCACAACCAAGTATACACCAGGTGGGTTGGCTGGTTCAGCGCTTTCTCCTTATCTGCCAAACGGCACATTCGATTTTGCATTTACCGGCTCTATTGTCCTGACTACAACTGTTGCTGTCGTACGCGGATATGCTGAAACTCACAGATATGCACAACTTGATTTTTTTGCAAAATATACTCCCGTTGGAAGTGATGTTGCTACCTGCGGGGTTATGCTGTCAAAGTGGACCGGAACTACCAGAGATACAGTTGCCAAAGGTTCAGTTACCATAAGCAGCACAGCTTCCTATACAGATTTCACAATTAACCTCACTTATGTCAATAACTTCCTGACTCCTGATACTGCCGTAGTTGCATTCACATCAAGCGGAACTACCGCACAAGCCCAGCTTGGCAGTGCACTTTGGGTAGATGATGTTACTTTCAGCGGAACTGTTCCGCTCGGGGTGGAAAATTACTCATCGCTGATGAGTAGCATTAAGACATATCCTAACCCGGCATCAGAAAACATCACACTTGCACTGACTGAAAACAACCTTCAAAATCTTTCCTTAATTGAGATTTTTGATGTAACAGGTCGTAAGGCGGATGAAGTATTGGTGCAGAACAATCAAGCTGTGCTTAATACATCTTCTTTCGCCAAAGGCTTATACCTCTACTCTGCCTACGACGAAAAAAGGGAATTGATCGGCGTAGGTAAATTTAATGTCCTGCATTAATACGATTGGTGTAAAATAATTTATCTTTGCGCCGGTGGAAAATTTTGTAGTATCTGCTCGCAAATACAGGCCTGCGACCTTCAATACAGTTATCGGACAGGGTACCATTACAGGTACACTTAAGAGTGCCATTAAGAGTCACCACCTTGCCCAGGCGTTTTTATTTTGCGGTCCCAGGGGAGTTGGAAAAACTACTTGTGCCCGGATTCTGGCAAAAGCAATTAACTGCCTCCATATCACGGATGCCACTGAAGCCTGTGAACAATGTGAATCCTGTAAATCTTTCAATAGCGGGCAATCCCTGAATGTGTATGAACTGGATGCCGCATCCAACAATTCGGTAGACGACATCCGCAACCTCGTGGATCAGGTTCGCTTCGCTCCCCAACTGGGCAGTTTCAAAGTATACATCATTGATGAGGTTCACATGCTTTCCACTGCGGCCTTTAATGCCTTTCTCAAAACCCTGGAAGAACCTCCAAAACATGCTATTTTTATACTTGCCACTACAGAAAAAAACAAGATCATTCCAACCATACTTTCGAGGTGTCAGATTTTTGATTTTAACCGCATTCAGGTAGGTGATATTTCTGCACATCTGGCTTTTATTGCAAAAAGTGAGGGTATTCATGCGGACCCCGATGCCTTGCATATCATTGCGCAAAAAGCCGATGGGGCTTTAAGGGATGCCTGCTCCATTTTTGACCAGATGGTGAGTTTTGCGGGAAATAACCTTACCTATAAATCAGTCATTGAAAACCTCAATATTCTTGATTATGATTATTATTTCAAGGTTACGGAGGCTTTGCTGACAGAAAACATACCTTCTGCATTACTTATTTTCAATGAAATTTTAGAAAATGGATTTGACGGACATAATTTTATTACCGGTTTAGGAGAACATTTCCGTAACCTACTTGTTGGGAAAGATATTTCTACCCTGCAATTGCTTGAAGTAAGCCCCAATATTAAAGACCAGTACAAAGAACAAAGCAGCAAATGCTCGCTTGCTTTCCTCCTCCGGGCGCTGAGTGTGTCCAATGCCTGTGATGCCAGCTATAAATCAAGTAAAAATCAGCGGCTTCAGGTTGAATTGACACTGATGCAACTCTGTTCTGTTTCTTCCTCAGAAGCTGAAAAAAAAAATGAGTTAATTAAGGTAAGGCCTAAGTCAGCAACTGCCGAAACAACGAATGCGGCAGCAATAAAAACAGCAAAGACGAGACCAGAAATAGCACCGAATCCGGCTCCTGTGCATCCTCCCGCGTCGGCCAAAGCAGCACCTGCTGCAGCCCCCACAAACGTTCAACCCGAAGTGCATACTATTCAACCTGAAGCGCTTGACCTTAAACACATTGAAACCCAACCGGCTCAACCTGTTCCCGTTGCCCCGCAGGTTGCCCACACACACAAATATAAAAGCTCCCCTTCCATCAGTCAGTTCACCGGAAAAATGACTACGGAAGAAAAGAAACCCGGAACGTTGGCAGGTGAATATGCTGTCAATTATGATAAACCTGCGGGAACATTTACCCAGGACTTGCTTGAGCTTGCATGGGACTCCTATTGCAGGCAAATACGTAAAAATGAGCAACTGAACCTCTATAGTACGCTTACCTTTCGCAAGCCTCAGCTGAAGGAAAATTTCCTGATTGAATTCACCATCGAAAATAAAGTTCAGGAGGAAGCGCTTGAAACAGAAAAGGCCGGCTTACTTGTTTTCCTGCGCAAGGAACTCAACAATTTTGCGATAACGCTTAAAACAATTATTAACACGGTTGAAAGCGAGCGAAAACCTTATACTTCGGGTGATAAATTTAAACGCATGGCGGAGAAAAATCCGGCCCTTTCCAGACTGAAACAGCAATTTGATCTTGACCTTGAATAATAATTAAAATAATCTATATGAAGGTTTATCTAAAAAAATTAATTTATGCAGTAAGTGCTGTTGGCCTTGTTTATGCACTAAGTGCTGTAACCCTGGTTGCTTTGTTTACCTTGTCAGCCTGTCAACTTCGGGGACCTTCTAAGTCTTTATATGAAACGGTGGAAAATGACCCGCTCAAGGCCCGCATTTATACTTTAGAGAATGGCCTGACGGTTTACATGACCGTATACAAAGATGCCCCCCGCATCCAGACGTATATTGCTGTTAAAGCCGGCAGCAAGAATGACCCTTCTGATGCAACAGGGCTTGCCCATTACCTGGAACACATGTTGTTTAAAGGCACAGATAAATATGGCTCAAAAGATTTTTCCAAAGAAGAACCGGAAATAAAAAAAATTGAAACATACTTTGATGCTTACAGACAGCTGAAAGATCCGGAAAAGCGCAGAGAAATGTATCACCAGATCGACAGCCTGTCGGGACTTGCTTCCAAATATGCAATTGCCAATGAATATGATAAAATGATGTCTTCTATCGGCTCCGTTGGGAGTAATGCATATACCTCTTTTGAACAAACTGTTTATGTGGAAGATATTCCTTCCAACCAATTGGAAAAATGGGCCGCGATTCAGGCGGAACGTTACCGGAGCCCTGTCATGCGACTGTTTCACACAGAACTGGAGGCTGTGTATGAGGAAAAGAACAGAGGTCTGGACAATGACAATGACAAAGCCTGGGAGGCCATGTTCGCAGGACTTTTTCAAAAAAACACGTATGGAACACAAACAACTATCGGAACGATTGAACATTTGAAGAATCCATCGCTCCGGAAGATCAACGAATATTTTTCAACCTGGTACGTTCCAAATAATATGGCGATCTGTTTATCAGGTGATTTCAATCCGGATTCGGCTATTAAAGTGATAACGGAAAAATTTTCCGGTTTTAAAAGTAAGCCTTTACCGGAGTATATTCCCGCAAAGGAAGATCCCATTACTGCACCTCTTGTAAAAGAAGTTATCGGCCCGAATGCGGAAGATGTGACACTGGGTTACCGGTTTGACGGGGCAGCCAGTATGGATGCCAAAATGATTCAGCTGGTCGGAAAAATTCTCAGCAATGGTAAAGCGGGTCTGGTGGACCTGAACCTGAATCAGAAACAATTAGTGCTGGGAGCTGCGGTCTTTCCGGAGATATTAAAAGATTATTCCGTTTTGCTGTTGGACGGGCAGCCTAAACAAGGGCAAACCCTTGATCAGGTGAAAGATTTAATGCTGCAGCAAATTGAAAAAATAAAACAAGGAGACTTTCCGGATTGGTTGTTGGGCGCCATCATCAACAATTTAAAACTGGAGCAAATTAAAGAATACGAAGAAAACTCCAGGAGGGCGGATGCTTTTGTAAAATCCTTCACAACAGGAGTGAATTGGAAGGATTATGTAAACAACCTGGATCAGCTTTCACATATAACAAAACAGCAGGTGGTTGATTTCTGCAAGGCTAATTTTAATTCCAATTACGTAATCGTTTATAAACGCACCGGGGAAGACAAAAATGTACAGAAGGTCGAAAAGCCTTCCATCACACCTGTTGAAGTGAACAGAAACTCACAATCAGATTTTGTAAAGAACATTATTGCCACTCCTTCTGTTCCCATAGAACCTGTATTTATTGATTATGAAAAGGACATCAAAAAATTCAATGTAAAAAACAACATTCCCGTTCTCTACCTGGAAAACAGTGAAAACAAAACCTTCGACCTGCATTATGTGGTCAATATGGGAACCAACCAGGATATAAAACTGAAGCTGGCCATCGAATACCTGAATTACCTGGGAACATCGAAGTATTCCCCTCAGCAGGTGCAACAGGAATTCTTTAAGCTGGGCTGCTCCTATGATGTGTTCAGCGCTGATAATGAAACACGGGTAAGTTTAAGCGGACTAAGTGAAAACTTTGATAAGGCGCTTGAGTTATTCGATCAGCTGCTGAATGATGCCCAGCCTAATCCGGAAGCATTGACCAATCTCATATCAGATGTGCTTAAAAAACGTCAGGATGATATGCTGGATAAGAATACCATCCTCTATGGTGGAATGTTAAACTACGGGATGTATGGAGCTCATTCTCCATTTACCAACAAGTTACCGGCTGAAGCTTTAAAGGCATTAAAACCAGAAGAACTTACCGTCCTTATCAGAAGCCTGTGTACCTTTGAACACCATATATTGTATTACGGAAGTTTATCTCCGGAAGAACTTACCGTTTCAGTCAATAAATACCACAAAGTTCCTGAAAAGCTGACACCGGTTCCGGCCGATAATGCATTTGCATTTAAAGCCACGACAAACAATGTATTTGTGGTTGATTATGACATGAAGCAGGCTGAAATTATGATGTTATCCAAAGGCGAGGTCTACAACAAGGACCTGGTTCCCAATGCTGCACTTTTCAATGAATATTTCGGAGGGGGAATGGCTTCTGTTGTCTTTCAGGATCTGCGTGAATCCAAAGCGCTTGCTTATAGTGTTTATGCAGGTTATCGTTTGGGCCAGCAAAAAAATAAGAACAATTTCATTCTTTCTTATATCGGAACACAAAGCGATAAGCTTCCGGAAGCCATGGCAGGCATGACAAGCCTGTTGAACAATATGCCTGAATCCGAAAATATATTTAAAGCAGCGAAGGAATCTGTCCTCCAGACTTTACGCACAGAACGCATTACCCGGACAAAGATTTTGCTCAGTTATGATAAAAACCAAAAGCTGGGCATTGACTACGATATCCGCAGGGATATTTATGCCAAGGTACCGGGTATGACCATAGCTGATGTTAAAAAATTTCAGGAGCAGTACATCAAAGACAAAAGCTACACAATTTTAGTTTTGGGAAAGAAGGAAAACCTTGACTTTAAAACACTTGAGAAATACGGTCATCTGAATTTCCTTCAACTGAAAGACATTTTTGGTTATGACAAAACGCCAGGCGCAGAGAAGGTGCCCAATTAATGGTAAGAACTTAATATTTATATACTATGAAAAAAATTAAGGTAAGCAACCCTGTCGTCGAACTGGATGGGGATGAAATGACCAGAGTAATCTGGAAAAATATTAAAGACAAACTGATTTTTCCCTATCTGGATCTGGACATTAAATATTATGACCTGGGGATGGAAAACAGGGACAAAACAGATGACAAAGTAACTGTTGAATCTGCTGAAGCCATTAAGAAATACCATGTTGGAATAAAATGTGCAACCATTACTCCGGACGAAGTAAGGGTAAAAGAATTCGGGCTTAAACAAATGTGGAAATCACCTAACGGAACTATACGGAATATTCTGGATGGTACCGTTTTTCGCGAACCGATTGTGTGTAAGAACGTTCCCAGACTGGTTCCAAACTGGACCCACCCTATATGTGTCGGCCGCCACGCTTTCGGGGACCAGTACAAGGCGACTGATTTTGTTACCAAAGGAAAAGGAAAGCTGACAATAACTTATACACCTGAAGATGGCAGCGCGGTGCAGTCTTATGAGGTCTATAATTACAAAGGGGATGGGGTTGCGCTTGCCATGTACAACACGGATGAATCCATACGTGGGTTCGCAATGGCTTGCTTTAATACGGCCTTACGAAAAAAATGGCCGCTTTACTTCTCTACCAAAAATACAATTCTGAAAAAATACGATGGCCGCTTCAAGGATATTTTTCAGGAAATTTTTGAAAAAGATTTTAAAACAAAATTTACTGATGCAGGGATTACCTATGAGCACCGTTTGATTGATGACATGGTGGCTAGTGCATTAAAATGGCATGGAAATTTTGTCTGGGCCTGCAAAAATTACGATGGTGATGTGCAAAGCGATACCGTTGCGCAGGGGTTTGGTTCATTAGGCCTGATGACTTCTTTTCTTATCACTCCTGATGGACTGACTATGGAATCGGAAGCTGCACATGGAACTGTGACACGTCATTTCAGAGAATATCAGCAAGGCAGACCAACCTCCACCAATCCTATCGCTTCAATTTTTGCCTGGACCAAAGGTCTTGGTTTCAGGGGTAAACTGGATAACAATGCAGAACTGAGCGCGTTCTGCAAAAATTTAGAAAAGGTATGTGTGGAAACTGTTGAGTCAGGTAAAATGACCAAGGACCTCGCGGTCTGCATCCATGGAAATAAAGTAAATCACGGAGAACACTACTTGTATACGGATGAGTTTCTGGATGCTATTTCCCAAAGACTTCATTCAAAACACTTGCAAGCCTGATCCCTGCATTAAGGATTTGAGTTTCTACAACAGGAATATTTTTATCTACATAAGCCTGGTCAATTACTCCGTTACTGAAATTGTAGACTTCAGGTAACAATGTCCTGCTCTGATTCATCCATTCGCTGACATCAATTTTTCCGATGGTTCTGATCTGAGCCTTGGTAACCTTGGCAGCCATCTTAGACAATTTATCATTAAAATTTTTATCCGACTCAATCATTTCAGTATCCCATACCCTGTGCAGGTTAGTATTGTTTCCCAAAAATTTGACATTTATAGTATTTCCGCCCTTATCATCTTTATAACCAGTATGCAGGGGCATGTGTAAATCCCCCACCAGATGGAATAACAGTTTCAGATTCATTTTCACTTCATCCGGAGTATACTTTTTCCTTTCCTCTAATTGTAAAATGGCCTTTTCCAGTTCATTAACGATATCAGGCGTTTTTGTATCTACATATGTTTTATCCTTTTCAAAATCGACATAATGCCATGTCTTCATATAATCAAAAAAAGGATCTTTCCTTACTTCATCCATCCAGACCGCAGCAGATTCAAAACTCATATTCCCCAGATATTTAATGACTGAATCCTGAATTCCTTTGTTCAGATAAGCTTTTGCTGTTTGAGCAACTAACTTATGTCCCTGAGCGCCCCAGGCCAGTGAAGGGGTGGCTTTGAAAAGGAATGCGACAAACAATGCGATCAGAATGGTCTTTTGCATATTATATAATTTAGTGTTTAAACTACAACTAGGTTTAATAAACATACTAAAAATCTTTCTAGATGTGATTCTTTCCGTAAAATTAACATAATTTTAGAGTCATGCTTCTAATCGCAGATAGTGGTTCCACCAAAACAGACTGGGTACTGATTGACAGTGCTCAAAACAGATACAGTTATTCCACAATTGGATATAATCCCTATTTTATTGGGGCTGAGAAAATCCAACAGTCTCTCATGCAGGAATTATTGACTAAGCTGGATGCTTCCCAGGTACGAAAAGTTTTCTTTTATGGAGCAGGGTGTTCTACCAATGAAAAAAAAGAAGTACTACATGCAGCTCTGGCAAACTGTTTTGTGAATGCAGAGATTGCAATTAACCATGATCTGCTTGCCGCATCTCTTGCTCTGCTTGGAAATAAAAGGGGCTTTGCTGCCATTCTGGGTACCGGGTCCAATACCTGTATCTTCGATGGTGTAAAAATTGAGAAAAACATAGACTCTCTTGGTTACCTTCTTGGGGATGAAGGGAGTGGGTGTTCTATTGGAAAAAAAATTCTAAGAGATTTTATGAGAGGTAGCCTGCCTCAGGAACTGGAAGAAAAATTCAGGAAGGAGTATCCCTTTACCCAGACTGAAATTTTCGAATCTATGTATAATAAACCTCTGCCCAACCGATTTCTGGCCGGCTTCTGCAGGTTTGCGGCTGAGCATAAAAACCAGGTCCAGATAAAAACAATTGTCCTCGAATCATTTAACGATTTTTTCCTGAATTTAGTTAGCAGGTATCCGGACTATGTCAAGCTTAGCTTTAATTGTGTGGGCTCTGTAGGATATAATTTTAAAGACCACCTATCTGAAGTTGCCGGAGTTTTTGGCATGAAGATGGGTAAAGTCACAGCCTCTCCGATTGAAGATTTGGTAAGTTATCACCTTAAAAATCTGCATTAGCCATCACCTGGCAAATTTGCATTAAATCTGTTTCTGCAAAAGGGTATAGCACTTAAAACTTCGGGCATGGAATCGCCGATTTCTTTGTTCTTTTCGGGTCACAAAACTGATAGGAGACGGATAATTCATTCGCACCGTCCGTATATCCTGCCAGCAAAGAAATAGTTACATCATAACTGTATCCGAATTTGAATCGTCCTGCTTCTACTCCAACGAGGAAAACAATTGCATCATTATTCTGATAACCTGGCTTATAGGCCTCCAGAACAGGAATGCCCCGGTACCATACCCCCAGCACAAGCTGATAGAAGGTATAATATGCTCCTATGTCCAGCTGAACAAATTTATTTTCAACTCGAATATTGAATGCAGTGGTAATACTGTGTTTCTGCTTAGGTGTATTGACATTGTCCGTTTTTTCCTATATCATCCCTGTTCATTATCGGAAAAACCCAACCTCCGTGCAAAGAATAAAGTGTGGGTAGCCTGGAAACATCTTCACCAATAAGAGCCTGGTTGGGCTGATTGAGGTCAAGGGCTGAAAAACCTAACCAGCCATCAGCAGAATAAAGCAATAAGCCGGAAGAAATATCAGGATAATGTACCGGATTCAGGGTGGGAAGCAGAGCAGATGAGGAGCCCGTACCATAAGCAATCTGGTCACCAAAAATAAATTTTCCGAAATCATAACTACGCATTGTCAATCCTGCCTGAAATCCGGCATCCAGTGTCCAAACCCGTGAAAGCGTTAAATGGTAGGAATATTGTCCCGCAAAACTGGTAGACCTCAGGTTACCACTTCCTGCATCATCGGATGCAAAGATAAACCCAATACCGCTTTTTATTTTTTCAAGGTTCCTGTCATAAGCCAACAGATAGGTTTTATATGCACCTGGAATAGAGGGCCATTGCAGACGGTAATTCGTAGAGAGCCTGGAACAAACTCCTGTCCCGGCAAAAGCAGGGTTAATAAATGTGGGTGCGGCATAAAATTGTGAGAATTGATAGGCCTGGGCATATACATTCGCTCTCTGCAAAAATAAAATTGCAAAAAACAAAATAAGTATCCGCAGCCAATTTTTCATTTTCCAATTGGTTTTAAAACTATTTTAGTGCGTTCCCCTCTATTTTTTATTTCAACCTTTCCTGTAAATGGAACAAAT
>Ga0207067_10302_pt1 | contig 13629 bp, 21 predicted proteins | sample Alteio_BWMinCont_25_FD_153484 | JGI IMG/M metagenome (GOLD analysis project Ga0207067, IMG submission 153484) | Enriched cells from forest soil in Barre Woods Harvard Forest LTER site, Petersham, Massachusetts, United States -... | ecosystem: Environmental > Terrestrial > Soil > Temperate forest >...
AAAGACTTATTGCCGCGGTCAACGCCTTGCGTCAAACTTGCGTTGCAACCTATCCAAGTTTCGGCGGTGCCACAGGAAAGACTGATGTATCATTCGACATCTAGTCCCGCGTACGTCCCGTTCACCGTGCGAGGAATTATCGGGACCGAGGCGCGGACCTTCCGAGATTGGGTCACCCACAAGTACACGAAATCCCATGGCAGATTGGCAAATGCGAACAAAGCGGCCGCTCCGAGGACCGGTGCGCGAGGAAGCGGGGCCGACGCTCAAAAACTACATCACGCCCGCCGGGTTGCAGCGGCTGAAAGACGAGCATCTGTTCCTACTGAGTCGCGAGCGGCCCGCGGTGGTGGAGGTCGTAGCGTGGGCTGCTAGTAACGGGGACCGCAGTGAAAACGCCGACTACCTCTACGGCAAACGACGGTTGGGCCAGATCGATTCGCGGATTCGCTTTCTCACGAAACGCATTGACGCGGCCGTGGTCGTCGATCCCGCCGCTCCACGGTCAGGGTCAGCCGCTACGCGCGTCTTCTTCGGCGCAACTGTGACCTACAAGGACGCCGCCGGCCTCGAACACGTCGTCTCGATCGTAGGCATCGACGAGGTGGACCTCGACCGCGGCTACATCAGCTGGCGCTCGCCTCTCGCCAATGCGCTGATGAAGGCGAGCCCCGGCGACCGCGTGAACCTGCTTGCGCCAGCAAAGACGGAACGTCTCGAGATCATCGAGGTCGAGTACGCGCCGACTCCGATGGATCCTTTCCGCGAACCGCTAGGAGCTCAGTCGACGCCCAAGGTCGAACGCTCCTAGACCAAGCCGCTTGACTCTTAGCGTTCCCCCCAATCTTTGTCGTTTTTGCACATTGTGTCGTCCGGAGCTGGAGAGCGAAACGTTACGATGACTCTCGGCGATTCCTACAGTCGAATTAGCTTATGTCCGGCGATTCTGAGCGAATCACGGGCCACTCGGAAGTTGCGGGCACTTCGTCGGATCAGTACCGACACGCGCTTGTGTTGATTTAATTTGGTGGGGGATTTGACTGGATGGTTAGGCATTAGCGGCGCTGAAGCACAAGCTTGTTCTTAGCGAATCCGAAGAAGAATCATGGCAGTAGACCGTTTCTTGTAGTAGCATTGCCGGGATGGGTAGGAGATTATGAGAGAGCCGCGTCTTTCAAAAGCTGAAACTCGCATCCTGGAACAGTACTGGAAACTGGGGACTGCGTCTGTGCGCGAAGTCCTCGAGAGCCTCCCTGACGACGAACGTGTCGCTTACACCACAGTGCAAACGCTCGTCTATAGGCTTGAGGAGAAGGGCGCTTTGAGGAAGGTTAAGAAGATTGGCAATGCTCAGCTCTTTCAACCGGCCATCAACGAGACCCAACATCGCAGCAGACTAGTAGGCGATTTGCTCGATCTGTTTGGAGGCTCGCCGCGCCTTCTCGTCTCCAATCTGCTGGAGAATGGCGCTCTAACCTTGCGGGATCTCAAGGCGCTGCAAACTGCCACGCGCAGCGATAAGAACGGTCGGAGTCGTGGAGGCAAACGTGCATGAGCATATCGCACAGACGATGTACTACATCAGTATTCACCTAATGTATGCATCGATTGTCGGCTGTGCTGCGTGGTTTCTCACGAGAATCCGCGGGACCAGCGCCACCACGAAGTATTGGATCTGGGTGGTGACGGCGCTCAATTTCATTGTGCCGACGGGCGCGGTGATGGATAAGCTCTGGGCGCCGCATTTGGGATGGGCCACACCGCTTGGCGCCATTGGCGGCCCCATATGGGACATAACGCAAGGCTGGACGGCGGTGGTGCTTGCCGTCATATGGATCACTGGGGCGTTGGCGATGTTTCTGCGATTGATCTCGCGTATACGCCGAGAGCGCGAGTCTCAAGCCTCGGCCGGTCTGAGCAACCAGGGCATGGTCTCTGGTTTCATAGCGGCTGGCATCCCCGTAACCTTCGACATCAGGCATCGAGCTCCCGCAGTCTGCGGCATCTTTAAGCCATATATCCTGCTTCCTATCGGCATCGATCGGCTGCTCAATCAACGAGAATTCGACGCTGTCCTGCTTCACGAACTCGCCCATGCAAGAAGGCGTGACAATCTGATTCGCTTACTCTACGAACTTTCGTTGTGTGCCTTGTGGTTCCATCCACTCGTCTGGCTTGCCGGAGCGCAAATGGCGCTCTACCGCGAACTCTCGTGCGATGAGTCCGTCATTCAGCGGGCGCATGGGACAGAACTGGTTTCTGCGCTGGCAAAGCTTGCACTCCCGGAACGAGAGCTACCTCTGCAAGCCGCTGCCTCATCCCATTTAAGCTATCGCTTGGCGCGCCTCGCCGGGCCGGCCCAAACAACAAAGCCCGCAGCGACTCTGCTATTGACATCACTGTTTGCGGCCGTCATCGTGGCTGCCGTGTTCCAAACCATCGCGCATACTGCCTGCTGTTTCGTCCTGAAACACTAACCTTCGCGTCGTCCTCGCTCACCTACGGCAATCTCCAGCGTCTACTCACCATATAAACGGGAAATGTAGTATTGTTGCCGCACTGTGTAGTAGAACAACCCAATAGGGGAGAGCCCGCCCGTATGAAGCAACTACGAACCTGGTTGGTCCTAGCAGTCCTTATATCTTCTACCGCGGCGAGGGTGACACGCGCTCAACAATCGCAGTCGACGCCTACGCCGATCCTGGTCAAAGCGGCCCGGCTGCTCGATCCGCGCACGGGCCATGTGCTTGCTCCAGCCACTGTTCTCATCGAAGGCGACAAAATCAAGGAAGTTGGCCCGCCTGCTCAGGTGCAGGCGCGCCTGCCGGCGGGCGCCAAGACGATCGATTTGGGCAGCGCCACCTTGTTGCCCGGCTTGATCGACAGTCATACGCACTTGCTGATGGACGACATAGTCTACGTAGCGGAAACCGAGCGGGCGCGCCATGCCAACGGCGGCTATGCACCGGCGCAATTGCTGGCGATTGTCGAATCACCAAACAAACGCGTGTTGATCGGCGCGCAGATGGCACGGGAAGACCTGGAGAGCGGCATTACGACCGTTCGCAACCTGGGCCATTCGGGCGTGGATGGCGATACCGAACTGCGCGACGCCATCAACGCGGGGCGCTTCCCAGGCCCAAGATTCCTGGCTTCCGGACGCAAACTGACGACGCGCGGAGCATACCTACAGAACCTCAATCCTGCGATTGCGGACGCCATCCTGGAGCAGGAATTCTTGTTTGTTGAAGGCGCGGATCGTGCGCGTGAGGACGTCCGCAAAAACGAATTCCAGGGCGTGGACGTAATCAAAGTCTCGGCGGAAGAGAGTCTTACGGTTCCTGAGCTGGCAGCCGTGATCGAAGAGGCGCACCGCGCGCATCTGAAGGTTGCCGTCCACGCCGTCGACAAAGCCAGCATACAAACCGCGGTTGATGCCGGCGCAGATTCTATCGAGCACGGGAACGAGGCGACCGACGAGCAACTCAAGCAGATGCGCGACAAGGGGATATTTCTCGACCTCACACTCACCGACTATGGCGACTTTTCTACCAGGGCTTTCGAGGCAACCATTATGGAGTCTTTAAGGCTGCACGCTAAGCGCTTCCAGTCTGATGAAGCTCACCGGCAGCGGTACAACGATCTGATTCAGCAGTTTCAGAAGTCGTGGCTGAAGTCGCCGGATGAGTCCGATGTGCAGTACGACCAACCATACAACAGCCTGGTTCAACGGGTCCTGAAATCGGGCGTAAAGTTTGCGGCGGGGTCGGACATGGACTGGTACTATCCGGGAAAAACACGCGGACAAACCACGGTATCGACGTTTCCGAACTTGCATGAGGCCGGGATGCCAGCGCTTGATGTTATTCGAGCGATTACCACTAACGCGGCGGAAATGCTGGGATGGCAGGATCGCATTGGCGCGATTGAGCCTGGAAAATTTGCCGATCTTGTCGCTGTTACTGGAGATCCCATCGCCGACATTAGGGAACTAGAGCGAGTTCGTTTCGTGATGAAGGGCGGCCAAGTGATCAGAAATGGCTTTGGGAAGCAAAGCGCTCAGGAGTGAATCGGGTGGAGGTCAAATGAAGAGAATTGTTATCGGCTTTCTTTTGTCATTAGCGATTAGCTTCGTTGCGTTCGGGCAGTGGAACCCGCAGAAGTCGAACACCACCAGTAGCTTAGGCGGATTGAGCATCGTCAATGCAAACGTAGTCTGGGTCAGCGGCACGGGTGGGACATTTGTTCGTACGACGGACGGAGGCGAGACGTGGCAGGTGGGAGCCGTCCCGGGCGGCGAGAACCTTGACTTCCGCGACGTATATGCCGTCGACGCGAAGACCGCTTATCTGCTGTCGTTCGGCAATCAGGCACGCATCTACAAGACGACGGATGGGGGCAAGAACTGGTTGTTGGAGTACACCGAGCAGAACCCGAAGGCGGCCCTTGATTGCATGGCCTTCTGGAATGCGACGCGCGGCATAGTGGTCGGCGACCCATTGGACGGCAAGTCCGAGCTACTAACAACCTCCGACGGCGGCGCGCACTGGACGCCGCTCCAGTCGAACACAATCCCTGTGGCAAAGAACGGTGAAGGCTCGCCGGCCTCTGGAACCTGCATCGCAACGTATACCGAGAAGAAAGGGAAAAAGGAAACCTGGCACGCATGGTTCGTGACCGAAAATGCGTCGCGCGTCTTCCACACCGCCGATGCCGGCAAGACTTGGACGGTTTCCGAGGCCCCGCTCGTCACGGGCCTGAACCAGGGAGTCTTCTCGATTGCCGTGGTGGATGCCGACCGGCTGGCGATCGTCGGCGGCGACTATGATCATCCGCAGATGGTGAAGTCCAATTCCGCTTATAGCGACGACGGCGGCAGGACGTGGATAGAAAGCGGCCACCGTCCCGCTGGATATCGCTGGTGCGTCGCGATCGTGCCCGACACTCCCGGTCCCACCGCGTTCGCGGTAGGGCCAACCGGAATGGACTACTCGATCGATGGCGGAAAGAACTGGGATCAGATGAACGAAGTGAGCGACTACAGGATATACACGATAGCCTTCGCCGACGCGCATCACGGTTGGGCCGTGGGACGGAAGGGAGTGATTCTCAAGTTCGAAGGCGCTGTACCGGCCGGGACGGCGACCCCGATGAAGAAGTAATTCACCACGGAGGACACGCATTTGGGCTCAACGAACTTGAGAGGAGCACTCCAATGAAGAGCACACGAATCCTGGTGTCCGTCACTACCCTGATCACCGGCGCCTTCCCAGCGCAGGTCTTTCACGAAGCCGGTCTTCAACAGCCCGTAGAAGCGCTCGCCTCGACGGCCGCGAACTCAGTACAACAGACCCAACAGCAATCTCCGCCAACCGTTGCTTCCATCGTCGATCGCGACATCAGCGCCGTCGAAAAACAAATTATCGACGTCGCTGAAGCCATGCCCGAAGAAACATTCAACTTCTCTCCCGAAAGCTTGAACATTCCCGGCAGCGACTACAAGGGCGTGCGCACCTTCGCCGTCCAGCTCAAACACGTCGCCACTTCCAACTGGTACATCTGGTCCCCACTCACCGGCGAGAAACTTCCCGAAGGTCTCGGCGACGACGGAAACGGTCCCGCCAATTTGAAAACCAAAGCCGAAATCCTCAAATTCCTGCGGGATTCGTTTGCTCTGGGCCATCGCGCCGCCGCGACTTTGAAACCCGAAAACATTTTGCAGACGCCCGAGAAGAATAAATCCACGCGACTGCGCCTCGCCGAGTTTGGCGTCTCCCACGCCAACGACCACTACGGCCAAATGATCGAATACCTCCGCATGAACGGAATCACCCCGCCGGCCAGCCGGGCCAAATCCGAGTGATACCAGATGCCTGTCATCTCGATGTATTCAAACCAACAGAGGAGAAGCATCATCGCCAGCGCGAAGGAGAGAGTTATGATGAAGCCGTCTTCCACGCTACTTCGGCTCGTGTTCGTTGCATTCATTCCGCTTTGCACTTCCGGAATAAGTCTGGACGCGCAGAGCCAGGCGCAGAATCAAGCTTCAGGCTCAGTGCGCTCCCGCGCCGAGGAAACACTCGAGATGTGGAATCACATCGGCTACAAGCTCATGGCCATAGCCAAAGATTTTCCCGAAGACAAGTACGATTTCAAAGTCCAGCAGGATGAGCGTACCTTCGCGCAAAACCTGCTGCACATCGCTGCGGTAGATTACGACGTGGCCAGTAGCGCTGCCGGCTCACGGATCGGTCCCGACTTCGGCAAGGATAAGCACAATCCTTCGCCTGATGCGTACAAAACCAAAGCGGACGTTGTGAAGCTGCTCGAAGATGCTGTCGCCGCCGGCGCAGAGGTCATCAAGCAACAAGGCGATGCTGGGCTCGATAAAACTCACCCCTTTGGGTCGCGAATACTTACCCGCGATGGGTGGGTAACCAACCGGCTCGCCGTCCACACCTCGTACATATGGCTCACTGCCATCGAGCACAGCGCCGAACACTTCGGCCAGCTCGTCGTCTACTACCGCGCCAACAACCTCATCCCTCCCGAATCACGCCGCTAATGCTTGCTTCTGTTTTTCTGAGAATGGAGAGGGTGATCCTGTGCGGAACCGCCGGATGTCGGGTATTCGAGAAGCCCCTTAGGGAGGACAATTTGACGAGCCATTTTCGCTCTTTTCGCGCGGCAGCGGCCGCATTACCTTCCTTGCCCTTCTGGGCTTACTTCCGTCGTCGGGCACGACCGGGGCTCGAGGAGAAGCAGTCTACATAAAACATTGCTTTAGCATGACCGGGGATTCACCACTTGTTGAGCAAACTAACCAGCGCGATTGGTTAGAATCCTACACTGCCACGGCCAATTCCCTTCCCCCCGCTCGTCATTTCGCTAAAGAAGTGAGCCGTGGTTTGTACGAATCCACCGCTCAACGTTTTGCTGCAAACTCTGCGCAATCCCGATCATCTCTTCGACTTCGCGATGGGAGATTCCACCCCCAATGTCGTAGCTGCTCACGTTCCTCTTTTTCCGGAACGCATCGAAGGCGCGGATGAACTTCGCATCTTTCCCTAAGGTCAGTTCCAGTGACTGAATGACCTGGTAGTGATGACTCTCCCGAGATGCACGATATCCGGCGGCCGCAAGCGCCGCCGTCGCGGCTTGCAATGCCGCGTTGTAAGCGATCGCGAAGCGCCAATCGTCCGACACGTCTTTCGCTTGGCTGTCTTTCAGGTCCCGCGCCACAATTCCGAGCAGGTTGGCGATCTCCTGCTTGCTGCTCTTGTGCGCGACGAGCCAGCCGTTATTGACTCAGTCGGCGAAACTCACGCTCGTCTCCAATCACAAAAAGTTTCTTTTCCTTCGCCACGGTGGAAAGAAAGTGATTCTTGGCCGCCAGCTTTTCGCGAAACTCGCGTGGACCGATCACGGTTGGATTCACCTCCCGGCCCAGCTTCCGCTCGATCTCGCTGAGCACGGCCACCACGTCCTTGAAACTCACGTTGCCCACGACCATCAGATCCACGTCGCTCGATGCCTTTTCGTCGCCTCTCGCAATCGAACCGTACACAAAGGCAAGTTTAACTCGGTCCGCCAATCGAGCGAGTCCTTCCTGCAAAATGTCTCGTATTCCGGACGTCTTCGCGAGAATGCTTTTCAATTCTTCGAAAATCGGATTCTCACGATTCGCCCGGTAATAAACCTGGTTCCCGCGGGGACGCCTGTGGAGAAGGCCGGCGTTCGTCAATTGTCCGAGTTCTCGCTGCGTGGCTCCAATCCCTGTTCCGGCGCGACGTGCGATTTCACGGAGATAGAACTGTTCGTCTGCGTGCCCGTAGAGAAGCGCAAGGATGGACCTTCGGCTTTGTCCGAAAAGGACTCTCGATAGGGATAGGATCGGCGTACCCATTCCAGGTACAATTGTACCTATAGTGGGTACGATTGCAGCATCTTTGGATTGACTGGAACAAGCCGCGGCGGCCGCTTTCTCAGGTTTCGTAGTAACGGCCGTTGACTTCTTCTCCGATAATCGCAACATCAGCCTTCGACGTGTTGAGCGCATCGGACTTCCACGAGAAACCGATCGAAGGCACCTCAACTTGAGCCTCCAATTGGCATGTGGCGCGATTCCCTGAGAACCGGAAACGCTTGGAAGGGTCATCATACTTCACGGACTCTCCCGCCGATTTCCAGACCATCTTGAAGTTCATTTGTGCGGGAGTGGCAATGGAATCGAGTGCCGGCCACCGTGGTTGATCGACGATCGAGACGTGCTGCATCTCCAGAGTAAACGTCTTTCCGTCCGGGCTGATTGTCAGGCCGTGCTCAGGAACAGGAACGACCCAGTAGAGTCCCGATGGCGCAATCGGAGGATGAAAATCGTGGATCTGGTTTGCGGGAACCGCCGGTCCCCGAAACAATGTGAGTCATATGTGTGTAAACGTACCTTGCTGCGCTGCGCGACCGGCCCAATATTCTCCCTGCATGACGCCGTAATCGGTTGTAGGGCTGCCGAAAGCGACGCGATTTCCCTGATTGTCGGTGCCCATGCCGGTAAAAGTACTGCACCGGGCGACGCGACCCTTGAAATGGTAGATATGAGACGGTTCGAGGTTTGGCCCAGCGGGCTGGTTGTGGCTGCCGTTCTTATCCAGCCAGGGAATTGGATACGGATCGGTGCCACCGTTCGCGGTCATCGCTTCTTGATCACGCAACGAAGAAATCTCAGGCCGCCCTGCGAGCGGGAGTAAGGCCAAGGCGGCACTCGATTTCAGCATGCCTCTGCGACTGTGTCGCCTGAGCGAATCGATAAGGTAGTCCATGGATGTACCTCCAAGCGAGATAGTTTCACGAGCGAAAAGACGCTGAAGTTGCTGGAGCTACTCTGCTGCTTTGGCTGCCAACGTTTCAACTCCTTCGATATTTTTCAGAGGTCTCGCGGCAGGCCGTGCCGATCCATTCTAACCAAGTCGCCCAGCGCGGCGTACCCGTATATTAAGGATGGAGAGCGGACCTCACGGGAGGCCTCGGCTCCGCAAGCATGAGAATGCCTTGCCATCAAGTTCGATCCCAGTTGTCGTATGCTCATCGTGCTCCAAAGAATTCGGCTGGATTGAGAATACGCAACCCCTCGAAACGTTTGAAGTCGCGGACATTGATGGTCAGCAATTGTCCGACGCCGTGAACATACATGCTCGCCGCCAGCCGGGAGTCATGGACCTGCACACCCTGTATGCTGTGCGCAACCAGCAGTGACCGCCAGCGGTCGTGATCCGCGAGAAAACCGTTGACAGGCGTATGGCGCCAACAGCACACCTGCCGCTACCTATGACTTTGACGAAGAGGTTTTCAGGGACGCAAGCGAAGCGGCGGAACGGGCCAGTTTTTCGGATTTGGAATGCGTTCCGTGGCTTCGTTGGCTCAGGGCCGGCGCCTGCTTTTGAAAATCGTGAGCCGTTACACTAGAAGATTAGCTTGCGTTGTTTTTGCGTTGTAAGACCGGGAATGATGGGTAGTGATGGGCAGCTAAGTCGTTGAATTTTCAGCTAAGTCGTTTGTTCAAATGGCGCTGCCGCGGCTTACGAATCGGCTGCTCTACCACTGAGCTACCTCGGCCCTTGATAATAAAAGACTTATTGCCCAGCTAAACCTATTTTCGGCCAACTGCCATCAAACTGCCATCATCGCTTCCGAAATCGGCGCTGCAGTCGCGACTCACGACCGGCTTTTCTCAGCGCGCCAGGAACGACACTCCGACTGGCGATCCTCAGGATTCGCCGGAAGAACGCCTCTCTCCTTTCGTTGAGTACCCTTAAGGAGTCGAGCCGCCAGCCAGACGAACGAAACGCACTGAAGTGAGTTTATCTTTGTCCCCATTCCTTTCGCAAGTTCTTGGGTTTGCTGGTCTTCCCGTCTAGCAAACCCGTTCAACTGCCAGAACGCTCGAGGGGAGAATGATAGAGGACAATGAGTCGCAGCTCGATCAAAAGAAAGTCCCGCCAGCTGCACAGCTACCCGATTACGATCGTCAGTCGCAACACCACGTTTCGCCGGCATAAGAACCGTGCTCCGTGTCGCCCCTTGAAATGCCCTCAAGCCGAAAATTGCCGAACCAAACTCGGGTGCTCCCGCACAGTCGGGTCAGTCCGCTTTGGCCAGTTGGTTAGAACGCTGCCCTCTCGTTGGTTAGAATCCTACACTGTCACGGCCAATTCCCTCCCCCGAGCGCATTCTAATGCCTTGGCTATAACGGCGGCTGAACTGATGTACCAGCGATGAATATCAATCCACCACCCCATATAGCCACATTCTTCAAGCAATTTATGAGCTGCCCTTGGAACTGAGGCGTGCCAGCCGCCACCCAGAACCAATGCGATACAAATGTCGCGGGGACGATGGAGTATAGGATTGAAGATCCTTTGATCAGTTTCTCCTGAGCAATTTTCGCCCGGAAGTAGCTGCCCGCTTTCGGACAGGCGCTCCGTTCCCACGACTGAAAGAGCAAGGTGATGTCTTACCCCAGCGGCCGCTTCCTGTGCGAGCAGATTGCGGGTTGAGGCCTCGAAGAACTTCATCACGGCCACGTCTTCGAAGGAGGCAGAGTTCGATACGTCAACCACTCTTGTCATCTGTCGCCTCCTTGAATACTTAGCTTGGTGACTTCGCCGATCGCCGCCCGTCAGACTGCCGCGTGCGGTAGTCGGTCACGAAGAACCCGTTGATGTCGGCGTACGACACCAAGCTCGCGAAGCCTGCGAAACTCCCCTCCGACTTCAACTTCTGCGCTGCGCGCGTGAAACCTGTCCATGCAGCAAGAGCCAACGCGCCGCCGACACTGATGCGTCGCACGCCGAGCGCCGCTAGGTCGGCGACGCTTGAGCCACTGTCCCGAACCACCAGGACGTTGATCGGCTTCGGCCGAACCGCGTCAACGAGCGCTTTGATCGCCGTGGGATCGTGGGGGCCGGGTGCAAATAGCACGTCCGCCCCCGCCTCAGCAAATGCCTGCAGACGCCGGACCGACTCGCGAAGTGGATCCGGATGGCCGACGTGGAAACATTCTGCCCTAGCCGTCAGCAGAACGTCGGTACGGGACTGATCGATCGCCTGGCGCGCAGCGCGCACTCGCTCGACGGCGAGCGGCAGCTCGTAAAGCGGCGACGATGGATCACCGGTTGCATCCTCGATCGATAGGCCCGCGACGCCGGCCGCGATGCAGCGCGTGACATTATCGGCCACATCTTGGGGTGTAGCTCCGTAGCCGGACGCGAAGTCCGCATTGACCGGAACATCGACAGCGCCCGCGATATCAGCAATGTATGCCAGGTTGCGCTCGCAAGTCAGCGCACCTTCGGAGTCAGGCAGCCCCTGCGAGAACGCGTAGCCCGCGCTGGTCGTCGCCAGCGCGGGGAATCCGAGCTGCTGCAGGTACCGCGCAGAGCCGACGTCCCACGGATTCGGAATCACGAAGCACCCTGCCTCGTGCAGAGCGCGAAACGCCCGCCGAAGGGCTGTGAAGTTCTCGAGCGATCCCCGGGCTCCCGTTCCGATAGGGTGCGTTGTCTTCGGTTTTTCGAACTTATCCATCGCGTGCTCCAATCGCTTGACTGAATCGATCCGATTCGCCAAGAGTTAGGTCAAGAGCTGTCGAAGCTTGCCCTTCGTCATATTTTTTCATCGAGCGTCTTGTGGCCGCGACCAGTAATGGCGACCAGCGCGCCCGCCACAATGAAACGTCGAGCTGTAGCAAGACCGATGCCACTGTTGCCACCGATAATAAGAACCTTCTTGCCTGTGAGCTTCATCATGCCTCCTTTTTGCAGGATCGGCATCAGATATGATCATGTATGATCATGCAACTCAGGAATCGATTTCGTTCTTTGCGATATGCAAGCGACTGTCGAAGCGCCCATCTTCAAAAACCGTTGAAACGGTCAGATGTCGCCACTTGTCGGCCTCGGCGGCGCGCGCAGCTTCTGCTTGTTGCACCCGCTTTTCCGCATCGACACCGAGGATCAACCGTACCGGCACCTCGTCGCTATTTGCCAGTTGCAGAATTACGTCCGCGATCTTTCGCGGATCGCTTTCCCAACGCCCTTCGAGTCCTCCCAACATCTTCAGGAACGAACCGACCGTGGCCTCATACTCCGGCAGCAATTCCGGCGCATTCTTAACGGCGCGCCGTGCCCAGTTAGTCCGAATACCGCCCGGCTCCAGTGTGCAGACCTTTACTCCGAAGGGCGAGACTTCCATCGCCAGCGAGTCGCTGAAACCGCCCACCGCCCACTTGGCGGCGTGATACGGCGTATTGCCCGGAACCGCGTGGCGGCCACCGACCGAAGACACCTGAAAGATGTGCCCACTTTTCTGCATACGCATTACTGGCACCGCGGCGCGCGTGGTGTACACCACGCCATAAAAGCATGTGCCCACGATCGCCTGGAAGTCCTCCGCACTCATCTGCTCGAAGGGCGCAATCTGCCCATAACCGGCATTGTTGACCAGAACGTCCAGCCGGCCGAACGTATCCACTGCCAACTCCACGGCCGCTTTTGCTGCGGCTTCGTCGCGCACTTCCAGTTTCACGGGTTTCACCCGCTCGCCGTACTGCGCCACCAGGGGTGCCAGTTCTTCTGTCCGACGCGCTCCGGCTACCACGCTGTCCCCTGCGGCCAGCGCCGCCTCGGCGATGTCCCTTCCCAACCCGTTCCCGCTTCCCGTAATCAACCAGATCTTAGACATGAAAATCCTCCGTTCTTCTTCTTAGATAGACTAGGGCACGCTTAGACTCGGCCAGCGGGCCTCGCCGGCATCCTTACCTGGCGTCCCCTGCGAGAAGATTCTTTTGCGCCAAACCAGGCGGGGGAAGATAACGATGCAACATCTCGCTGACTGAATCCGGATCTCCTCCTACTAGCGGGCCTTCGGTTGATAGTTACCCACCTCGGTACGCATCGTGATAGCAAGGCGGTTCCAGGCGTTGATGGTGGTCAGGGTAAACACCAGCGCGATCAGCTCCTGTTCATTGAAGTGCGCTCGTGCGCGCTCGAAGACCGCGTCGGGCACATGGCCTTCCGTGATCCGGGTGACGGCGTCAGTCGCGCGAGCGCCGCGCCTTCGCGCTCGGAGTAAAAGGGCGCCTCCTCCCACGCGTCGAGCACGTAGAGTCTCTGCTCGGTCTCGCCGAGGGCGCGGGCGTCTTTCGAATGCAGGTCGAGGCAATACGCGCACCCATTGATCTGCGAGGCGCGCATCTTCACCAGGTGGACCAGGGATTCCTCCAGGCCTGAGTTGTGGATGTAGTGCTCGAGCTGATACATCCCGCGGAGCGCTTCCGGAACATTCGTGTAGTCAATACGAGCTTTCATCGTAGGCTCTCCTTTTGTCAGAGACTTGTCTGTTGAATATCGCGGAGCCTAGGGTGATCGGTTTCGATTTAAACATAATCATCTCCATGCTCCATTTCTGGCACTCATCCGGCATAAATCAGTTTCGCTGTGCCATATATTTCCGCTTCTTTGTAAATTGAGCATCGACGGTTTCACCAGAAAACCCGATCAGGCGGTCGTGAAGCCACCGTCGACCGAATGTGTGGTGCCGGTCGCATACGTGGAGTCGTCCGACAACAGGTAA